>OJFU01000270.1_pt1 | contig 15321 bp, 11 predicted proteins | sample 1594331 | NCBI WGS metagenome assembly OJFU01 (sample SAMN05416801, study PRJEB24817) | seawater metagenome | isolation source: Sea water | place: Canada:Atlantic | collected 2013-11 | reverse complement strand
GCTTACATTTGGTGAAGAAGATGTTGTTGGCATTTCTTGGTTTGACAATAGTCAAAGGCTAGCATTTGCTTTACAACGGGCAGATAATAAATTTGGTTATGTTATAAATATTGAGAGTAGAGTAAACCAAGCATTGGATTTAACTGGCTTTAGTTACCCAAGCATTGCCAAGCAATCACAACAATTATACTACCAAGAGCGAAAAGAAAACTCTTCGCTGATGAGTTTGCAACTTAATGACGCCATAGCAAGTAGTCCTTTCCCAGTATTACAATCCAGCTTTACCTATGAATCTCCTGATTACAGCCCTGCAACTGATTTAGTAGTGTTTTCTTCAAATGAATCGGGTTTTGATGAATTATGGTCTGCAAAAACCGATGGTAGTGCACGTAAACAATTAACTAATTTAAAGCAAACTATTCGCTACCCCAAGTGGTCACATGACGGGCAAAAGATTGCCTTTTTAGCACCACTCATAGAAGGTAAAGGTGATGGCATATATATATACTCGATAAAAAATGAGCGTGTTACCTTACTGAAAAGTCCTTTTGTACAGCATCATCGTCCAAACTGGTCATTTGATGATAATGCGATTATCTCTGCCATCTATGGAGATAAACATACTGATATTTATAGTATTAATATTGCTGACGCCAGTACTAAACGCCTGACTTATGATGGTGGCCGTTTTGGTGTAATGACATCAGACGATACTTTACTTTATACCAAACTTAAACGTGGTTTGTGGCAAAAAAATATCAATAGCATCCATGCTGTAGCTAAAGTAATTGATGGTAATTTCTTTAATACATTGTACGCATGGACTTATGATGAAGGTCATGTTTATTACCAACAAACCTTTGATGATCACCATCAATTGATAGCTTATGATATAGCAGAAAAAATCCAAACCCCTTTACTTAGACTGCCAATGAACTCTATTTCTCAAAGTGACAGCATTACTTACCTTACGACTAAAGACCGTTTACTCTATAACAGTAGTAGCTTTCCACAAGCCAATATAAAAATGATACCAACCAGCAGTTTGTTCTAATACTGTAGATAATTACTGCTGGGTAGCTAATGTGCCCGATTGAACACTAGCAGCGGTTGTTATAAAAAAAGGCCAACAAATGTGAATCATTTATTGGCTTTTTTATTATGTAATTAAAAGGAACTACTCGTTTAGGAGCAAACCATAGTAGCTTTACTCGCTCGCTTTAGGCTCTTCATTTACATTTTGTTCATCAGAGCTATTCATAGCACCCGATTCAATTTCTACGGCTGAAACGCGTTGTAAGCCCCTAGGTAGTTTATTACCACGACGACCACGTTCACCTTTATAGTGCTCAATATCTGCCGATTTTAGTGTAAGCTTGCGTTTGCCTGCATGCAGAGTAATTGCCGCACCTTCTGGTATTATACAAAGCAAACTAACGAACTCTTCACGTAACTTCGATCGCGCAGAAGGTATATTGATAATCTTATTACCCTTACCTTTACTGAGAACGGGTAAGTTTTTAACCGGAAAAACTAACATACGACCTTCGCTAGTAATAGTCAGGCAGTTGTCATTCTCTAAATCGTTAATACATTGCGGCGCCATAACTTTAGCGGCTTCAGGCAAGCTAATTAATGCTTTACCATTTTTATTTCGACTAACCATATCGCCAAAACTACTAACAAAACCATAACCGGCGTCACTCACTAGTAGATACTGAACATCGTCATCAGACATTATGCTATGGACGAACGTTTTCCCTGTTGCGAGATTGAAGCGTCCTGTTAATGGTTCACCTTGAGAGCGAGCGGTTGGTAAAGTATGTGCATCAGTGGTAAAAGCTCGGCCATCAGAGCCGATAAATACCACAGGGCGATTACTTCGCCCTTTTGAGGCACACAAGTAACCGTCACCCGCTTTATAACTCAAGCTCGTTGGATCAATATCATGACCTTTAGCACAACGGGCCCACCCTTTATCAGAAACAACAACGGTTACCGCTTCACTTGGTACTAAATCTTTTTCGGTAAGTGCTTTAGATTCGCTACGTTCAACTAATTGAGAACGACGATCATCACCATATTGCTCTGCTGCAGCAAGGATCTCTTTTTTCATCAGCGTACTCATACGTGCTTTTGAATTAAGGATCTTCTCTAAATAATCTTGTTCAATGCGTAATTCATCTTGCTCTGCTCGAATTTTTATTTCTTCAAGTTTGGCAAGTTGACGTAATTTAATCTCTAAAATAGAGTGTGCTTGAGTATCAGACAAGCCAAAGCGTGACATCAATTCAGCTTTTGGATCATCAAATCCACGGATGATTTCAATCACTTCATCAATATTTAAATAAGCAACCAATAAACCATCAAGAATATGCAAGCGTGCCAACACTTTATCTAAACGATATTGCAAACGACGACGTACGGTTTCACGACGATACTCTAACCATTCAGATAAGATGGTAAGCAAGTTTTTCACTGCTGGACGGTTATCTAAACCAATCATATTGATGTTGACGCGATAACTTTTTTCTAAATCGGTACTCGCAAATAAATGCTGCATTAACTGTTCAACATCAACACGGTTAGAACGTGGAATGATGACAAGACGTACCGGGTTTTCATGATCAGATTCATCGCGAAGGTCAACCACCATTGGCAGTTTCTTCGCTGTCATTTGTCCAGCAATTTGCTCTAATATTTTACCGCCAGATGCTTGATGAGGCAGAGAGGTAATAACAATATCTCCCTGTTCAACATCATAGACAGCGCGCATTCTTATGCTACCACGCCCTGTTTGGTAAATTTTTTCAATCTCAGCTTTCGGCGTAATAATCTCAGCATCTGTTGGATAATCAGGCCCTTTAACAAACTCAAGTAAATCATTTACTTCTGCTTTAGGGTTTTCAATTAAATGTACGCATGCATCAGCAACTTCACGCACATTGTGTGGTGGAATATCTGTTGCCATACCAACGGCAATACCGGTAATACCATTGAGTAAAATATGCGGGAGGCGAGCAGGTAACGTCATTGGCTCTTGCATAGTGCCATCAAAGTTTGGCTGCCAATCAACAGTGCCTTGCCCTAGCTCTGAAAGTAAGACTTCACTAAAGCGTGATAATCGTGACTCGGTATAACGCATCGCGGCAAAAGATTTAGGATCATCTGGTGCACCCCAGTTACCTTGTCCATCTACCAAAGGGTAACGATAAGAAAAAGGTTGCGCCATCAATACCATAGCTTCATAACAAGCACTATCGCCATGAGGATGGAATTTACCTAAAACGTCACCAACGGTACGAGCTGATTTTTTATATTTAGCCGTCGCGGACAAACCAAGCTCAGACATTGCATAAACAATGCGCCTTTGCACAGGTTTTAAGCCATCGCCAATATGTGGCAAAGCTCGATCCATAATTACATACATGGAATAATTTAAATAAGCTTCTTCAGTAAAACGCCTTAATGGGACTTGTTCTACTCCATCAAGGCTATATTCGAGCGCATCTGACATGAATTGATTTTCCTGATATTGCGAGACTAATTATTTTTATTTTTTAAGGTTCTTACTTTGGCTAAAGTAACCCCAAATAACCTGAGATTAATGACTATAGCTTATCTGATTATGACCTTAGACAAAATAGATAAAAGTAACAAAAGCTTTAATAATACCAAGTCTATACCCCTAATCATTCAAAGAGTGGGATTTTGTAGGTATAAATTTAATAGCAAAGGTATTTGCGCCACCTTATGATGGAGCTTCGGAAATATTCTGATGACAAACGACTGTATTTCGACCTTGTTCTTTGGCTTGATACATAGCTAAATCTGCATTATGCAATAAATCATCAAAACTCATTTGGTTATCTGTCATGGTTGCTACACCAATACTAAAAGTAACCTTAGTTTGTAAGACTAAAGATGAAAAATCATACTGTGCAATTTTATCATTAATCCGCATAGCAATAGCTTTCGCTTTATTACTATCAGCAAAAGGCAATAGTGCAACAAACTCTTCACCGCCAAAACGAGAAAGCATGTCACGAGATCGCATAGTTTCTTTTAATAAACCAGATACTAGGATTAAAACTTCATCACCAACATGATGGCCAAAATTGTCATTAATTTTTTTAAAATGATCCAAATCCAATAGTAATATTGATAACTCTTCAGGCTGCTCTGCAAAGTTAGTTATCATTTTTTGACCATGTTCGAACAATGTACTACGGTTTGCTATACCCGTTAAAGCATCAGTTCGGGTCAAAAGAACAAGCTTATTGCGTATCCTTAACTGTCTAAATAAGAGCAATACAAAGGCAATAACAGTTATAAGAATCAGAGTGAAATTATACTGCTGCACAATTTTCTCATCTTGTACTTCAGCAACCCGGCGAATTTTTAATTTATTTTGGCTTTCCATTAAAGCGTTATTAGCTTTTTTATCTTTAACTTCATATGACTGTTCTAAAGAGGCAATCATAGCTGAGCGTTTGTTTTTTCGATAAACATTATATTTTTTTAAATACGATTCTTTTTCAAGGTATGCTAAATCATACGCCTCTTGGTTCGCATAATGTTTAGCCAACAATAAATGTAGCTGTAAAAAGTCTGGTTGCGCCAATTGTTGCTCAGAAATTTGGTCTGATAATTGTTCAGCCTCTTGCAAAAGGGCAATAACATTGCTGATATGGTTATTAATACTGTTGGTAGACTTTTCTTTTAATTGACCTTTTTCTTTCAACAACACCTGCGCGATTAGAAGTAAATATTGCTCTGCGGCATTTAGCGGTGTTTTAGATAAGGTTAATTGCGCAACAGCTATTTCAACTTTATGATCCTTAATACTTGTTTGTTTCAATTGAGTCATTAAGAAGAGTAACTCAGGGTTTATAGGTAACATACTTGTTGGGGGAATATGCAGCAGGCTAGTTTTTTTATCTTCTCCTTCTGTCAAAGCGGGCACATTAGCAAGCTCATTCGCCTGAGATATCGAAATGAAGACCATAGGAAAAAACAACATTATCAAAATGATTTGATTGACAATTTTCATTAGCCACACACCTTGTTTCTTCCTGATGCTTTTGCTTGGTATAGTTGATCCTCTGCTCTTTTCACTAAGGTGATTAAGTCCTTATCATCTATAAGAGTGGCAACACCAATACTGACACTTACGGTTTCGATATGGCTAAACTGCCATGAGTATTTATTGATACATGCTCGTATATTCTCGCCTATTTCCATTGCCGACGTCATGCTTGTTTTCGGTAAACAAACCATAAACTCTTCACCATTGAATCGGCCAAAGATATCACTCACTGTGAGTCCGTCTTGGCAAAGAATGGCCACTTTAGCTAAAATTTTATCGCCAAGACTGTGACCTAACCTTTCATTAATATCTTTGAAATGGTCGATGTCTATCATCAATAAACTCAAGTCATCTTGTTTATGTTTTGCAAAATCAAATGCCTGTTTTGACTTTGCCATTAAACTGCGTCTGTTAGCTGTACCTGTCAATTTATCTACGCTCAAAGCTACTTTCAGCTTACGCTGGTTTTGGATTAATTTAATCAACACCCAAGCAAAAGCTAACGCAAGTAAAGCACCTAAGATTAGATATACCCGTTGTTGTTCACTTTCTAACTTTGCTTCATTGAAACTAGTTTCATACCGAATCTGTTGACTCTGCAAAACCTTATTTTGTTTATCTGCCTGCTCATTTTCAAGTCTAAGCCTGACTTGCGTAATAGACCGATTATCTTCATTTTCATATAACCTATCTGTTAAAATGATCACTCTAGATTTTGTTTCATAAGCTTGTTTAAATTTTTCTTGTTTGTAAAACACTTTTGCTTTGAGGTTAGTAATATTGACATAACCTTTTCTTTTTCTGCGAGGCATTTCCTGGTGATTAACCAATAGTTCTTCAATGCGAGCAATACTATTTAGCGCCTCATCAAGTCGTCCTAACTTATATAGAATATTCGCCTCATCAAAATAAAAGCCTAATTGATGGTCAATTTTTTCAGTGGACTGTAAATACGGTTTAGCCATCAATAGGTATTCATAAGCAGCATCAGGATTACTATCTTCTTTTTTTAGATGCGCCCAGGCCATACCTGAATAGATATTAAACATATTGTCACTTGGGGTATCTTTATTTGATTCATTGATTATTGTTTTAAAAACCGTTATCGCTTGATCATAATTTTTTTTGCGAATATGAGAGATAGCAATATTATGTAAACTATTGTGCGCTGCTAGTAACAGACCCGCCTTTTTGAAGTGTATATAAGATTGTTGATAATATTCCATCGCTTGCTCATCTTGTCCTAGATGAGCATACACTATGCCTAACTCCGTATTAGCGGTGCCTTTAAGCTCTTCATCATCCGTTTGCCCAGCGATGTTATATGCATCATTTAGCAATATTAATGATCGTTTATAGTTATCTGTTAAATAGGCAATAGCGCCCAAGTTGATGAGACCTACGGCAACTTGTATTTTATCATGGAGTGATTCGGCAGCTTCTAAACCCTTTTTATATTCTTTAGTTGCCTGTGGAATATCGCCTAAACTTTCAAAAGCAAAACCTCTTAAATAGGATAACTCACTCATTAATATACTCGGGCTAGCAAGTCTCTTCCCTATAGTGAGTCCTTTACTTGTGGTTTTTTTGGCTGCGCTATATCTATTTTGTTCAATTTGTATTTCGGCAAGTAGTTTGAAATAAAGTAAATTTTGTTCAACAGTAAGCGCACCGAGTACATTTTCAAAAGCAGTTAATTGTTTAAGGGATAAGACTAAATCAGTCTTTTTCAACTCTTCTACTTGCGCTACAACGAGATTGAATTGCTTAATATCACTCGTCTTTTGAGCGACAGCAACCATTGACATAAAGAAAAGGGAAATACTGATAACGATTTGACTCGCATGGGGCATTTTCTTAGTAAAACACAACAAATACTAACTCCTAAATAAGCAGGTCGGCATTCACCGAGAATGGCAGTATAGAACGATTTAGCCTGAGAGTTAAATCGTATTATTTAAGCAATAAAAAACCCTCTATAAAAGAGGGTTTTCCACTTAACTCTATTACATAATCAAAAGAGTGTTATGGCACGAGTTATTCACTAATTCTTAGCTGCTTAATGCCCCGAAAAGACTAATACTTTAACAGGTAGTAACAAGGCTTGCATACGAAGGATAATGGCATGCACAACCCCCACAGCATCAACCATATGTAAATAGATTGTCTTAGAGGTACTAAGTGTTCCACTAGCAATTAATTCATGATGATAGCTATAGGCATTAGCTACACATTTTGTTCCTGGAATAACGCCATCAAGACCACCTTCGTAAAGAGGTACTAACCTTACTGTTAACGTGCCTGGTCGGGCACGCTCTTGCACATCTAACAAAGTTTCATTAGTTCTAACTTGTCCTGTTGCAATAACACTTTGAACACTTTCTACTTTCATAGGGATGATAGTAAAAGGTTTGGATAAACACGTTATTTCGGCAAAAGTCCCAACTTTAATAACATTGGCTGCTAATTGGTTAAAACCTGCTTGAACCGCTTCTCTACCTGATGCTTCACCAGAAGAAGGTACTATCATACCGGCAGATCGAATCATTGGATTTACAAAGTCACCAGGTTGCAATGCGAACTGTTGTAGCTCCCCATCAATATGGGCATACACAGTACGTTTAGCTTCATCAACAATCGCACTATCTAATACTTCAATTGCACTGGCTCTTTTTGCAGGTAAAATATTATCAATGACGGCTTGGGCTGAAACTTGATTAGCTGAAGAGGCTGATAGGCTCGCTTCATTTATTGCCACAGTATCGGCCATTTTTTGGACTTCACTTTCACTAATAATATTATTACCTTTTAGTGATAATTCCTTTTTACGATCATATTCATTCTTAGAACGCATATAAGCACTCTTAGCTTTATCTACGTTACTCTTTGCTACAGACAGTTGTGCGTAGGCGGTAGAGAACTCTGCATCAACTTGCTTAACATTAGCTTGAGCTTGTTCTATAGCCGCCAATTGAGATTCATCATACATGCTAAAAATAGCTGTACCTGCTTTAATTTTTTGATGGTTTTCAACAAATACATGCTGAACCCTACCACTCTTTTCCGGCATTATAGAAACGGTTCTAAACAATGGAGCAGCATTAGTGGTTGACGGGTGATAATAAAAAATTAGCGTAACTAATGAGATAGATAACATCGCACAGGCTGATATGCCCCACCGTAACTCATACCACATGGTAAAAAAGGTAATTTCTTTTCCCCAAGTCTTGCCTTGGCGATATTTTCGGAATAAATAATCCGGTAAAATAGTAATAAGCGAACAGAGTAGAACTTCCAACATTTAGTTATTCTCCTTGACGACTACTGTTTCTTCACGCTTTTCCTGTGTTTTTTGTTCTTTATTTTGAGCAATAGTCGCTAACGACTTAGCAATTGATTTCAAAGGGGTTAAGAAATCAGGTAGTTCAACAACCGCTAACACTAAAGCCGCAACCCAAAAAATATTGTTATGCGTAAATAAAGCTAGAATAGTTAATATGGTGATCAGCTGAATTTGAGTATGATTTTTCCCGTGGGCAATATGCTCAGGCACAGCGTGTAATTTAAAGTAGAAAACGCCCGCAATTAAAATAATAACGACAAGAATAACCGCCATTACCATCATCAAAGGATCGCTATCAGCGCCAGCCAAATATCCTGGTATATGCTCTGTTTTCATTTCTACTCCCTATTATGTATTTATTACGCATAGCAAATTTATCACTAAATTACTTTAGACAATAGCCATGTCGCCTTTGCTTTGTAACCAGGTTTTACGATCACCACTACGTTTTTTAGAAAGCAGCATATCCATTAATTCCATCGTTTCACTATGTTCATCAACGGTTAACTGCACTAATCGACGGGTATTAGGATCCATCGTCGTTTCACGTAACTGTGGTGGATTCATTTCACCCAAACCTTTGAAGCGCTGTACATTTACCTTACCACGCTTTTTCTCGGCCTCAATTCTATCCAAAATACCGTCTTTTTCCGCTTCATCTAAGGCGTAATAAACTTCTTTACCAATATCAATACGATATAGAGGTGGCATAGCAACATATACATGGCCAGCTTGTACTAAAGGTAAAAAATGCTGGGTAAATAAGGCACACAACAAGGTGGCAATATGTAGCCCATCAGAATCGGCATCCGCTAAGATACAAATTTTACCGTAACGTAATTCAGATAAATCATCGCTATCAGGATCAATACCCAAAGCGACTGAAATGTCATGTACTTCTTGGGAAGCAAGTATTTGCCCTGAGTCAACTTCCCAGGTATTTAGAATTTTACCCCTAAGTGGCATTATCGCCTGAAATTCTCGGTCTCTCGCTTGTTTAGCACTACCGCCAGCGGAGTCACCTTCGACTAAAAACAGTTCGGTGCGCGCTAAATCTTGGCTGCCACAATCGGTTAACTTACCAGGTAAAGCAGGCCCTTGAGTGATTTTTTTACGCACAACTTTTTTACTAGCCCGCATACGCTTTTGCGCGTTATTAATACAAAAATCTGCTAATAGCTCAGCTTTATCCGTGTGCTCATTTAGCCATAAACTAAAAGCATCTTTGACTACGCCACTAACAAATGCTGCACATTGACGTGACGATAATCGCTCTTTGGTTTGCCCAGCAAATTGCGGGTCTTGCATCTTGACAGATAGGATATAACTGCATTTATCCCAGATATCGTCAGGCGTTAGTTTGACACCTCGTGGTAATAGATTGCGAAATTCACAAAACTCTCGCATCGATTCAAGTAGCCCTTGGCGCATGCCGTTAACATGTGTTCCACCGGCAATGGTTGGAATCAAGTTAACATAACTTTCACCGATACTTTCACCACCTTCCGGTAACCAAGTAACAGCCCAATCGGCCGCTTCAAGTTGTGAGGTAAAACTGCCAACAAAAGGTTCTTCTGGTAGTGAAACATAATCTTTTACTGAATCTTTAAGGTAATCAGTAAGTCCATCTTCGTAACACCACTGGTATTTTTTATCTTCATTTTTATCGTGAAATTTAATGGTTAAACCAGGACATAATACTGCTTTGGCTTTCAGTAGATGAGTTAAATGACGTACCGAAAATTTCGCTGTATCAAAATAGCTAGCATCTGGCCAAAATTTAACACTTGTACCTGTGTTTCGTTTTCCTACTGTGCCAGTTTCTCTCAGTTCTTCAACTTTATCTCCATTTTCAAATGCCATCTCAAAGACTTTACTGTCTCGTCTAACACTGACATCTACACGTGTAGATAAAGCATTAACCACTGAAATACCAACACCATGCAAACCACCTGAAAACTGATAACTTTTATTAGAAAACTTACCGCCCGCATGCAACTTACAAAAGATAAGTTCAACCCCTGACACACCCTCTTCTGGATGAATATCGGTAGGCATACCACGGCCATCATCTATTATTTCAAGTGACTGATCTTTTTCTAAAATAACACTAATATTTTGTGCATGACCAGCAAGCGCTTCATCCACCGAGTTATCAATAACCTCTTGGCCTAAATGGTTAGGTCTAGTGGTATCGGTATACATACCTGGGCGACGCCGAACGGGCTCTAAACCACTTAGTACTTCAATGGAATCGGAATTGTATTGATCGGTCATTTGAAACTCAATTTAATTGCAGTTAAAAGGTTTAGGCATTAGCGCTTATATATTGTATATAGCTAATTTCATTTGTGGCATACCAAGCTGATTATTGTGTTGCTCACTCAGTGAGGTTTAATTCATTTGATATTATCTAGTTGAAAAAAGTCACTGATGGTGGGTAAGCAATTATCAAAGTTGATAAAACTATGGTCACCACCTTCTTGTACTATTAATCGACAATATTGATATTTTTCCACAGCTTGTTGGTAATTTAACACTTCATCACCTGTTTGTACCATAACTAGGTAATTATTTTTTTCATTACAATCAATTGCTGGTGCAGTTTGTTCAAGCCTTTTCAACTGCTGCATATGATCTTCGGTTACTTGGTACACTTCCCCTGTATGGGGATTAACTTGCTCACCAATATAATCTTGTAATAATTCATAAGGAGCGATTGCAGGATTCACCAATACCGCTGAACAGTGATACTTGCTCGCAAGATAACTAGCAAAGTAACCACCTAACGAGGAACCAATTAAACACCATTGTGTATTTGCACCATGTGTTTTGATAAGTTGCTCTAGTTGACTAATTGCTTTTGCTGGTGTTGTGGCTAGTTGAGGACAATAAAATCCAACACTAGGGAAGTTCTTAGCCATGTATTTACGGGTTTGTTCTGCTTTTAACGATAATGGAGACGAGTTAAAACCATGAATATGAAGGATGTTTTTTTTCATTATAAAGTAGCAACTCTATTTCAAAGAAAATAACCATGATGGTGTTACATAGTAAAGTATCGTTATACTTAAATGCTTACAAAATAACAACATTTGTGTTTAGTTCACCATCCGCATCTAACTGAAAAACTCTATATCCAGGCCCTTTCGCTAAAGCAGAAACACCATCCACATTGGGATCAAATTGAATTGACGTTGCAGGGCAGGTATATAAAGTGACAGGCTCATTTAATGAGTTGGTTTTAGGATTAGTCAACATCATATCGCCATGAACATGCCCACACGCAATCGCTTCTATATTGTTATTTGCGTTAATAACTTGCCAAAAAGCATCTTTATTTTGTAAGCCATGATTATCAATAAAATAACCAACATCAATAGGATGGTGATGCATCATTATTAGCTGTTTTTTATTTTTTTTGATAGCAGATTGCAATGTCATCAACGCATGCTCATTAACATATCCAGCTGGAGTTTCGCTCTTGCTATCAATAAGTTGAATTTGCCAGTGCAATAAGTTGATCTCTTTGTCTGCTTGAAACGGCGATACTGAAAAGTATTTCGTTAACAACTCTGGTTCATCATGATTACCGGCCAAATAATAAATAGGCACGCTTATATGACATTCCTGCACGCAATCAACAAAGTTTTGATAAGACTGTTCGGTATGGTCTTGAGTCAAATCCCCAGTAAAGACGATAAATTTTATAGCAGGATCGTCGTAAATACTGAGTAAAACTTTTTTAAGGTTTTTCAATACATTATGACCATGATGTAGACCGTCTACTGATGAAAATAAATGACTATCCGTTATTTGTGCAAACACTATAGCTTGCTTACTCAGAGAATATGATTCTGTTATGGCCATAAAATTAAACTTTATAAATTTACTTTTCACGAATTAAGAGTGCAGCTCAACATTGACTTGCCCCAAGCGCAAGCATAAGTGTAACCACTCATTTAAAAACTGGTTAATTTGTTGCTTTTCATCTTGTTGGTGCATTTGACTATTCGGGTAATCATAACGTGGTTTTACTTGCCTGATGTCTTGTGTTGAAAGCACTTCCGCCATACGTGCATCATGATATAAACGAATAGTCATGCGTGGATGTAGAGCAGAAGCAACAATACCTGGAATATTTTTAAATGATGAGCTCAAGCTGTCTTGTTCAAAACAGATCACAGAGGTGTATCGGGTTACCTCTTTTATTGTGACGCTATAAGAGAGAAAATCGCTGATAAAAAATTTTCGTATTTCTCCTAACTCACTTTTACTCGCTAACACTTTTTGCAGTAACATATAGTTATTGGCACATAAGGTCATCAAACTAACGAGGTTAGGTTGGTAACTTTTTCTATCGGCGTTATTAAACGCTTTGTTAGGAAAAAAACTCATTTATGCCTCTTAACTGCCATTTCAAACACCATACCTCAAGGAATAATAATTTTAGACTAATATGATTAGAACCAAGCTCTACATAACTAATACCTAAAAGTAACTATTTTTGTATTTACTTATTAGAAGTAAATCATTTAGTACTGGAATCTTGGCCGGATAACGATTGATAGTTTAGTGCCAGCCATTGTAACCCGATAATAGTGGCTGCGTTAGTGATTTTACCTTGCGACAATAGTTCCATAGCACGATTACGACTAACAAGGTGTAACAAAATATCTTCATTCTCTTCAGGCAAACCATAAATTGCGCCATCAGATATTTGCTCACTATCAATATGCGCTAAATACAAGTGAATTCGTTCGCTCATGCCTCCTGGACTAGAAAGATATTCCATAATAGGTATTAAATTTTCACTGCTAAGGGTTAAATCTGTTTCCTCTTTAGCTTCTCTTATAGCAACTTCAATTGGTGTTTCATTCTCATCAAACATACCCGCAATAAACTCTAATAACCAAGGGCTATCATCCCCTCTAATGGCGCCAGGCCTAAATTGTTCTATCAATAATATTTTATCTTGTTGTGCATCGTAAGGCATTACAACCACAGCATCACCACGTTCAAAAATTTCTCGAGTAAATACCTGACTTTGCTCTCCCGAAAAAAGTTGATGTTGCAACAAATACTCATTCATTTTGAAAAAGCCCTGATATTTCGTTACCACTGAATGCACAGACACCTGTTCATTATCGAATTTCAGCATAGCAGCCGACTTATTGTTATTACTTTTCATCAAGCATCTCTTTTTAATAATAATTTGTTACACTAGTAAACAGTTATTTTATTTGGTTAATTTAAAAATCCATGTAGGATACTCTATCGGCGAATATCAATAAATTTAGAACAAGAGTAATACACCCAAGGAATTCCTTACTCATGAATAAAACACTAAGCACACTAATTATAGCGATAACTACAGCTATTAGTAGCACACAAGCCCAGGCTGATGATTTACTTACCGTTTATCAACAGGCTTTATTAAACGATCCTGTGGTACTTAAATCACAAGCTCAGTTTATGATAGTAAAAGAAGATATTGTACAAGCACGTTCAGCTTTACTACCGCAAATTTCTGCTACAGGTGGTTACTCAATAGGCGAACAAGAGTTTGTTGGTAACGACAATACTACTGTTATCAATCAAGAGTCAGACAGCTTAACGTATGGCGCGAGTTTAAACATGCAGCTTTATCATCACGATAGCTGGTTACGTTTAAATAATGCAGAAAAAGCAGCCCATCAAAGTGATTTAACTTATCAAGTGGCGAAACAAGATTTAATAACTCGCGTTGCCAAAGCATACTTTGATTTACTCAGCACTAAAGATGATCTTGTATTTGCTACCGCTGAAAAAGATGCTATTGCTCGTCAACTTGAACAAACTAAACAACGGTTTTCAGTAGGTTTAACCGCAATTACTGATGTTTATGAAGCACAAGCACAGTTTGATAGCGCAGTAACCGAAGAAATTCGTGCTGAAAATGCAATTTACCAAGCCGAAGAAGAACTACGAGTAATAACTAATACTTACCCTAAAAACGTTAGTGTTTTGAATACTCAACGTTTTAGCACCAGTGTTCCAATACCAAACAGCGCTGATGAGTGGCAAGTTACTGCAGAAGCTAAAAATTTAGATTTAATTACTGCCAAAGTTGGTATTGATATCGCGCAAGATAATATCGATATAGCCCGTGCAGGTCATTATCCTACACTAGATTTTGGTGCCAACTACAATGGAAAAGATGAAGAAAAAACAATTGGAAGTGCAGCCTCTGCAGATTTACCTGGTGTTGACGGTTACTCAGTTGGCATACAGTTAAATGTTCCAATTTACTCAGGTGGTGCTATTCAAAGTTCAGTGCGTAAAGCACAAAATAGCTTTGTATTTGCAAGCCAAGACTTATCTTTAACACATCGTAGTGTTGTTCGTACAACACGTAATGCTTACAACACAGTAATTGCTGCTATTTCAGCGATCAAAGCATTTGAGCAATCAGTATTAAGTGCTCAAAAAGCACTTGAAGCGACTGAGGCTGGTTTCGAAGTGGGCACTCGTACTATTGTTGATGTATTAGATAGCACGCGTAATTTATATAACGCTAAACGTAACTTATCATCGACTCGTTATGCTTATATCCAAAACGTTTTATTGTTAAAACGCGCTGCAGGTACAATCACTGATGAAGATATAAATGCTATTAACTCTGGTTTAATGACCGCTAGTTAATCATCCATAATTCATTATTTACAATAAAAATGACAAGTAGGGTTTAACGCTACTTGTCATTTTTTATAATACTTACTTTGAAAATTTAACTAACTTACATCAAGCCTCTAAAAAAGGTTACTAGCTCTTTTGCTTCTCTCTCGACCGAATAATGTTCTAAAACACGCTCTCGACCATCACGCCCCATTTGCATAAGCTTATCTTC
>OJFU01000266.1_pt1 | contig 15534 bp, 20 predicted proteins | sample 1594331 | NCBI WGS metagenome assembly OJFU01 (sample SAMN05416801, study PRJEB24817) | seawater metagenome | isolation source: Sea water | place: Canada:Atlantic | collected 2013-11 | reverse complement strand
GATCTACACTAGATCGCTCGTCGGCAGCGTCAGATGTGTATAAGAGACAGCAGCTGGTCAATCATATGAGCTGATAAGAGAAAAAATTCGTAAAGATATGACTATTCAACGAGTTCAGAGAGCAAGAGTTGGGAATGAAATCAATATTACTGAGCAGGAATTTAATAGTTTTATGCAAACTGATGCATCGGTAGATCAGATCAGACCAGAATTATCTGTTAGGCAGATATTAGTTAAAAGTGAAAAGGAAGCTCAGGCTATATTAAAAAGACTTGAAGCTGATGAAAATTTTGAAGAGATTGCAAAAGAAGTATCGCTTGCAGGTAATGCTGAATCAGGCGGCTTAATGCCCTGGAGAAAAATTGCTGATATGCCTGAAGTTTTTGGATCAGCTCTAAAAGAAGAGATTGTTGGAACAATAACTCTACCAATACCTACCGGATCTGGATTTCATATTTTAAAAATTGAAGAAAAAAGAGGTCCTTTTGTTAAATATGAAGATCAGTGGAACGTAAGACATGTCTTATTAATGCCAACTGCAATTAGAGACTTACCTACTACGTTAGAAGAAATTCAAGATATTAGAAATAGAATAATTGAAGGAGAAGATTTTGGAGTATTAGCTAAAGAATTCTCTGAAGATGAAGGCTCTGCTGCAAAAGGTGGAGACTTAGATTGGTTCACTAAAGGCATGATGGTTCAGCAATTTGAAGAAATGATGCTGAGTCTTGATTTGAATATTATTTCAGAAGTATTTAAAACTGACTATGGATACCATTTTTTAGAAGTTCTTGGTACTAGAAATTTTGATAAGACTACTGAGCTAATAGAAGATAGAGCCTACTCTTCACTTTATTCAAGAAAATTTGATGAAGAATTAGAGAATACACTTAGATCAATCCGAGCAGAGGCCTTCGTTGAAATTAAAGTTTTAGATTGAAAAAGATTTTCTATTCCCCTGGAGAGCCATCTGGAATTGGTGTTGATCTTATCATCCAACTTTGTCTCTCAAATTATTGGAGCGACTTTAAAGCTCCCATAATATGTCTGGGTGATAAAAGACTATTTGAGCACCGAGCAAAAACCCTTAAAAAAAAGATTGCGATTGTGGCTCTTTCTGATTCGCAAGAAGTCATAAAAAATAAAAAGGGTTTACTGCAAATAATTGAAATTGCTAAATGTAAAAGTGTTATTCCAGGCAAACTCAATTCATCAAATGCTAATTATATTTTAGATCACTTGAACTTCGGTATTGCTCAAGCAAAGGCTGACAAAAAAAATGCACTAGTTACTGGGCCTATTAGTAAACAAAATATTATTGATTCTGGTATTAAGTTTTCAGGCCATACTGAATGGATTCAAAAAATGACTAAAAGTGATGATGTTTTGATGTTACTTGCTGCAAAGCAATTACGGGTCGCATTAACTACAACCCATATTCCATTATATAAAGTTGCTAAATCTATAACAAAAGAACGAGTTATTAATAAGGCTATTATTTTGAATGAAGATTTAAAGTTAAAGCTTAAAATTAAGAAGCCTAGATTAATGATGTTAGGCCTTAATCCTCATGCTGGTGAAGGTGGAACTATAGGATCAGAAGAAACTTTAATTCTACAACCTGCTGCAAAGTATTTAAGAAAAATTGGTGTGGATATTAGCGATCCAATATCTGCAGATACGGCGTTTACTCCAAATATGTTAAAAAAAACTGATGCATATCTTGCGATGTATCACGATCAAGCTCTTCCAGTTTTAAAAGCTCTTAGTTTTGGTGAGGGTATTAACATTACTTTGGGCGTTCCTATAGTGAGAACATCTGTAGACCATGGAGTTGCTTTAGATATCGCTGGAACAGGCAAAGCAAGCTACTCCTCTCTTCAAAATGCACTTAATGCTGCAAGCTCTATGATCTAATGAGTTATAGAGATAAAAGAAGGAAATTTGGGCAAAATTATTTAATTGACCCTGCAATATTGTATGAAATGGAGCAGTCAATCAATCCTCAGCCAAATGAACAATTTGTAGAGATTGGTCCTGGAACTGGCGCCTTAACAAGTCTTTTAAATAAAGATAAAGTGCATATTACCGCTATAGACATAGATCAAGAAAATATCTCTTACTTACTTAATCATTTTAAAGGACCTGCTAGCTATAGCTTTATACAAGGAGACATATTAAAAAATGATTTTGAATTCCTTGGTTCTGGAGATTCTAGAATTGCAGGGAATCTCCCATATAATATAAGTACACAAATTATTTTAAAACTGATTCAGCATTATTCTAATATTCAGGATATGCATTTTTTGGTTCAAAAAGAAGTTGCAGAAAAAATTACTGGTGTTCCCGGAACAAAAAACTGGGGCAAGCTTGGCATTAAACTTGCTGCATTTTTTAGAACTGAAATGTTATTTGATGTCCCGCCAGAAGCTTTTGATATACAACCAAAAGTTACTTCGAGTTTTATAAGAATGACTCCTTTGCCTAATAAATTAATACAAGCATCTGAAATGAAGAAGTTTTTTGAAGTTATAGATTTATCATTCATGTCTCGAAGAAAAAATATTAACAATAATCTTAAGAAAATGGATCTAGATTGGGAAAAGCTTGGAATCAATAACCAACTTAGACCAGAAGATCTAGACTTGGCATCTTATATAAAAATTCTTGACGAGGTAATCGATAAATAACTATGTCTACTTATGTTATAGGTGATGTTCAAGGTTGCTATGACGAGCTTATAAAGCTAACAAAGAAAGTAAAATTCAATCCTGAAAACGATACGCTTATTTTTGCTGGCGATCTTGTTAATAGAGGCCCTAAATCAAAAGAAGTTTTAGACTTTTGTCTTAAGCACAGAGACTCTATTAAGTTAGTTTTAGGAAATCATGATTTGTATCTATTGAGCTTAATTGAATCTAAGCAAAAAAAAGCAAAAACACTGACCTCAATATTAATTTCAAAAGATACTCAAAATTATTTTGATTGGCTCATTAAACACCCCTTGCTTTTAAAGGTAGAGATAAAAAAGACTCAAGAAACTTTTTGGATAAGCCATGCGGGGATACCACACTTTTGGAGTCTCTCAAAAGCTCTAAATTTAAGTAAAGAATTATCTAAAAATCTGCAAAGTAATCCTAAGTCCGTTCTAAAAAATATGTGGGGAGATCTCCCTAACAAATGGAATGAAAATCTCAGCGGTAGTAGACGTTTAAGGTTAATAATAAACTGCTTTACTAGAATGCGTTTTATAGATGAAAAGGGTAATCTAAATTTAATAGCTAAAGATATTAAGCCGCATAAAAATCTTGAGCCTTGGTTTGGTAAAGCTTTAAAAATTTTAAGAAATGAGAGCCAATATATTGTATTTGGTCACTGGGCAGCACTGAATGGAAAAACAAATTTAAAGAATATAATAGGTTTAGATACAGGCTGTGTATGGGGTGGTAAATTAACGGCCATTAGATTAGAAGATAAAAAAATATTTGCTGTGAAAAAAATATGAAAATTTTTCAAGTAGGCGGCTCTATTAGAGATGAATTATTGGGGCAAACGCCAAAGGATAGGGATTGGGTTGTTGTAGGATCTTCGCCTGAGGAGATGCTAGATAATGGTTTTAAGCCCATTGGTAAGGATTTTCCAGTATTTATCCATTCTGAGTCAAAAGAAGAGTATGCGCTAGCAAGAACAGAAAAGAAAAGTGGATATGGGTATAAAGGATTTACTTTTTATTTTGGTAAAGACGTTACTTTAGAGGAAGATCTATCCAGAAGAGATTTCACGATTAATGCGATTGCTAAAAATGATTCTGGTGAATTAATTGATCCTTTTGGTGGTCAAAAAGATTTAAATAGAAAACTTTTTAAGCATGTATCACAGGCATTTTTAGAAGATCCATTAAGAGCCATAAGAATTGCTAGATTTAAAACCTATCCACATTTGCGAACATTTAATATAGATACATCAACACAAGAGATGTTAAAAGAGATTGGTGTTTCAGGTGAATTAGCTAAACTCTCAAAAGATAGGATATGGACTGAAATTCAAAGATCTCTTCAATCTCCATTTGCATCAGAATTTTTTAGCACCCTTTTAGATTACCAATTACATTTACCCTGGCTTGATAACCTTGTTAATCCAGAGTGTAAAGATAGCAAGAGTCCAGAAGTAAAGTGGGCTGAGCTTGAATCTAAAAATAATTTTAAACTTGGATCTGCGCTCCCAGTTCCAAATCAATTTAAAGCATATACAGCTCTACTTAAAAATATGCTTTCTTTAAAAAAGGAATCTTCTGAAGAGTTGTTAATAAAAAATATTGAGAAAATAAATTTTCACAGAAATATGGATCAGGTGAATCTTTTATTAGAACTTGATCTATTAAAAAAAGATAAATATTTTATTTCTAAATTAGCAGAAAATATCCTCAATGAAGATTTTGCTGCATTGAAAGAAGTTAGTAATAATGAGGTCAGAGATGTTAAATTGCATCTAATAAAAACAGCAATTATTAAAACTTATGAATAAAGTCGTCCTTATTACTGGTGCAGCTCATAGAATTGGCAAAGAAACTGCAAAAGTTTTTTTTGATGCTGGATGGAATATCATTATTCACTTTAATAGATCAGAAGCTGCTGCTAAAGAATTAGCAGATCAATTTAATAACTTAAGAGAAGGAAGCGCTTGTATAGTTCAAGCTGATCTTGATGTTGATCAAGATGTAGAGAGGCTTATTAAAGAAGCAAGAGATGCATACAACAGAATTGATGCTCTTATAAATAATGCTTCAAGCTTCTTCCCTACCCCTCTTCAAGAAATATCTTATGAAGATTGGAATAAACTCATGGGTAGTAATCTTAAAGGTCCTCTATTTATAACAAGAGGTCTAGCTGACTTATTGAAAAGTAGTAATGGTTCAGTAATTAATATAACTGACATTAATATTGATAAAGGAATGCCTGGCTACTCTATTTATTCAGCAGCCAAGGGTGGTCTTAAAGCTATTACTAAAGTTTTAGCAAAAGAATTAGCCCCTGATATAAGAGTAAATGCTGTTGCACCTGGAGCTATCTTAGAGCCGCCTGGAAGAACATGGACTCCTGAAGAATTAGCTAATATAGTTTCAAAAATTCCATTAAATCGAATTGGTAATGAAAGCGATATAGCAAATACTGTAAAGTTTATAGTTGATTCAAAATATATTACGGGTCAAACAATAAATGTTGATGGGGGAAGATCTTTAGGATGAGCAAAGAAAAAGAATCAATAGAAGATATTTATCTAGGCACCAAAGAGGTATCTGAAAATCTAAAATTTGATAATAATAAATTACAAGAATGGTTGGACGAAAATATTAAATCTGTCGGAAGAATCCAAACAGTTGAGCAATTTAAAGGTGGTCAATCTAATCCTACTTATAAAATTACAACAGAAAATAAAAAGCTTGTTTTAAGAAGAAAACCGCCTGGGAAACTACTCCCATCAGCGCATGCTGTTGATAGAGAATATAGGGTCATCACTGCCCTAGCAGAAACTAATGTTCCTGTTCCAGCTACATATGGATTATGTGAAGATTCTGACGTAGTCGGGACTCCTTTTTTTGTCATGGATTTTTTAGATGGTAAAGTTTATTGGGACCATATGCTTCCAAGCGTATCAAAAGAAGAAAGGATAAAGATATACCAACAAAAAAATCAGGTTTTAGCTAATCTTCACTCAGTAGACTATAAAAAAGTTGGTTTAGAGTCTTATGGTAAGCCTGGAGATTATGTTTCTAGACAAGTCAGCAGATGGACTAAGCAATATCTTGCCTCTGAAACAGACTCTATCCCTGCTATGAATAATCTTATTGAGTGGCTACCAGCAAATATCCCTAATGAAGATGAGACTACTATTGTTCACGGAGATTTTCGCTTAGACAATATGATTTATAAGAATCATGAAGTTATTGGGGTTTTGGATTGGGAGCTATCAACGTTAGGACACCCCATTGCTGACTTTAGCTATCATTGTTTAACTTGGAGAACCTTGCCAGCAATGCAAGATCTTAAGCTTTTAAAAGAACTTGGTATTCCATCAGAGGTTGAATACAGAGACATGTATTCTGAAAATACTGGAAAAGATCTCTCAAAAAATTGGGAATTCTATATGGTCTTTAATATCTTCAAAGTTGCGGCTATTTGTCAGGGTATTCTAGGCAGAGTAAGAGATGGAACTGCCTCAAGCAAGCATGCAGAAGAAAGAGGAATGCAGGTATACCCTTTATCTGATGGCGCTTGGTCTATAGTTGAAGCTTATTTCAAGTAAGAAATTATTTTTATAGAATTTCTTTAAGAGGCTCTGAAACAAAAGAGTATTTTTCTATCTCATCACTTTCGTAGACTATTTCTTCATCATCTATTTGTAACACGATATCAATATCAAGAGTCCTAGCGCTAAATTTTGGAGCATCTCTATTTCTGCCCGATGCATCTTCTATTTCTTTTAATTTAATATTAAGTTCATCAAAAGATAGATCGGATTCTCCTGACATAACTAGGTTTAAAAAGTCATCACCCTCAAAGCCTTCTGCTTTTGTTTTATGCACTGACGAATAAATACTTTTATCTAAAAAATTTTGAATTTTCTCGATTGCAAAAAAGATATTTGCTTCTGCGTTGATATTGCTGCCAAGGGAAAGATAGTATTTCATTATCGATAAATAGTCAGGCCAACATCTTTTGCGCCTCTAATAGCACCAGGCTTAGAAACTCTTAACTTTATAGATTTAACTCCATAATCATTTTTTACCAACTCTGCTATATTTTCTGCAAGAGTTTCTTGAAGTTGAAATGAAGATTCTTCAACGAATTTAATTACGCCTTTTGCAATAGCTTTATAATCTGTAGCATCTTCTATAGCATCTGTTGCAGCTGCTTTTTTACAATCAAAAGGAAACTCTAGATCAATACTAACTTCTTGTTTAACTTTTCTTTCCCAATCAAAAATACCGATGATGGTTTTAATTCTTAAATCTTTTATGTATATCGTATCTTCCATCTCTATACCTCGTTTAATGGCCATCTTGGCCTGGCGCTTGAATTACCTTGAGTAGCTGAATCGGGAGTCTTGAGAGAACCCAGATAAGCAATCATGGCTGCATTGTCAGTACAGTGCTTCATTGCAGGATATCTTACCTTGATATTGAGTTCAGCTTCTAGCTTACTCATTTCATCTCGTAGCAATCCATTTGCTGCTACACCTCCTGCAAGAATTAACGTATCTCTATTAGTTTGAATTATTGATTTCTTAATTTTAGATACCAAAACATCTATTGCCGCTCTTTGAAATGAGGCTGCAATATCTGGAATATTCTCATCAAGATTCTCTAGATCTCTAATAGAATATAAAACAGCTGTTTTTAATCCGCTAAAACTAAGATTTAAATTATCGCTATGCATCATTGGTCTAGGGTAATTAAATTTCTTAGGGTTGCCTTCTTTAGCAATCCTCTCAATATGAGGCCCTCCTGGATAAGGCAAATTTAATAACTTGCCAACTTTATCAAATGCTTCACCAACAGCATCGTCTTGAGATTCTCCTAAAATCGTATAGTCACCCAAACCTTTTACATCAATAATTAATGAATGCCCGCCTGAAACTAGCAATGAAATGAAAGGGAATGCAATATCATCAAAATCTAAAGCTGGCGCCATGAGATGTGCTTCTAAATGATGAACTGGTATTGTTGGAATTCCAAGTCCTGCTGATAATCCATGAGCAAAACTTTCACCAACTAATAAAGCTCCTAACAAGCCTGGGCCAGAAGTATATGCAATTTGATCAATTTCAGAAATATTTCTGGTGCCAAGAGCATCCTCTAAAACCGAAATAATCTTTAAACAATGGTCTCTTGAAGCTAATTCAGGAACAACTCCACCATACTCAGCATGCATATCTATTTGGCTAAATACTGATTCTCCAACGATCCCATCCACGCTATCGTATACAGCAACAGCTGTTTCATCGCATGATGTTTCAATTCCTAAAGTTAACATAAAAAAAGTTTTGCAAAATTCATAATAAAAGCCTAAACTACGCGACTAATTATGCCTTCAATTATAATAAAAGAAACAGAACATTTTGACATTGGTCTTAGAAAGTTCAAGCGCGCCTGCGAAAAAGCAGCCATTGTACCTGAAATAAGAGCAAGAGAGTTCTATGAGAAACCAACAGCAAAAAGAAAACGCTTAATGGCAGCAGCTGTAAAGAGAGCTCATAAGACTAATAGAAAATTTTCCTTCTCAAGACAAAGATCTCACAGATAAATCTTGGCGCTTCTCGCAGATATTAAATCTCATTTAAAGCAAGCAATGCTTAGCAAAGATGTTGCAGTTCGTGACACTTTAAGAATGCTTTTAGCTGAAATACAAAGATTTGAAATTGACAATAAAGTTGAAGCAGAGGATGCTCAAGTCCTCCAGATTATCAATAAGATGGTTAAACAAAGAAATGATTCAATTGAACAATTCACAGCAGGAAACCGTCCTGATTTAGCTGATATTGAAAAAACTGAATTAGATATTCTGTCAGCATACAAGCCTAAGCAATTAGATGAATCTGAAGTTGCTGAAAAAGTAAAAGCGGCTATAGCAGATACTGGTGCTGCATCTATGCAAGATATTGGAAAAGTAATGGGAGCATTAAAAGGCTCTTTAGCTGGTAAAGCTGATATGGGCTTAGTAAGCAAAATAGTAAAAGATCAATTAAGTTAATTATTCCTAACTTAAAAAATAATATTCCTGAGGCCTAGATATGGAAAGAAATAACAATAGACCAACAAACCAACTTAGAGAAGTTTCAATTGAAACTGACGTCAATATACATGCAGAAGGTTCTGCATTGGTGAAGTTCGGTAATACTCATGTGCTTTGCACAGCTACTATAGAAAACAATGTTCCTAGATGGATGAGAGGAAGTGATGAAGGTTGGATTACTGCTGAATATGGAATGCTGCCACGTTCTACAAACAGTAGAATGAATAGAGAAGCAGCAAGAGGTAAACAAAGTGGTAGAACTCAAGAAATTCAAAGGCTAATTGGAAGATCTCTTAGGCAAGCTGTCAATCTCAAATACCTAAAAGGAAAAACTGTATCAATTGACTGTGATGTCCTACAAGCCGATGGAGGCACTAGAACTGCTTCTATTACAGGCGGATGTGTTGCTTTATTTAAGGCCTTACAAAAGCACCATGACGATCACAGAGCTATTAAATCATATGTAGCTGCAGTATCTCTTGGAATTATCAATCAACAAGTTTTATTAGATCTTGATTATAGTGAAGACAGTAATGCCGATACGGATTTAAATTTAGTGATGACGGAAGATCTTGATGTAATTGAAATACAAGGCACTGCTGAAGAAGCACCCTTCTCTCAAGATGAACTCAATAATATGCTAGATATTGGAAAAATTGCTATTAATGATATTATTGAAATACAAAAATCTTGCCTAAAATAAGTGAAGCAATATCAAACAAACTTTCTAAATATAGCTCTTGAAGCAAAAGCATTAGAGTTTGGAAGCTTTACTTTAAAATCTGGAAGAACTAGCCCCTACTTTTTTAATGCAGCCAAGATGCTTAATGGGAGCAACCTTTATGAGCTTGCTGCTTGTTATGAAGAAGCAATAAAAGATGCGAACATAGACTTTGATTGTATTTATGGTCCTGCTTATAAAGGAATATTTTTAGGCTCTATTGTTTCAATGATTCTATCTAGCCATGGAAAGAGTTATCCGCTTTCTTTCAATAGAAAAGAGGTTAAAGATCATGGTGAAGGTGGCAATATTATTGGAGCTAATCCAAAAGGTAATGTTTTAATCATTGATGATGTAATCTCAGCTGGAACTGCAGCTAAAGAATCCATAGAATGCATACAGTCTCTTGGTGCTAATCCTAAAATTATGCTCATAGGTCTTGATAGACAAGAAAAAGGTCAATCTGAATTATCAGCAAGAGCTGAAATAGAAGATGTTTATGGTATGCAGGTTATCTCCATAATTAATTTAGATTCCCTGATTCAGTTTTCAGCAGAAGATCTTAATTATTCTGAATATTTACCTCAACTAAAATCTTATAGAGAAAACTGGGGAGCTTAAATTGTTTTCAGGAATAGTTTCAGGATTGGCTTCTATTAAATCTCTTAAAAAAGAAGTTGATATCCTATCAATTGAAGTAAAAGCTCCTAAAAATTTTAGTAAAAAGCTAAAAAGAGGTGCTAGTGTTTCTGTGGATGGGGTTTGCTTGACTGCAAAAAATAGTAATTCAGATATTATTAAATTTGATATTATTGAAGAGACTTTGCTAAGAAGTACGCTTGGTAGTTTAAGAAAATCTCAGAAAGTTAACCTAGAAAGATCAATTACTCAGTCAACTGAGATAGGGGGGCATCTGATGTCTGGGCATATTCATAGCGTGGCTAAAATTATGAATATCGATGTAAAGAAATCTTCAAGAGATATGAAAATAAGTATTCCTAAAGGTATGCAAAAGTATGTCTTAGAAAAAGGCTATATAGGTATTAATGGCTGTAGTTTAACTGTTGGTAAGGTTTCTAAAACCCTATTTAACATTCACTTAATCCCTGAAACTCTTAAAGCTACTAACTTAAGTCTACTGGAAAAGGGTCAATTAGTTAATATTGAGTTAGACCAAAATACAGTTACTATTGTGGATACTGTAGAAAAAATACTTAACCGCTAAGGTATTGAGATAAAACTGCCATTCTCATGGCGACACCATTTGCAATTTGTTGTCTAATAACTGACTGTTCAGATTCATAAACCATGGTTGAGATTTCAATATCTAAATTGACTGGTCCAGGATGCATAAGAATAGCCTCTTCATGAGCCATTGCTAAGCGCTCTGAATTAATTTGATATTCATACTTATATTGTTCGGCATCTATAATATCTTCAGCTGCTAATCGTTCGTGTTGAATACGAAGAGCCATAATTACATCTGCTCCTTCAATAGCTTGATTTAAATCAGGCTCATATTTGCCCAAAGGATTATTTTGAAATGATTTACACATTTCTGGATGCCCTGAAAATGTTAAAGACTTGAATGAAAAGTTACTAATACCCTCAAGGAAAGATGCTGTAACTCTTGAATGATCCAGATCTCCAACAATAACTATATTTTTATCATCTATAGTTTCTTTGTATTGAATAATAGTCATTAAATCTAATAAGCCCTGAGTTGGATGCGATATAGCGCCTTCACCACCATTAATAAAGATCATTTCAGGAATATATTGAGTTAACTCACGAATTACTGATTCAGAGTGTCTTAATACACATAGATCCACTCCCATAAGTGACAAAGCATCAACAGTATCAAAGATGGATTCACCTTTTTGTAGTGATGAAGAATCAGTATCAAAATCAAGAACTTCACATCCTATATTTTTTGCTGCTATTTCAAATGAAGATTTAGTTCTAGTACTTGGTTCACAAAATATATTAGCAATTGTTTTATCTGGAAATAAAGACTCTTTCTTAAAGGTGCCATCTTCATTGATAAATTTTTCAGCGAAAGAAATTAAATCTAAAATCTCTTTTTTAGAAAGATCTGATAAAGCTATTAAATTTCTATTCATGTATTAACACAATTGCATCCATTTCTATATCAACACCTAAAGGTAAAGCAGAAACCTCAACTGTTGCCCTGGCTGGATAAGGTTCTGCAAATTTATCCTGCATAACTGCATTTACTTCTGCAAAGTTAGAGAGGTCAGTCAAGTAAATATTAAGTTTTACAATATCAGTTAAGGAAGCGTTTGCAGCTCTACAAATACTTTCTAAATTAGAAATAACTTGCACTGCTTGATCGGTTATCGAGCCTTCTATAAGAGCTCCCGTTGTAGGGTTAAGTGGAACCTGCCCTGAGATATATAAGGTATTACCAGCTACAACCCCTTGTGAATATGGGCCTATTGCTTTTGGTGCCTCTTCAGTAAATATAATTTCTTTAGTCATAATTGTCTCTGTGTCAGAAAATGTGATGCTTGATAATAATATTATAGTGAGGAGTAAACATCTATTTTTGATTTAGGGTCTTACTATCATTAATAATTCTTTTACAGCTCTCAACAAATTTCATTGATCTAACTTTTTGCATGATTTTACGCAACTCTTCTACATTATCAATGTCTATTTCAAAATTACATTCTGTAAATTTAATATCTAAATCTTTGGTATTAACAGCAATAATGTTTATATCGCGTTTAGTAAAAGTAGAAATTACATCGGCCAATATACCAATTTTATTCTCTGCAATTATCATTAGATGAGCTGTATAGGATTTATTAAGCTTATCTCCGCCCCAATCAGCATCAAGATATCTTGAATCAGTTTGTTTGTAAGGTGCAACTTGTTGACACCTTGCATGATGAACCACTATTCCTCTTTCAGTATCAGAGTGAGCAGTAATCGGATCTCCAGGGATTGGCATACAGCATTTAGCATATCTCACTGATACACCTTCAATTTTATTATCAGATAAAATTACTGGGTGTAATTTTTCGCTTATGTCTTTTCTAATCTGGAGGCCTTCATAAAATCTTTCTGCAACAAGGTTACCTGTCCTTTTTCCAAGACCTAAATCAGTAAGAAGTTGATTAAGCGATTTAACACCCAACATTTCTAATACTGCATTTAATTTACCGCCTCGATATTCTTCTAAACTGGTACCAGATCTCTTTAGTTCGGATTCAAGCATAACTTTTCCAGCTTTTCTTGCTTGAGAAATTTTTTGATGCCTTAGCTGATTCCTGATTCCACTTCTTGCTTTACTAGAAACAACGAAATTTAACCAAGATGGATCTACCTGAATTGATTTGTCAGTAACAATTTCTACGGTGGAGCCATTTTCAAGCTCTATGTTTAAAGGAGCTTCCTTTCTATTAACGAGACAACCAACCACAGTGTTTCCAATATCCGTATGAAGTTCGTAGGCAAAATCTATTGGTGTTGCTCCTGTTTTAAGATTAACGATATTTCCTTTAGGGGTAAAAACATAAACTTCATCAGAGAAAAGGTCTGTTTTAACTGATTCTATAAACTCTTCTGAGCCTTTAGATTTTTTATGAAGATCAACAATACTGGACATCCAACTCCTTGCTCTAAATTCTTTTCCAGATTCAATATCATCTGTTTTATATGACCAGTGAGCTGCAATCCCTTTTTCAGCAATCACTTCCATACTTTTTGTTTGTACTTGAACTTCTACTGGAATAGCATCTAATGCAAGTAATGCTGTATGTAACCCCTGATATCCATTTGATTTAGGTATAGCTATGTAGTCTTTGAATCTTTGTTCAATAGGTTTATAGCAATTATGAATAATTCCAAGAGCTCTATAACAATCATCAGCTGAATTGACTATGATTCTAAAGGCATAGACGTCTAGTATCTCTGAAAAAGGTTTGTGTTTAACTTTAATCTTTCTATAGACGCTATATAAACTCTTTTCTCTTCCCTGGACAGTGCTAAGAATTCCATTATTCTGTAAATGAGCCTTAAGCTCCTTTCTAATTTTATAGACAATTTTTTTTCTACCACCACTTGCCTTTTTAATTGCGGATTTAAGCATTTGTGCTCTTAATGGATGAAGACATTTAAATGCTCTATCTTCTAGTTCAGCCCGAACATCTTGCATTCCTATTCTCAAGGCTAATGGACCATATATTTCTAATGTTTCCTTACAAATATATACTTGCTTGTAGCGAGGTAAATGAGAAATTGTTCTCATATTGTGAAGTCGGTCACATAACTTAACAACAATGACCCTGACATCATTAGCCATAGCAAGAGCCATCTTTTGAAAATTGTTTGCATTTCTCTCAGCTTTATCTTCTAAAGCTATTTTTCCTAACTTGCTGACGCCATCCACAATATTTGCAATGTCTTTATTAAAGAGTTTTTCTAGATTACCTTTTTGAACATCACAGTCTTCAAGGACATCGTGCATAAAACCTGCACAAATAGAATCTGCATCCATGCCAAGCTCTAATAAGACCATAGCTACTGCAGTGGGGTGGGTGATATAGTCAGCGCCATCTTTTCTTTTCTGACCTTTATGCGCTTCATGGGCAAAAGTATAGGCTTTCCGAATTAATCGAATCTCTTTATCACTTAAATATGTTTTTGCTTCTATGTAGAAGTCTTTAGGAAATTTTAATAAAAGTTCTTGATGATTTTCTTGTATTAGACTGCTTGGGAGAACCTTGTCATTCAAAATAGCTCTCCTTTATAGATTACCCAACTATGTCAGTATCCTTATGTTCAGGAACTGCAAACTCATCTAATAAAACATCTTCTTCTAGAGTTTTATCTAAAGTTTCTCTATCAATTAAACCTGCTTCAATCTCTCTTAAAGCTACGATTGTGGACTTATCATTATCCCATTCAACCATTGGTTCTCTGCTTGTTGTTGATAATTGTCTTGCGCGACCAGCTGCAAGTAGGATTAATTCAAATCTACTTGGGACTTTCTCGAGACAACCTTCTACTGTAATTCTTGCCATAATTTTCTCCTGGGGGCGTATTCTAAAGCTTTTATACCTAATTAGACAATAAATCTTCTAAAATCTGCAAAATATGTTTTGCTTCATGGTTTTGTGTTTGCCTATTAACTATTAGATTGTATAACTCATCGGCAGCTTCATCAAAATTATCATTTAAAACCTTAAAATCATAATTATTGGCACCGGCTAACTCAGTAATTGCATTTTTTAACCTAGCTTCTATAACATCATGAGAATCTTCATTTCTATTTACTAGTCTTGATTTCAATTCATCAATACTTGGAGGTATTATAAAAATAGAGGTATTTTGAATATTCTTTTTAGATATCTGCTCAAAGCCTTGCACGTCAATATCTAAGATTAAATTAACTCCAGCATCCAATTTCGAATCAACATAATTTTTAAGAGTGCCGTAACTATTTCCATGAACTGTTGCGCTTTCTAAAAAAGCTGCTTCTGATGAAAGATCCTTAAATTTATCATCAGAAATAAAGAAGTAATCTTTACCCTCCTCATCATTAGGTCTTGGCAGACGGGTAGTTGCTGATACAGAAAGCTCAATTAACGAACCTGAGCCTTTACCTCTTTTTAAGATTTCATTTATTAAAGAAGACTTTCCTGCTCCTGATGGCGCAGAGATAATAAATAGCTTTCCTTTTTTAACTTTATTCAAGGTTTTGTGCCTGCTCACGCATCTCTTCAACTGCTAATTTCATATCAAGAGCCAGTTCTTTTAATAATGGTTTATCTATTTTAACTGACAGGGTGCTCGTTTCTCTAAAAAGTTCCTGGAGGATGAAATCTATTTTTTTGCCTTTAGAATGTTTTGAAGATAGCTCTTTTTGCATTGATTCTATGTGAAAAGCTATTCTCTCTAACTCCTCTGCAACATCATGTTTTAGAATTAAGAGTGCTGTTTCTTGATTAAGCTTTTCAGGATCTAAATTAACACTTAATTTTTTAACTTTAG
>OJFU01000257.1_pt1 | contig 15852 bp, 10 predicted proteins | sample 1594331 | NCBI WGS metagenome assembly OJFU01 (sample SAMN05416801, study PRJEB24817) | seawater metagenome | isolation source: Sea water | place: Canada:Atlantic | collected 2013-11 | reverse complement strand
TTTCTGTGTAATTACCTGCATCGTAATCTTCACCTTCAATTGAATCACCCTGCATAGAGTCATTTGTGTAATCGAAGAATACGCCGCCATGTAATTCATTACCACCAGATTTAGTTACAGCGTTGATGTTACACGATGTAAAACCACCGTATTGAACGTCAAATGGGGCAAGTTCAGCTGAAACTTGTTCAATTGAATCGAAAGAAAAAGGAGCATTTATTGTCGGGTAACCATTTGAGCTTAAGCCGAAGTTATCGTTCATACGAACGCCGTCTAGCGTTAAGCTATTGTAGCGAGGGTTACCACCACCACAGTTAATTGAACCACGGCTATCATCAATTGTGATACGTGGGTCGATACGGATAATGTCTTTTAAATCACGGTTAATAGCTGGTGTATTTTCAAGATCAGTTAGCGTAAATGTAGACGCCGGACCAGTACCACCAGACATAGCACTAATTGGCGCGCCAGAAACTACAATTTGTTCCATGCTTGATTGTGACTCAAGAGAAACGTTTACTGGATAATCGTTACCAATATTAAGAATAATGTTATTGAATTCTTGGTCTGCATATACATCTGAATCAACAATTACTTTATAAGGACCGCCAACTCGCAGGCCTTTAGCTGTGAAATAACCTGCGTCATTTACTTCAGTTGTTTTTACTGATCCAGAAGGTACGTGTAAAATTGTTATTTTAGTGCCGGCTGCTGGGTTGCCGTTAGGCCCCATTACTTGACCTTTAATTGCAGAGGTCGTTTCGTTAGCCATTGCAGCGCCACTTACACCAACACATGCTGCAATAGCAAGTGAAAGAGCTGTTTTGCGTAATTGAGTTTTCATTTAATTTTCCCGTGTAGTTATTAATTAAATTTTTATATTTTTATTTTAAAATTTTTCAAAATAAACAGTTAAAGTTCATTTATTCAAAATCCGTTACTAGTGTACCTTATTTATTCGTTACAAATAAAATACAACTGCAATATATTTTTAATAAATAGTACTATTTTTGTCTATTTGAGTGTTTTTTTGAGCAATAACTCTATATCGGGGTATATATTACGTGGGCTTTATGACAAACACGTGAAATTGAGGTGCGAAAAACAAAAACCCATCACAATTTTGCAATGGGTTTTGTTAACAAATAACTTATTGTGTTATTACTTACCTATTAAGACTTAAAACTTGTAGCTAATACCAACTTTAGCCTGCCAAGCTGATGAGCTAGTTTGGTATTGACTGTAGTTACGAACGTCAGCACCATTAAATTTGCCATCAATTATATAACGACCTTCATCATCTAACCCTCCAAAATCATAAACAGCTTGGTCAGAGAAACCTAAGCGTTTTTCAACACCCCAATCACTGTTTAGTAAGTTTGCGAAGTTATCAACCATGAAGTAAACCTCACCGCTGTGACCTTCAGCAAAACCTGGGATTTCTTGTTTGATACTTACATCCATCGTAGTAACCCAAGGTTGAGTACCTGAGTTACGGCCTAAAATTTCACCACGTTCTGAGATACCAGCACGATTTAGAAGCGTTTCTAATTCATTCCAAGATAAACCAGACTCATCCCAATTTACATTTGGATCATTAGCGCCAGTTGGAATGTAAGCTAGGTAAGCAGAGCTTGAGTAAAAGTCGCGTGTGTCACCTAAGTCACTATCTTGATACATGCCCATAGTGTAGCTAAATGGACGGCCAGAGCGGCGCTCAAAATACACGTTAAACTTAGTTGCATAGCCACTGAAAAATTCAGTGTTATACGCTAGGTTTATTTTAAAGCTGTGCTCTACTTCGTATGAACCACGATCTGCAAAGTCTTCATTGCGGTTACGTGTAATATTGTATTGGTAGTTACTTTGAGCACGAGAAGATGAACCCGATGAGGCCTCAGTTACGTCTTGGTGTGCATAACTTGCAGAAACATACAGGCCATTTTCAAATTCTTTTGCAATGCCGGTAGAGATAATGATTGAACGTCCATCGTCAGATGAATTAGTCATTGCAATATCAAAGTTATCAGCAAGGTCGCCAGTATAAATACTTTCGTTAATTACACGCTCACCATCAGCAGCAACACCAATTGGATTTAAAGCAGTGTTATGCCATACAGCTTCGTTTTCTTTTTTATGGTAAGCAATTTCAGCCTGCCATTTGAAGCCTTCGCCAAGTAGTTCTGAGTCAAACTCGTATTCAAAACCAACTTGAGCTCTTATGCTCGATGGAAGCTCAAAATCAGGGTCAACATAGTTTGTGCTACCGGCACCTTGGACTAACGTGGTTTTAATAGCGTCAGGTACTTGCGTAATATCGGCTTGGTTATTGGCGTAATAATCATTAATAGCGCTTTGAGGTGCTTCAACAAATGTAATACCGTCATTTTGGAAAGAGTTATTGTACCAAACGTTTGGAATACCACCTTGGAATCGACCTATACCACCATTAATGGTTAATGCTTCAGTTGCATAATATTTAAAGCCAATACGCGGTAAAATTATATCTAAACCATCAAGATTCTCTTGATTGCTAAAGCCGTAAGTACTTAAAAAGTTTTCGTTTAAAGTTGGTTTATCGTCTGATGATAAACGCTCATAACGAACGCCAGCTGTTACTTCTAAATCATCACCAACATAAAAAGTATCTTCGATATAAAGTGCTAACTGGTTACGTGTCGCATCGTATGCAGTGTCATTTGGGTTATTTGTGTACGCGTTACTGTAAGAAAAGTCGTATGTACCTCTAAAGTTACCCACTTCACGGTTTGCAAAACCTTCGAAGTCATCAAATTCCCAAGAACCTAATGAGTTAGATGCAAATAAGTTATATAAATTTAGCGATTCATACTGCATACCAAAGTTAATTTCGTGCTCATCCATTAAGTAAGTGGCATCGAAAGTAAGCGTTAAGTTTTCAGTTGATGAGCTATTCGCATGGCGGAATTCATCTGTACCAAACTCATAAGCTGGACCACGGAAGTATTCTTCAACTTTCACAAAGCCAATATCAGAGTTAGTCAAGCTTCTTGATGATACATCTTTGTAAGCGATACCAATTTCAGTTGAGAAGTTTTCATTCCAGTCTGAATATAATTTTGTCGCAAAATTATTGAATTTAGTAGCGTAAGTATAACGGCTTGACGCTAAGCTTACTGTACTACCGCCTGTGCCGACATTTGTTTCGTCTTTATCGTCTTGCCATTGGTAAGTGAAATCTAAACGATGATCATCATTAATATTCCAACTTAATTTAACAAGCAATGATTCGTTTGTATCTTTAGGGTCACCACCTAGAGAATCGGTTAAGCCGTATTCATTATTTAAAATATTAATAAATTGGTTGTAGCTTTCTTCTGTTACATCATATTCATTCGTTGCACCAGAGCCTTCAAAACCGTAATCTAAATCAAGTTCACTTGTCCATTTGTTATAGTTAACAAAGTAAAACAAAGTATCGTCGATTAATGGGCCGCCAACATTAAAGCCATAACGTTTCTCAGTTTGAATTGGTTCTACCTGATCAATAACGTATGTACGGTGTCCATCTTCATCTAAAACCGGGCTACCATCAGCATATACTTGAGAAATACTATCTACATCACCTGCAATATCTGGTGTAGATATTTCATAAAAGCCAGAAAATTTAAACTCATTAGTACCTGATTTTGTTACTGCATTAATGGTACCTCCCCCAAAGTTACCTTTAGAGGCTGAGAACGGAGATACATCAACAGAAATTTGCTCAATTGCATCAAGTGCTACAGGTGGTTGCGAAGTAGGGTAGCCACCGTAACTTAAACCAAAGTCATCATTTTGACCAATACCGTCAACAGTTAAGCCGTTGGTACGCGGGTTACTACCTGCAAACGTTAGCTCACCACTACCATTAATGCTGGCGAGTGGATTTAAACGCGCAATATCTTTAATGTCGCGGTTAAAGCTTGGCATGTTCTCAATAGTATCAGAACCAAAAGTGCTACTAGAGCCACCTGATTGCTGAACAATTTTATAACCAGACACTTCAATCTTTTCGATGTTTAGCGGAGCAAGCTGCGAGCTTAAACGGTAAGTTTCACCCAGATTTAGATAGATATTTTCAACAGTTGTATCATTAAACTTATCAGAATCGATGATAACCATGTAAGGACCACCTACACGTAAGCCATTAGCGATAAACGTACCACTTTCGTTTGTAGTTAGCTCGCTAATAGTTCCCGTTGGTTGGTGAACTACTTTAATTTTAACGTTTGCAGCACTGCCACCTGAAGGCGTCGTAATTTTACCACGCATTGCAGATGAAGTATCAGCAGCCATTGCGCTTGTAGAAACACCTAGAGCTAAAATTACCGCTCCAGTTAATTTCGAAAGGCGAAGCTTAGTCATAATGTTGATTTCCCGTGTGTAGGTTATATAAATTTAATACTGTTTATTTGTCAGTCGTCATTTTTAGTGCCGTTTCTAACTCTTTTGCAGAAGGGTCAAATAAGGCGTTTAATAGTCCTGCTAGTCGAATACCCGCTTGTTGTAGGCGTGTTTTTACAATTGGAGTGTTGTTATAAATGTAGCTGTACCCAACTTCGTTGTTGGTGTACTTATAAATCTTTGTTGCTAAATTGTGTGATTCTTCAACCCAAGTTTTAGGTGAGCTTTGTAAATACTCAGCAATTAATTCGCTGTTATTTGTATCAATAAATTGAGCGTATTCAGTAAACGACAAGTTCTCGTTCTCAACTAACTTTGTATCCCAAAGGCTGTGAAGATTTGTTTCTTCGTTAAAAAATGAAACCTTAATACGGTTACCACCTCTGTCTTCACCTCGACCGGCATGAAAGGGTTGATGACTGTCGCCTACTAAATGCACTAAAAAACGCAAACTGAACTGCTTAGCATCTAAGGTGCTATTTTTATCAGTGAGTGTTTGCATTGAATAGTGAATGCCCTCGAGGATATTACTTACAGATTCTTTGTTTTTAGTATGATCGTGATTGAAGCTGAAAGATTTTCCTGGGGCTGCGTTAATGTAATGCCAACGAGATGATTTCTTTTGCCAAAAGTCGCCAGGAGCAGAGCGCATTTCATCAGGCCAGGTTGATATTTGCGCAAGTGACTCACCATCTAAATAAGGTTTAATTGCTGCTTTAGTAGTTTCGCTTATATGAGATTGTGCAATCTGCCCTACAATACGGTGGCCATTTTGACCCCAAGCGTGTGAGTTAGTGCTTGTGAATATCGCACTAATCAAAAGCGCAGAAGATATCGAGTACTTTATATTGTTATGCATTAAAACTTCCTAAATGAATATTTCATGGGGTTGCTATAAGCTAATGCGGTCAATTGTCCTCATTTTTAATGTTGATAGGAAGGACTTATTAAAATTCATAATTTCTTATTCAATTACACTTAAAATCAATACCTTATGTTTGACAGGTAAAATTACTTGTTGTAATAGGTAAGCGAAATTGTTCAAATACACTATATCGTCTATTTTTGGGTGGCATTGCTTTGAATTATAAAAATATTGTGTTGCACAAAATGTTAATTGTTACATTTTTGTTTCTGTTGTTGGTCGTTACGTGGGTTTGCGGTCAAGTTAGTGTATACAATGATGATTTACATTTTCCGGTTATGATCGAAACCTCAACAGAGTGTCAAACAACTGCTACAAGTAATAAAGGCCAATTAATTGTTTTTACACAATCAAAAAAAATAGCCAAGTTATTAACACAAAAGTTATGCTCTGATAACGTAGTAGCTAAGCAATATGGCTCGGTAAAAGGGTATTGGGGATATAGAACGGCAGATAGCTTTGAGTTTGTTGGTAAAGGAATTGCTGACCTAATTTTGGCTAAAAGCAATATTATGGCTGCATTTAAAGCGGAGTCGACCTATAACTACCAACCCGTAGTTGGTTTTTCTGACTACACGGCTTTTTTTATATCTTCTAAAGAAAAACCTCGAATTACTAAACAATATTTTTTAGATAAACGCATAGGTTTGCTTGATTATCCTACCAGCCGATCAGGGCATATTTTACCAAAGCAAATGTTTAAAGAACTGAATATTAATTTAGCTAATTTGAAAATCACTTATGCTAGTTCTCATAACGAATTACGCGATTTACTCGCCGACGGAAAAGTAGATATTATTGCTTCGTTTTGGAAAGAGAGTGACGAAAAACGTTTTTCAAAAAACTATATTACGGCTTTGAGTAATAATATTACTGGAACAAGATGGTATTTAAAAATGCAGCAAAACAATACTGATTTATTATGTGCAGTACAGGCAAATTTGCTTGATATGTCTAAAGATCAAAGTTTGCATTATTATCAAAATGCACAATCGTTTTGGAGTTGCGGTACTAGCTCAGTAAACTTAAAAGAGGAAGTTAGTGATGAGTAAATATAAACAACTACTTGTTTTACTATGCTTATTTTTAACTTTATCTTCTGTGTTTTATATTTCTGTAATTCAAAAAAGCCAGCAAGTAACTAAACAAAAAATAACGCAGATAGAAAGGCAAATTGCACTCGACTTACCATTACTTGATTTATCAAATGAGCTGCTAAAGCATTCGGGGAATAAAGATGCCGTTAATAGCTACATTAAAACCTTAAATAGCTACATTAATTCGAACGATCTTAAAGTTGTTGCTATTGCACCAAAAGGCGAAATACTAGCACCTGTAAACTTACACCAAATAACACGTAGTTTGAGCACTAATAACGGACCTATATTAGTTGTATTTAACGTTCAGCAAACCCACTTTACACTAAGCCATTTTATTTACTATTTTATATTTTTAGTATTAAGTGTGCTGATTAGTTTTTGGGTAAAGTTTGCGTTTATTAAACAAAGTAATAAGCAGTTTAATAATGCACAGCATCAGTCAATTATAGAGCCTACGCCGCTGATGCTTATAGTTGATCTTAACGATAAAACACTATCAAGTAGTTGTAATGCAGAGCAAAAAGTGGGTTTAGCCAATAAGCCATTATGCTTTTATTTAGCACTTGTAGAGTATTGTACAAATAACGATGATGTAGCGCTTAGTCATAATAAAGATGTACCAGAGGAGCTTCTAGAGCTCGCTAACAAGTATTTTTATAGGTTGGTCGAACTTGGTCATACGGTTAGAAAAAGACCTAATTTTAATAATAGCCTAGAAAAAACCTTGAGTGAAATACGTGCGGCGTTAGATGAAGTACTTAGTGAGTGTCCTGAAGAAAAAGAGTTATATTACCCACCTAAAGCCTATGGAGAAGGCTCTCGTTCTCGTTTGCATAGTTATGGGCTGGTAAATATTAAAAAAGGTAATATTGAAATAAGAGGAAAGTAACTAGATTACTTTCCTCTTATTCTTAGAGGTTATTTAGGGGTAAATTCAGCCGCTTTGAGAGGGCTATTTTTTGAAATAAAGTCTTGAAGTGCTTTAGCATCTGTTTCATCTGTACTTACAAAGCCTTTTTTATTTGTAAGTGCAGGATAACCATCACCGCCTGATGCGTTATAGCTATTTAGACTCATTCTGTATGTTTTATTTTTATTAAGCGGTTCGCCATTGATCAAAACATTAACCAACTGATTATTTTTACGCTCAAACGATATTTTATGGTATTGCAAATAGGCACCAGCATCCGGTGGGAAGCTCGTTACTGTATTTAAGTAATCCCATAAATCACTGCCTTGCCAATCCATATAAGTAATGCGGTTTTTAAAAGGATGTACTTTTAAAATATCTTTATAGCTTACTTTACCAGCCTCTATTGAGCTGCGAATACCACCGCCACTTATTAATCCAAAGTCTGCATTTACTACATCCATTTGAGCTTGAATAATTACACGTGCAAGGTTTGTTTGTTGGTAACGAACTTTGTTTCTGTCACCTTCTAAGCGAGCATCTACTTCACCAATGGTACCTTCAATTTGTTTAGCGCCTTTAGCTTGGTATACCGCTAAATAAGATTCAAGTTTAGGGTCTGGTTTAATGTACTCGTTTGCTAATACTGCTTTAGTAGAGCCATCAGCTTGAACTTTATCTACATACAAATTAACAGGCATGAGTTTGTAGTCTAGTAACGTTAATTTTCCGTTTTCAAGCTTAAACTCAGCTTTACCAACATACTTACCCCATTCATGGGCTTGCATAATGTAAGTACCGTTTTGCTGGTCTGGCTTACAGGCAAGGCCAGGTTTAAAGTTATCGTCATTTACATTTGTATCACTCATACACACAGGTTCTTGTGAGTGACCGCCAATGATCATATCAAGTGTGTTTGCAGGAAGTGAGCGAGCAAGTGTTACATCACCTGGTGCATTAATGCCAAAGCTAGCATCAACATAATGACCCATATGAGTCAGCGCAATGGTAATATCAGGGTTGTACTTAGCTTTTATTTCTTTAGCTAGTTTTGCGGTAACGTCAACAGGGTCTTTAAACTCTAAGTGGCCAATATACTGAGGATTACCAATTTTAGCTGTGTCTGTTGTTGTTAATCCAATAACAGCAATAGTTAAGCCATTTTTTTTGAATATTTTATAGCTATCAAACGCATGTTCGCCTGATTCTTTTTCAAATATATTGGCTGATAGAAAAGGAAAGTTCACCCATTTTTGCTGTTGCTTCAATACATCAATAGGGTTATCGAATTCGTGATTACCTAATGCCATTGCATCATAACCAATCAGCGACATACCTTTAAAGTCAGGTTCTGCTTTTTGTAAATCTGACTCAGGAATACCGGTATTAATGTCACCACCAGAGAGAAGTAAAACGGCATGACCTTGCTTTTGGGCATCATTACGTAAAGAGTCAATTAACGTTTTGCGAGCGGCCATACCGTATTCGCCTTTTTCGTTTTGCCAAAAACGGCCGTGATTATCATTAGTATGAAGAACAGTTAAATATTCAGTAGGAGTACTGTTAGAGGTTGATTCAGGAGCAGGAGATGTACATCCAAGTACACTAAAAATAATCGAAAATAAAATAATTATACGCATAAAATACCTATGGATTAAGGTCTACTTAATTTATCAAGCGGGTAGTTTAAACTAGTTTTATGCTAAAAAAACGTACTTATTGACATTTTATTTAGAAGGTACAGTTAATCGATTTGTGGCGGCACTTTCGCGACGCTTTAACTCTGCATCCGCATATTCCCGCTTAGTATGGTTTATACCTACCATCCACGTTAAAAAGCTCGCCGGTAGTTTTGTGTATGGTTCACCTTTGTGTAAACCAAAGTCGCAAATTGTTTGTTTAGTATGTGGCATTGTTAGATCCTGTTGTTTGTGTTTTTTTAAGGTAACAAATAAGTGACCACACTTTTAAGATGATTTAATTTTAAATAGTTAGATTTATATAGCAAAAAAGAATATAAATAATGGCATATGTAATTAATTTGTTATCAACACGGTCTTAATTGTATCAACTCACACTTTAGAATCGATTTTAGTCGCCGATGGCATTAATGTGTTAACGCATTAACTAATTATTTAAAAAATATAACAACAGGAATAAAACATGAAAAAACTTTTACTTGGCTCAGCACTTGCTGCAGCAAGTTTTACAAGCACCGCTACTATAGTTGAAATGAACACGAGCCAAGGTGTCATAGAAATTAACCTGTTTGATCAACAAACCCCCAAAACAGTCGCAAATTTTTTAAGTTACGTTCAAGACGATTCATATAACGAAACAGTAATTCACCGCTCTGTTAGTAACTTTGTTATTCAAGGTGGTGGATTTACATTTTCTGATTCGCTAGATGCGATTACTACAAAGCCTGCTGTAGAAAATGAGCCCGTTTTTTCTAATGTTAAGGGCACCATTGCGATGGCTAAATTATCGGGTGATGCTAATAGCGCAACAAGTCAGTGGTTTTTTAATATTACAGACAATAGTGCAGCACTTGATACGCAAAATGGTGGCTTTACTGTGTTTGGACAAATTACTGCAGCAAGCCAATCAACTTTAGATAAAATTGCAGCGTTAGTACACTGTGGTGAAACACCCGTGGTTGATATTACTGCTGAGCAATGTGCAAGTACTGATGTAACAATTAGTAGTGCTAACTTAGTGACTATTCAAAATGTGGCGGTAATGGATGATGATCCTAATTCAGCAGCAGGCCTTACTGTCACTGAAAATACGTTAATTGATTCTGACACATCAACAGGTTCTAGTAGCAGTTCTGGCGGCGGGTTAATTTGGCTTTTAGGTGCTTTTTTACTTGCGGTACCTCGTTTAAAACGTGCTAAATAATTAAAATTAACGGTAATGTGGATGGCCTAAACCAGCCGTCCACATTACTATTATTAAACTTTGCAGTTTAAAATAGTACTCGCCAAACCATTGCTAGCCAAATTGAAAACACACAAATACAACCCAGTAAAAATACTTTAAAACGTGCGCGTACGTTATTTTCACCTAAATGAATAACACTGTGCACAATACGTGTTGCTACAAATAAACAGGCCAGTATTGCCACAAGTGTACTGGTGCTATTTAGTTGCAGTGCAAGTAAACATCCCGCGTAAAAAAGCACAGGTATTTCAAACTGATTTGAAAAGTTTCTATCTGCCACCCTAATAGTGTCGCCAGCCTTATCTAACTGCATTGTTTTAAAATCACTTAAATCTAGTTGTTTGTTTTTAGCCGCGGCAAAGCGCCTTTTACCCATAATGAGCATGACAACCAGTGAAAGCGTAACTTGTGCAAACATGGCAAGTATAATGATTTTTTCCATTGTTTTTCCTTATTATTTAGAATTTGCGTATTTTTTGATATTGAATGATTTTTAATCTCGCAAGGTTGGCAGACTCCCAACTAATATCCGATTATGAAGACATTTTTCACAATGTGTTACACAAAATAGCGTTATTTTGTAGAAAGTTATTAATTGAAAATGTTAGTTTAGCTTAACTATATTGCTTTGAATTGGCGCACGCTATTTTGCGCAATACTTTTTAATGGAAAACAAAAATGAAAAAGATTATTGGTTTTAGTGCTATCGCACTTGCAGTTTTAAGTGGTTGTTCAAATACGGCTTCGGTTTCAGTGGCGCCTCAGGCCTCTTTACTATCAGATACGTTAGTCGTAAGTCCTAACGATAACCGCGAATATAAAACACTTAAGCTGGCAAACGACATTGAAGTAATTTTAGTGTCAGATCCAGGTGCTGAAAAATCAGCAGCGGCACTCAGCGTTGGTGTTGGTTTACTGCACGACCCAATGTCGCAACAAGGTATGGCGCATTATTTAGAGCACATGCTGTTTTTAGGCACAGATCGCTACCCAGACACAAAAGGGTATTCTGATTTTATGACCAAAAATGGTGGCGCGCACAATGCTTACACGTGGCTCGATATTACTAATTACATGTTTAAGATTAATAACGACGCGTTTGATGAAGGGCTAGACCGTTTTGCTGACTTTTTCAAAGCGCCTAAGTTATATCCAGAATACACAGATAAAGAAAAAAATGCAGTGAATGCAGAGTGGTCAATGCGCCGCGAAATGGACTTTTTTGGACAATTTAAACTCGCGCGTAAAATGATGGGCGATCACCCCGCTAATCGTTTTTTAATTGGTAACCTAGAAACCCTTGGCGATAAAGAAAATAGTTCACTTCATAAAGAAACGGTTGATTTTTATAATAAATACTACTCTTCAAATATTATGAAAGTTGCGCTTATTTCTAATTTACCTATTGCTGAAATGGAGCAAAAAGCGCAAAAATACTTTGCTGACATAAAAAATAAAAATATCGAAAAACCAACAGTGACTGCAAAACTTGATTTTGATAACGCTGGCGGAAAACGCGTGTTTTATGCACCAAATGAAGATGTAAAACAGCTGCAACTTGATTTCACCATTGCTAATAATAATAGCGAATTTGCACTTAAACCAAACCGATTTGTAGCGTATTTACTAAGCAATGAAATGCCGGGCAGCCCAGCGCAACTTCTTCGTGACAAAGGGTGGGTGTCTCAGCTTTCAGCTTCAGCTGCACCAAATCAATATGGCAACTACGGTTCGTTAAATGTAAATGTAGAGCTTACAGATGAAGGCATGAAAAATCGTGACGAAATAGTTGCGACTATTATGCAGTACATCGATTTAATTAAAAAAGAAGGCGTTGATAGCAAGTACTTCAACGAAATTCGTACTTCCCTTAATAACCAGTTTAAGTTTTTAGAAAAAGGTGATGAGTTTAATTATGTAAGCTCGCTTACGCAAAGCATGCAAGACTATCCGTTAAATCACGCTATTAATGCACCTTATTATTATGCAAAGTTTGACGCTGACGCTGTAAACAATGTACTTGAGCAGTTAAATGCCGACACCCTTCGTATTTGGTATGTATCGCAGCAAGAAGAGACAGACTCACAACTACACTTTTACGACGGTAAATACCGCATCAGTGACATTAGCGATGATGAAATTGCCAGCTGGAAAAAACCAAGCAAATTTAAGTTAGCACTACCGACTGTAAACAATTTATTGCCTGAAAATTTTGCAATAAAAACGCAAGCATTTAAAGAGCAAAAACACCCAGAACTTGCTTACGATAAAAATGGTGTAAAAGTATGGCGCCAAGCAAGTCAAAAATTTGCAGAGCAGCCAAAAGGGCTTGTTGAAGTTTATATAAATACTCAACCAGGTTTGAACGATATCAAAGCAGAAGTCCTTTATTCTGTTTGGGCTGATTTATATAATATTCAACAAAGTCAGTTAAGTACCGAAGCAGCAATCGCCGGTATGAGCGTAAGTTTAGCACCGAGTAATGGTCTTGTTTTATCTATGAGTGGTTTTACAGACAAGCAAGATGTATTGCTTAAACAAGCTTTAACCGGATTAAAAGCCGATGAAACAGCACAAGCATTTAGCCAAGCGGTAGATCGCTTTAAGCGTAGTTTACTAAACCAACAAAAGCAGTTTCCGTATGCACAAGCATTTGGCGAGTATTCAAAACTAACGCGTACAGGTGGCTTTGATACAGATGCGCTTATTAAAGCCGCTGACTCACTGAGTGTTGCCGACTTAGCACAATTAAAATCAGCTACGTTTGCACAAAACGATTTACGTGTATTTAGTTACGGTAACTACGATCAGCAAGATATAGACGCGATTGCAGACGAATTAAGTGCAACATTACCAAGTAATCATAAGCGCAGTGAATTTGCACGAAGCAAAGCGTGGTTGCCACAACCGGGCGAAACGCTGGTATTACAAAAAGATATCGATGTAGCCGATGTAGCGGTGGTCGATATGACCGTTCACCCTGTTGCGGGTTACAAACAAAAAGCAGAAGCAGCTGTATTACAAAGCCACTTTAGAACAGTTGCGTTTGATAAAATGCGTACTGAGGAGCAACTTGCATACGCAGTAGGTGCGTTAGCTCGCCCAATTGAAGATTACTCAGCAATTGGTTTGTATATTCAAACACCGGTTAAAGGACCAAAAGAAATACAAGCTCGTTTTGATAAATTTAAAAAAGAGTACGCAGTTGAACTTGATAACATGAGCGAAGAGACTTTTGAGCAGCTTAAAAACTCTACCCTTGTATCACTTAAAGAGCAGCCTAAAAACTTAAGTGACGAAATGAGCCCACTTATAAACGATTGGTACCGTGAAAACTTTACCTTTGATTCTAAGCAAAAGCTGATTGATGAAGTTGAAAAAGTAACGCTTGCAGATATAAAAGACTACTATAAGCAAACAATGCTTAACCCTAATGCTGCACGTTTAAATGTGCAATTACGCGGGACTAAGTTTATAGAAAGTGACTTTGCCGATTTACCAAATCAAACTAAAATCACAACGCTTGATGCCTATTACAATGGTATTAAACTACAAAAATAAGCTTTATTTATACAGCTAAAAATAAACCCCAATGTATTACTACATTGGGGTTTTTATTTATTCAGCTAATTTAAGCCATTATTAAAAAGCCTATAACAGCTAATGCCGCAGCAATTAGCGTGTAAGGCAATTGTGTAACGGCATGGCTCATTAAATTACAACCAGAACCTTGCGCTGCGAGTACGGTTGAATCTGAGTAAAAACACGCTTGGCTACCAAAAGAAGAAGCTGATAATAGCGCACCAATGACTAGTGGTATGTTTGCATCAACCGCATTTGCCAGTGGCATAACAATGGGAATTGATACAGCAAAAATACCCCAGCTAGACCCAGTTGCAAACGCTAAAATAGCCATTGAAATAAATACCACGGCTGGTAAGTATGCAGCGGTCATATAAGGGCTTAAGCTGCCAATAACAAACTGAGGCAAACCAATTAAGTCGCATACATCTTTAAATATAAACGCAGCTATAACAGTACCAATCGCGGGGATCATACTTTTAAAGCCATCAAGCATGCGTTCAATCATTTCACTTACGCTCATTAATTTTTGTAGAGCATAAAACGGGAGAGTGACCGCCATTGTTGCTAATAAGCCTTTGTATACGTCTATTTCAAAGTAAACAGTAAATGCAACCAGTAAAATAATCGGCACCAAAAAGTTACGTAATTTACCTTTAGGATCAGCATCTTCAAAGTTCTCTTCTACGGCTTTTACTGCATATTCATCCGCTGTTTGAACATCATTGTATTGGGCTGGATCAACTTGAGCTTGCTCAATTTGTGCCATTTGCTCTGCTTTTTTCATTGGACCAAACGCAGGAATAATACCCAGCACAACAAGTAAAACAACAAGCACTGCAAACCACGCATAAAACATATACGGTATGGCTTGGATATAAACCGCAATCCCTTTGCCTTCTTCAGCAATACCGTTATCTACAAGTAAGCCACCAAAAAAAACCGCCCAGGTAGATAAAGGGACAAGTACACAAATTGGTGCAGCAGTAGAGTCTACAACATAGGCAAGCATCTCACGGCTCACTTTAAATTTATCGGTAATGCGTTTCATGGTTTCACCCACGGTAAGCGCATTTAAGTAGTCATCAATAAAAATAACTACACCCAAACAAAAGGTCATAAACAAAGAAGAACGCTTACCTTTAGTGTATTTAAGGGCTAACTTGCCAAAAGCCGATGCGCCACCTGTACGCACTAATAGCGCGATTAAAGCGCCAAAGCCACCACATACAAGTATTAGCCAGCCGATGGTTTCGTCTGTCATCACTTTTAGCGATGTACTCGCAAAGTTAGTAAGTACCTGTGCAGGATCGGCGATAACTAAACCAACTAAAGCACCAATAAGTAAAGATAAAATAGGGCGGCGTAATACAACAGCCAATACAACTACCACTAACGGTGGCAGTAAACTTAACGCAGAAGGTTCAAGCATTTAAGTATTCACAAAATTAAAAGCATGTATAAAAATTAAAATAGTATTAATTTTTAAACTGCTTATACAAAAACAAAGAAGATGATAAGTTTGTTGTTAAACCATCTTCCAAGTCACTGCTTTTGTACGCGAGGGAGGGACACATAAACAGTTATGTTAAATAGCAGCTTAAGTGAAACGCGTTGGCTTTGGCGCCAGACGGTGCAAGGAGTGCAAACCGCTATTGTTGTGCCTGTAAAAACATCGGCGCAAAAATAATCTGCTTTTTAATTTCAGTCAACAAAAAGTTACATGCAAAACAAAGTTTTTTAGAGGAGCTTACATTGAACGCTGTATTTAAAACAAATCGATTGTTGTTGCGCCATGCAAATGAGCTTGATGCAGCTATTTTACTTAAGCTAGTTAATCAAGCGAGCTTCATAGAGCATATTGGTGATAAAGCAATTTATACCCTTGATGATGCCAAGTCGTACATTATAGGGCCTGTTTATCTTTCGAGGTTAAATTTGCAGCAGTATGTTTGGTATTTAGG
>OJFU01000245.1_pt1 | contig 16305 bp, 12 predicted proteins | sample 1594331 | NCBI WGS metagenome assembly OJFU01 (sample SAMN05416801, study PRJEB24817) | seawater metagenome | isolation source: Sea water | place: Canada:Atlantic | collected 2013-11 | reverse complement strand
AGATGTTATATTTACTAAGAAGGATGACTTGGTAAATCATGATTTCAAAGGAAAGTTGTCCTTTTCATGGCCAAAGAAATCATCTCAATTAAAACTTAATTACGGTGATGAGATATATGATCCTTTATTTGGTTTTGGTTACGGCCTTACCTATAAAGACAATCTTTACATAGAAGAAGTTGCAATAGAGGACAGTAATTCTAGGTTTGACGAGATAACTATATTTCTAGGCTCAGCATATCCCTCATACCATGAAGTAATTTCATACTATGATCCTTTAAAAAATAAGGAGATATATGAGGGAGTTAGTACTGATATTTTTTCAAATATAAAATCTGGAATAAAACTTTCAAAATTTGATTTTAAAAAGCAAGATGATGCCAAGAATATCAACTTCGGAGATAGAAACATTAATAAAACATGGAATATATCTAGCGGGGCAACTGAGGATATATCCTATATGAAAAATGGAAGTATTCAGCTAATTATTAGAGCAAATAACCTGCCAAAAGAGGGCTTATATATAAATTTTTCATGTAATAAAGATAAGGATCAATTAGTTTCATCAAAAAGCACAAAGTGTTTTAAAGGCTTTGAGGTCTCAGAAAAATTTTCTGATGCTAATCTAAATAAATGGCAAACAGTAAACATTCCTCTTTATTGTTTGGGCGGAGATGATTTTGAATTATCTTCAATTTCTACTAGAACCCAAATTCAAACTATTGGTAACTGGGATATAGATATTCATTCAATTAAATATATTAGCAATCAGGGATATAATTCTTGCAAAATTTACACACAGGATTATGAGTAATATATTACTAGTTGATGTTGGAGGTACAAACCTAAGGTATGCATATGCAGAAATAGGTGCAAAAGTGATCTCTGAATCAAAAAAAATACCATTAGAATCTATTGAGCAATTTGATTTAACTCTTGAGGAGTTAATGAGGGCTAATGATGTGATGAATCTTGTAATATCTGTTGCTGGACCGAAGATAGGCAGTTCAATCTCAATGACTAATAGGAAGCTTGTAGTTGATCAAGATAAGCTCAAGAAAAAATTTAACTTACATTCTTGCTTTCTTTTGAATGACTGGGAGTCTATAGGCTATAGCTTGGCCAATATGAATCAAAATGAGATTGATATAATTAAAACAGGTAAAACCTTTAACAATAATAGTTTTTTTATTGGCCCAGGAACTGGTCTTGGCGCAGCACTTCTAATTAATAACACCAATGTTTTACCAACAGAGATTGGGAATACTACTGGACTGACCAAGAGCCTTATTAAAAACTATAACTTAAAAGACGAAAGTGATTTTATTACGCTGGAAAATGTTGTTTCAGGCTCTGCAATATCTAAAATATTTGAAAATTTAACCGGGCAATTAATTAAATCAGAGCAAGTTATTGAACTTTACAAAGAAGGAAATAACGATGCTGTAAATGTAATCAACGGTTTTACAAAATCACTTGCTGAAGTTATGTCAGATATGGCTTTAACCTTCATTGCAGGTAATGGTGTTTTTTTTGCAGGGAGTCTTATGCGAACCATTGTTGAATTAATGGATAAGGAACTTTTTATTAAACACTTTATTGGTAATAAGAAGGGAACTCATAAAGACCTTTTAGAGATGATTCCTATAGGATTGATAAATAGAGAGCATGCCTGCCTAGCAGGAAATTTAAACTACTTTAATATCCAAGAAACACTAATTTTAAAAAAATAAATTTTCATGACAAACTTAAATAATATCCATATTGGAAAAACGCCACTAGATATCTCTAATAAAGATGTCGGAGGGGTTGAGGTCTTAATTGATGGTGAAAATTTTTATAAAATTCAAAATGCTAATTCAATGAGACCATTTTTTATGAGTATCGTTAGCCCTTCGAATCATTGGCTTTTTATCTCAAGTAACGGATCTCTATCTTCTGGAAGGAGGGATAGTAATAATGCATTGTTTCCATATTATACAGACGACAAAATAACCGAAGCTCAAGAAATAACAGGCAGTAAGACAATCTTTCATATACAAAAAGATTCTAAGAGTTTTTTATGGGAACCTTTCTCTTATAAAAATGAAGGCAGTTATAACACTTCAAGAAATCTATATAAGAATTTTAGTGGAAATAAAATAATCTTTGAAGAAGTTAACAACGATCTAAATATTAAATTTTCATATCAATGGAGTATTGGTGATTTATTTGGTTTCATTAGAGAGTCTAGAGTTAAAAATATTGGGACTGAAGACCTTGATATTAGGTTGTTAGATGGTATTCAGAACATACTTCCTTCTGGTGTTGAAGAGGCTCTTCAGAACAGTAGTAGTAATCTTGTAGACGCTTATAAGAGAAATGAGTTAGATAGTTCAAGTGGAATTGGGATTTATTCATTAAGTGCAATTATTGTAGATAGAGCAGAGCCCAGTGAAGCACTTAAAGCAAATATTGCATGGTCTATAGGTCTTGATAACTCGAAACACTTATTGTCCTCAAAGCAGCTTGATAATTTTCGAAACGGCATGATTTTAAGTGAAGAGATTGATGTAAAGGCTGAAAAAGGAGCATATTTTTTAACAGATGATATTACACTTAAATCCGATAAAAGCTCTGCTTGGTATATTGTTTGCGATGTAAATAAATCTGCCGCAGATATCATATCTTTATCTGAAGAAATTCAATCAAATAAATCTTTAATAAAAGAAATACAAAGAGACATACAAGGTGGGTCGGATGAGTTATTTAAACTTGCAGGATCCTCTGATGGCATGCAAACATCATCAGACAAAAGAAGAAATACCAGACACTTCTCTAATACCTTATTTAACATTATGAGAGGCGGTATTTTTGATAATGACTACCAGATTGAAAAAAATGATTTCATTAAATACTTAACCAATGGAAATAAAAACTTATCTATAGAAAAATCATCGCTCTTAGACAATCTTCCTGATACTTTTGATATAAGTTATTTAAGAGAAATTGCAGGTGATGATCTGGATAATGACTTTCAAAGACTTTGCTATGAATATCTTCCTTTAAAGTTTAGTAGACGACATGGGGATCCTAGCAGGCCTTGGAACAAGTTCTCTATCAACACTAGGGATGAACTTGATGGTTCTAAGATATTAGACTACCAAGGTAACTGGAGAGATATTTTTCAAAACTGGGAGGCCTTGGTTCACTCATATCCTGAGTTTATTGATGGCATGATTTTTAAATTCTTAAATGCAACTACATTTGATGGTTATAACCCATATAGAGTAACTAAGGATGGTTTTGACTGGGAGTCATTAGAGCAAGATAATCCATGGTCATATATAGGGTACTGGGGAGATCATCAGATTATCTATCTTCTAAAATTTTTGGAGTTTATAGAAAACTACTACCCACAAAAGATCAATAAATACTTTGAAGATGAAATATTTGTTTACGCGAATGTTCCCTATAAAATCAAACCTTACAAAGATATTTTATTAGACCCAAAAAATACAATTAATTTTGATGTGCAAAGTGAAAAAGAGATAAATTCTCTAAGAAACTTACTAGGTTCTGACGGCGCACTTCTTAGAGATGTAAAAAATAAAATCTTAAAAGTTAATTTTATTGAGAAAATACTGGCTACGGTTCTTGCAAAGATGGCTAATTTAATTCCAGAAGCTGGAATTTGGATGAATACACAAAGACCTGAGTGGAATGATGCTAACAATGCATTAGTTGGAAATGGTGTTTCAATGGTTACATTGAATTATCTAAGAAGATTCCTGTATTTTTTTAATAATATTCTTAAAAGCCATACTTCTGAAATAATATTACTCTCAATTGAACAAAATAGATTATTACTCAACATGAGTAATGCTCTTGAGAAGAATGTATCTTTGCTTAAAGGCAAGATTTCGGATAAAGATAGATTAAATATAATGAATTTACTTGGAGAATCATCAAGTGAATTTAGGGAGTCTATATACACAAAAAGTTTTTCTGGAGATAAGAAGGCTACCAGCAAGATTGAAATTATAGCGTTTATAGAGATATCAATTAAATATATAGAACACTCCATAGACGCAAGCAAGAGAGACGATGGCCTTTATCACGCTTACAACCTAATTTCATTTTCTAGTAATTCAGCATCCATCTCGCACCTTCCTGAGATGCTTGAAGGACAAGTTGCTGTGCTTAGCTCAGGCCATCTTTCTGCTAAGGAGGGCCTAGATGTTCTTGACTCATTAAAAGAAAGTAAACTATTCAGAGAGGACCAATACAGCTACATACTTTATCCCAATAAAGAATTACCGGGATTTTTACAAAAAAATAATATTCAAAAAACCAAGATTGATAGTTCTAAATTATTATCACGACTGCTAAATGAGAATAATAATAAGATAGTGGTAAAGGACAGCAATGGCGGCTTCCATTTTAATGCTAATTTCAATAATGCTGATTCTCTCAAGCGCGAGCTAGAAGTCCTTCCAAAAGAATTTAAAGATCTTGTAGATGAGGAATACGATCTAGTCTTAGATATCTTTGAAGAAATATTTGATCACAAATCTTTTACAGGTAGATCAGGAACATTTTTTGGTTATGAGGGCCTTGGATCTATATATTGGCACATGGTATCTAAATTACTTTTATCAACATTTGAGATTGCAAATCAAGCTGTGACAGTTAATGAAGATAAGTCAGTTATAGGAAGGCTATTTGAGCACTACTTTGAGATCAATGAGGGCATAGGCGTTAATAAATCACCAGAATTATATGGAGCATTCCCAACAGATCCATATTCACACACACCTGGTGGTAAGGGAGTACAGCAGCCAGGTATGACAGGTCAGGTAAAGGAGGATATTCTCAGTAGGTTTGGTGAATTAGGTTTCTCAGTGTCCAGTGGCTTGATATCTTTTAATCCATCTATTTTAAGAAATAGTGAATTCGTTAAAAGCGAGACTGTTTTTAACTATACAAGTCTAGATGGCGAGCTATCCTCAATCGTGATGCCAATAAACTCTCTAGGATTTACTATTTGCCAGGTTCCAATAATATACAAGTTATCAAATGTTAATAATATAAAAATATTTCTTAACAATACTGAAAGTACTTTGCTTGATGGAGACTCACTAAGTCTAGAGTTAAGTAAAAGTATATTTAAACGGGAAAATATGATTAATAGGATTGAGGTTCAGGTTAAATCAACCTTAGAGTAAATGACTTTATATTGGAGGCCTAAATTAATATTGTTACTAACTTTTTGCTTTTTACTACCTAGCTGTAACAAAGTTGAACACAACACCATAATGAATAAATCAGCACAAGAAATATTAGGCAACTCCAGCTATCCAGCAATTTCATATGGAGGATATAGAGAGCTAACTAGAGTTATCGAACCAACCAAAGATCAAATTAAAGAAGACATATTAATTCTTCATGCAGCTGGTTATAGGGTCATCAGAACATATGATGTCCATCTTTCTCTTGCAGAAAATGTCCTGAAGGTTATAAAAGATCTTAAATCATTAGATGACAGTTTTGAGATGTATGTCATGTTGGGCGCATGGATTACTGCCGCGAACCCTAATACAGAAAATGTAATTCATGATATTGAAGACAAAGAATTCAATTCTTTTGAAATAGAAGAAACTGCAAGATTGGCTAGACTATATCCTGATATAGTTAAAATTATTGCTGTCGGTAATGAGGCAATGGTTCATTGGGCTTCAGGCTATTTTGTGACCCCAGATATTATTCTTAGATGGGTAAATTATCTCCAAGATCTAAAGAAATCTGGTCAATTAGCTAAGGATTTATGGATTACTAGTTCAGATAATTTTGCAGCATGGGGAGGAGGAGATCCCGTTTATCATACAAAGGAATTAATTAGTCTTATTAACGCTGTTGATTACATTTCAATGCACACGTACTCATTTCATGATAGTTATTACAATCCAAGTTTTTGGAATTATAGTAATAAATCAATAACTGAAACAGCAAAGGCTGAGGAGCTGGTCCTCAAGGCAAAGAATTATTCAAAATCTCAATTCCTTAGCGTTAGAGATTACCTTGAGTCCATTGGCATAAATAAGCAAGTTCATATTGGTGAAACTGGCTGGGCAAGTAATGATAATAGTTTTTACGGCTACGAAGGTACAAGAGCCGCTGATGAGTTCAAGCAATATTTGTACTTTAATCATATGAATGATTTATGTGAAGAGTTAAAAATTTCATGTTTTTATTTCTCAGCATTTGATGAGCCATGGAAAGACCCTTCAAGCATAAATGGATCTGAAAATCACTTTGGTTTATTTACTGTAGATGGAAAAGCTAAATATTTAATGTGGGATAAGGTAGATAAAGGATTATTTAAAGGTCTTAAAAGAGGAGACAGCAAGATTGTAAAAACTTATGAAGGAAATAAAGACATCTTAATTGAGACTATCAAAAACCCAGAGACTTTTTAATGAAAACACAAAATACTAGTTTAATTTTTTTAATACTTTCTATTTTAATATTGCCAGAATCTACCTTGGCAAACGTAATCATCGTTGATAATAAACTTAACATTAATAATGAAGCTTTTTATATAAAAGGTATTGCCTATCATCCTGTTCCAAAGGGAAACTCAGGAAACCAAAGAAGCTTTAAGAATATTGACAAAGACTTAGCTTTAATGAGAGAGGCTGGAATTAATACCATAAGAGTTTACAAGCCAATCGATGATGAAGGAATACTTAATAAAATCAACAATGCAGGCATTAAAATAATAATTGGCTTTGGATTCAATCAAGATGGGTTTTATGATATTAAATCTGGAAGTTTTATTAATTATGTCAAAAAATACAAAGATCACCCAGCTATTCTTATTTGGGAGCTAGGCAATGAATATAACTTCAATCCTCAGTGGTTTGATGGGGATATCAGTATTTGGTATAAGTATTTAAAAAATGCAGTAGATTTAATTCATGAAGTAGATATGAATCATCCTGTGTCAACATCCCATGGTGAAATCCCTGACGAGCTTGCTATGTCGATGATGTCAAATATTGATATTTGGGGCTTTAATATTTACAGGTGGGACAAGCCTGAAAGTTTTATTAAAGAATGGGTTCAAATAAGCTCCAAGCCAATGTACTTCTCTGAAGTGGGAGCGGATAGTTATATGACCATAGAGAGAGATGGTTTTAAAAAAGGGATTAATCAAAAGGCTCAAGCCCATGCTAACGCCATAATTCTTGAAAAGATTCTAAAAAATTCTAATCACAATTTGGGGTTAGTTTTATTTGAGTTTCATGATGGTTGGTGGAAGGCTGGAAACCCGCATGAGCATGACTCGGGAGGGTGGGCGCCTATGAGTTCAGGAGTTCCTTATGATGGAACTGCAAATGAAGAGTTCTGGGGTATAGTGGATATCGACAGAAATAAAAAATTAACATTTGATGTTGTTAAAGATAAATTTAATAATTTCTTATTAGATAAACGTCAATAAACTTAATACGGGTAATTATGAATACAGCAAGTCATAAGAAAAATACAGGTATTGGAATAATGCAAAAAATTGCATTTGGAATTGGTATGCTTGGTAATCAGATGTTTCCAGCATCCCTTGGAATTTTTATTGTTGTTCTCATTCAAAATCTAGGATTTAGCCCACTACTTTATGGAGTAATAGCATTTATACCAAGATTTTTTGATGCCATTACTGATCCAATAATGGGTTTTATTTCAGATAATACAAGGTCAAGATATGGCAAAAGAAGGCAATACGTTTTTTTAGGCGCAATTATTACTGGAATTTCTTTTATTCTAATGTGGCAGCTGTATATTGAAAATGGGATAGTTTTTAATTTTTGGTATTTTCTTCTGTGCTCTCTAGTTTTCTATTTAGGAATAACAATTTTTGGTATTCCTTTTGTTGCTATGGGTTACGAGATGAGCGATGACTTTCATGAAAGAACAAAGATTATGGCCGTATCTCAATTCATTGGACAGTTTGCATGGATTATTGCGCCATGGATTTGGGTAATAATCTATGATCCAACTATTTTTGCAGACCCTGCCGCTGGCACACGAGAATTATCCATTTATATAGGTATAGCATGCACCATATTTGCTATTACGCCTGCAATATTTATTAAAAGTAGGTCTACTATTGATGATGATAATCTTGTCCCACTCACAAGAAAAAATATTGGAGCAAGTTTTTCAAATATTTTTAATATATTTAAAGATGCATATAAAAACATCCCATTTCGAAAGCTATGCTTGGCAACCTTTCTAGTCTTTAACTCTTTTCAAACAATAGCAGCTTTCTCATTCTTTATAATTGTTCATTATTTATTTTCTGGCGATGCTTCTTCTGCTGGAATTTGGCCAACACTTCATGGAAGTGTGGGAGCGCTAATCACGACTCTATTGGTAATACCAGTTGTTTCAAAAATGGCTCAAAAATATGGAAAAAGGCAGACATTCATTGTTTCTCAATCCATATCAATTATTGGGTATATATTATTTTGGTTTTTATTTATTCCTGGCAAACCCTATATGTTTTTGTATGCTTTGCCATTCTTTTCATTTGGTATAGGCGGTCTCTTCACTGTCATGATGAGCATGACGGCTGATGCTTGTGATTATGAGGAGTTACAAAATGGACTTCCAAGAAAAGAAGGTGCTTTTGGAGCTATCTACTGGTGGATGGTTAAGCTTGGAACAGCTCTAGCTGGTTTATTTGCAGGAATTATAATGTGGTATGTAGGTTTTGCTCCAGACTCAGCCACTCAGCCTGAAGGAGCTTTGACAGGTCTTAGGTTCTTCTATACCTTTATTCCAATAATGGGAACTTCATTAGCCATTTATGTAATGTGGGATTACGACATAGATGAAAAAAGAGCTAAAGAGATAAAAGCAGAGCTATTAATCAAAAATAATTCTTAAGATTATCAATACAATGGACCCAAGATAAAAAGTATTTTTATCTTATTCTCATTTCGAATTTTTTGTGTATAATTCCTCCCACTATGGCAGATAAAAAACAAACAAAAGTATATTTAATTCCTGAAGGTGAGACTAGAGATAGTCATACTTATCACTACACAGCTGTTAAAACTAGAAAGTTCACTATAGAAAATAAAAAGATGAGACTGAAAAAGTTTAATCCTGCTAAACGAGTTCATGAATGGTTTGTTGAAGCAAAGCTTCCACCTCATAACTAAGAAGTTATACCTCTAACCTCAATTTAGTTGAGGATATATCATCCCTGAAGCTTGCTTCCTCAAATCCTGTACATCTATTTCTAATAGTTTCTGGGATTATTATGTCTCTGAGTGAGATAAATCTATTATCAACCTTTCTCCCAAAAACTAAGAAATTTATATTGTGATCATTGAATCTTTGAATATGATCGAGCATGTCTTTTTTGTTTGTATAGAATTTTTCATCAAAAACTCTAACAAGAGTATCTGCACCAATAATAAATACACTATTTGGAAACATTTCTGCTTTTTCACTAAACCTTCCAGCAGATGTCATAACCCAGCTATCATTATCAGTAAATTGATCTAAAGTTCTTTTAATTTCATGAAATGTAAGAGGGGGCTTATCAGCATTTCTAGCACATATTTCAAATGTAGCTCTCATGCCAGTTTTTTTCTCAGCGAGCTCTCTCATTTTAATATGGCCATCATGAAGTGGGTTAAATGATCCAGGAAATATTAGCTCAGGAGTTCCCCTATTGTTTGATATGAAATTTACTTCATTATTTAAAAGCTTCTTCCAAGATTTTTCTGCTTTTATTGTAGTAATTTCAATTTGCTCTTCATGTATTGGCATTTCCTTTTTTAGACCACAGCATTCAGATAGAAGACATAAAACATATTCTGTTATCAATTCCTCCTCTTCCTCTCTTGATCTAGAGCCTTTTTTAAGGATGCATTCCAAGGACTTAGTGAACGATTCTGTTTGTATGGTTATATAGAATTTATGATCTCCAATTTTAGTATAGGTTGTAGCTAAACTTGCAGTAACCGCAACGCCAATAAGATACTTTTTGTTACAGTCCTTATCTATATCCATACATTTTTTGTAAGCATTTGCTGCCATGCTTAGACATGTATCAAGAGAACAGTATTGATCTGGCTTTTTATTAAGAAATAGATCCATGGATTTTTTTGAATAAGGTATATAAGATTCTAAGATTGTATTACTTGCCCCAGGAACCTTTAAAAGTGAAGATATTGCATTAGTTCCACCTCCGCTAGATACAAAGGTAATTTTATATTTTGATTCGTGTATTTTACGAATAAGCTGCGATCTAGTATTCATTTGTTAATAATATTATCTTTAATTCAAGCATTTTACCCTAATAAATACTTTTCATTGATAGAATAATAAAATGAAAAAGTTGCAATTTTTTACATTCATTTTTTTGATTATATTTTCAAAATACGCTTACTCAACAGAGATAAAGCAAACCACATTTGCATTCTGGGATAAGCCTGATGTTGAATTGTTTTATCTTTCACCTCAGAATATTAATAAAAACACAGAAGTTCTTTTTGTTATTCATGGAAATTCTAGAAATGCCAAGGACTACCTTAAAAAATGGATTCCTTTAATTGAGAATAAAAATATTATTGTTGTAGCTCCTCTATTTACTAGAGAAAGCTATAGATATTTTGCCTTACTTGAATCTGCAAGTTCTTCTGGGAAGGTAAATAAGAATTCTGATGATTATCTTAATAACTCAATTTCTCTATTTTTTAACTTTTTTAAAAATAGATTCTTATTAAGCGCTGATACATACAAAATGTATGGACATTCAGCTGGAGCTCAATTTATTCATAGGTATATGCTTTTAAGTAACGACTATAGGATCTCAAATACTGTTATTGCAAATGCTGGATGGTATACATTTCTTAACGGTAGTAAATTTCCTTATGGTATTAAAGACAAGCCGATCAATATCTCCAGTGAAAGAGTTCGTTGGTTCATGTCCAGTAAGACTAACTTACTAATTGGTGACTCTGATGTGGGGCTTCAAAGTCTTAATACTTCGAAGGGTGCTATGAGACAGGGAAATAATAGGCTTGAAAGAGCTAATAATTATTTTAGTAGCCTGATTCTTTTAGGCGAGGAGAATAAGATTCCATTTAGATGGAATTTTCATTTAATAAAAGGTGTAGCTCATTCAAATGCTGAAATGACACCAGCTGCTGCAAAAATTCTTTTGGCCGATGTTGGAGATATAAAGCTCTAGCAGGTATGAATTTTTATAAATTCTTCCGCTTTACCAAAGATTAATTCTTTCCTTTCTAAGCCAATTTTCTCTAAAGCCTTAGGCATTAATGAAAGACGATGATTGGATTTAAAGAAATCAACATTGTTTTCGATAAATCTCCAGTAAAGACCATCAACAACATCACACCATTCACCCTTTTTATAGTTGGACATTCTTAGAATATAGCTAGATCCGCATATGTATGGTTTTGTTGAAAAAATACCGCCATCAGCATAAGTACCCATTCCGTAAACATTTGGAACCATTACCCAATCAGAAGAATCAACATACATCTCCATAAACCATTTATATATATGATTTGGATCTATATTAGACAAATTCATTAAATTAGAAATTACCATTAATCTATTGATGTGGTGGGTATATCCAAATTCAATAGATTCTTTTATTGCGTCATCAAGAGGGGGTATGCCAGTTTCACCAGAGTACCAGCTATCAGAAAGCCTTCTATCATGTGACCAAAAATTTAAATCTTTATATTTAGGCATATTATCCCAATACACACCCATTATAAACTCCCTCCACCCAAGCAGCTGTCTTACAAAACCCTCAATAGAGTTCAATGGTATTGATCCATTTGATTCATGATATGCATTCTCCGCCTCTCTGACGCACTCAAGAGGATCTAGTAGTCCTGCATTTAAGTAAGGTGAGATTAATGAATGAAACATAAATGTATTATCTTTGTTTATAGCATCCTGAAAGGTACCAAAATTAGGTAATATATTTGAAATAAAGTCCTGATAAATTTCCCATGCACCTTCATGGGTGACCGCCCATTTAAAATTATCTATAGAGCCATAGGAGGAGGTAAATATCTTCTCAACTTCTATCATCACCTCTATAGTTATTGGATCATTTAAAGAGTATTCACGCTTTGGAATTTCCATATTAAGTTTAGAAATTCCCTGCCTATTTTCTTTATCAAGATTCCATTTATTACCAGTAGGCTTTCCATCTGGCATCATAAGAACATCAAATTTCTTTCTTAAATATCTATAATAATATTCTTGTACAAGTGATTTTTTGTCAGATGACCAGTTTATAAAATCTTTACTTGAGGTTATAAATTTTTTATCTTCAAGAACTTCGAGCTCAATGTCATTTGACTGGCAAAAGTACATAAGATCTTTAAGAGTTTTAAAATCCGAAGGTTTTGATACAACTAATTTTGAAAAGGGAGTTTTTATATAAATAGAATAAAGATACTTTTCAAGATCCTCAGATAATTTATCTGTAATTTTTCTATGTAAGATATTTTTATGAGTAATTTTTTCTTTGAAATGCCGAATAGAGCTAATTAAAAAAATTAACTTATGCTTGTGGTGGCCAATCTCATAAAATGTATCAATAGGCTCATAAAGTAATACAAAATCCTCTTGATTAATTGAATTTAAGACAGGATTATCTATGTAAAGTTGATCAGGGAATATTATGCCTAGCGTGTTCATATATAAATTATATTGTCACCATTTGAAATATTTACAAGTCCTAACAATACATTGATCATTTAGATCTTTTACTTTATCTGAATAGTTTTGGTATTTATGAGATTTCCCTTGATATCTTTGAGACTAAATTTTACTTCTTGATTAATTCCATCTATCAACATTAGTCCATAATTTTCTTTTATGTACATCTCATGCAATAGAAGCGGATCAGTCTCATTTGAAGATTTTCTAGAGCTTGGCCTGTTTAATGCAGATGCTGTAATCTCGTAAATATCGTTATATTTATAGATACCAGCCCTGTGCCTATCGCCTGATAAGACTATAGTGGTTGTGTCTAAAGTATCAATTAATTCAAGCATTTTTTTTCGCTCATTTGGAAATAATGACCACTTTTCATAAGCATGATTCGTGGCAAGTAACTGTATTGAGGTCATTAAAATAATGAGATCCGCATCTTTCTTTATTGTTTCATTTAACCAAGACCATTGACTAGTTCCCAGTATAGTTGCTTCGTCATTATTATTAATTTTATATGAACGAAACCCTCCATCTAATTCAGATCTAAAGTATCTAGTGTCTAAGGCTATTAGATGAACCTTCACGCCATCAGTAGTAAACTCATGATCAAAATAAACTCCTTCTTGATTATGTCTTTGATCATTATTTGGTATTCCCCAAAAATTTAAAAAAAGCTCCTGTGATTCTTTTTTACCCTTGTAAAGGCTTCCTCCATCATTTTCACCGTAATCATGATCATCCCAAATAGAATAAATTTCCTTCTCATTCAGCCATGATGGAAGTTTTAACTTTTGTTTTGAATAAGCTGCTCGTAATGTATCCAACTCACCAGAGGAGTCGTCATCTCCATAAACATTGTCCCCAAGAAATATAAATGCATTAACCTCATCTCTTTGTATAGTCGACCAAATAGGCTGAGGTCTATCCTGGTCAAGGCAAGATCCAAAGGCTATCTTGAATGGGTCAGAGTAAACAGCATTACTTAAAGATATGATTAGAAGGAAAAGAGCAGGGCGGTAGTATGGTTTCACTGTACAATATTAACATCAGAGTTACATTCATAATAATGTTTAAAAATATTTATATATTAATTTCCCTTTTTATTATTACCTCATGTGAAAACTCGTCTCCAGAAATTAACAAGTCACTTAGTGCACTCATACAACCTGAATTTACGTATAGCCAAGATTTTTTTGATTGCACTATTAATTCAGAATACTCATTAATTAATTTGGAATCTTTTTTTTCTTCGTTTATAGATAGCTATAAGATAGAAAGCAATATTGACGTAAAGGTTTCTGTTCTTTTCCCAGATAAAGTTGATGCTATTAAAAAATTTATTATTAGTGTAATTTCAGACAACAACCCTCAGGCGGTTTCTAGCTTTGTCGAGGAGCTTTCAGCAAAGGGCTTCAGTGATATTGCATCGTGCTCTTTTTCTATTTATCAAATGAAAGGTTTCAATATAGTTGCGAAAAAGATAAAACCTAGCCCAGATTATGTTTTTACAGAAATGCTCAGATGTAAGTATAACAAAGGATATAATTTTGGAACTTTTATGATATCCATTGAAAGATTTCTAAATCATATTAATAGTTTGGATATCCCATACGCGCTATCTTATATAAAAAATACAGATTCTGATAATGACTTTTTATGGATTAATTCCTTTTATGATATAAATTTTAAAGATCAGCTATCAAATAGCTGGATCAAATCCAAGGACTCAATAGAAATTCAAGATGAATTCAATAGCAATTCATCTTGCATAGATTCAAAGTCTTACAAATCTTACCAATTAATTTAAATTACTAAAGATATATATAAAAAAAGGAAGCAATTGGCCTCCTTTTTATTTATAATCTTTTCAGCGCGGGTATCGTATAATGGCTATTATAAGAGGTTTCCAACCTTTTGATGAGAGTTCGATCCTCTCTACCCGCTCCACTTATCTATCTAATAACTGTTCCGTTAAAGTCTGCAGTATTGCAAGTAAACATTTCTATGTACCTGTTAGCATATTCACTTTGCATAAATTTGCCCAATGACTCATCTTTATCAGAATTATTAGCCCAAAGATCTAACCAAACAAAATCTGGTCTAGGGTCTGGATTAAAAGTTGGTTCTAAAGTGACATGCCAGTATGTATCACTCCATAATGTTGAATCTACATCAATCTTAAAAGTATCCAGTGAACTGCTGTCATAACCCTCGTTAAATGAACAGAAATGAAATCTGTTTGAAAAAGATTCAGAATTAGTTTCAACCTTAGGCGTTGTAAAATCAACAACTCTAAAAGCAAATGCATTATCTGGGTCAAAGCTCATAATTCCCTCTATAGATTGCGTCCATTGCTCTGAGGCATTTGCCATCCAGTAGTCCCATCCAGCATCTCTTGCTGACATTGAAGGCCATTTCATGACCCAAATAAAATCATAATTATCACTTGACACTGTAGGAGTTAAAATATTTGCTCCATTCATAGCCATTCCTGAATCTGTAATGATTTGATTCCACTCATTAATTAACTTGGCTAAATTTTGAGCGGTAAAATCAGCTCCGGCTGAATGCCATACATACTCAACTACTGATTGCTCAGGGGCTGTTTCTTGGCTTGACTGAGAGCATGATATGACGAATAAGGTTGTTAAAATTGAAAGTGTTATTTTATTCATTTTGTATCCCAAATAATCTTAATTGTAATGTATATATATTTATAACATATTCCAATAAAAAAAAGCAGGCTAAAGCCTGCTTTTAAAAGACCTATGGGGAAATGAATTTAATGAGGACATTCAAAAGGTCTTACTTATATGACTATTAAATTTTCTAAAAGTTCAAAATGTTTTAATAAAACATAAAAAATAAAACCAAGTATTAAGCCAGAACCTAATGGAACTTCTTTGGAGTATTTTTCAAGATTAGTTATAACAATTAAAAGAGCAGATATCGAACCTAGAAATAATATTGGAGCAAGTGCGAGAGGGCCGGCAATAGAACCTAACCCGGCAAAAAGTATGAAGTCTCCTCCGCCAATCCCATCCTTTTTAGTTACTAACGCATATACAAAATTTACACTCCAAAGGCTCAAAAAACCGGCTAAATACCCAAGTATTGATAGCGAGGAGCTACCTAAACTGAGGATATTGCTATCATCAATAAAAAGATTAGACATGGTGTTAGTTATTATTCCTAAAGTACCTAAAAAAATATTCAACCCAATTGGAAGGTAGAAAAATTTAAGATCTAAAATAAAGAGAATGTAGAGAACAAAAAATATTGTATAAATAATTATTGATAACAATGAAGACCCAAAAAAATAGATAATAAGAATTCCTACAACAAGATGTAGCAATTCATTAAATGGGTACATTAAAGATATAGGCTTTTTACAATCCTTACATTTACCAAGTTGCCTGATAAATCCTATTAGAGGAATTAGGTTGGTTAATTGGATCTGTTTCTTGCAATGAGGACAATGCGATCTCGGAAAGAATAAATTTATTTCTTCATTTTTCTTAGTTTCAATTTCACCGAGTCTATAAA
>OJFU01000235.1_pt1 | contig 16560 bp, 16 predicted proteins | sample 1594331 | NCBI WGS metagenome assembly OJFU01 (sample SAMN05416801, study PRJEB24817) | seawater metagenome | isolation source: Sea water | place: Canada:Atlantic | collected 2013-11 | reverse complement strand
CGGCAGCGTCAGATGTGTATAAGAGACAGACCTTACGAGTCTTCATTTAATTTCTCCAAATTTTCAATGAATTTACGTTAAAAAAGTACTTCTATTGGTTAAAACTTCAACTTGATTCTGCACGATTAATGTTACAGTTTTGTTATTTAACGGTAAGATTGTTGTTATTATTGACCAAATAGTCAACTACTAAGTGCATATAAAATAGACATTTTTAGTAAAACACTCTAAATGGTCAGTAAGAGTAAGGGTTTGAGGTTGATTTTATTTTGTACAGATCGAATAAAATGCTTTAGTCGACAGGTGGATGGTGTTTGTTGAGAAAGGAGAGATTGGTTAAGCCATACTGGAACCAGTATGGCAATTTACTTGGGGTGATCTATTAAACTTTAGTGTCGGTGTGATTCTACACGAATAAAAACCAACGGAGATTAGCCCATTATTTTCGTTTTGCTATTAACAATGCAGACACTATCAATAGTGATCCGATGGCAAGTCTGATTAATTCTTCTGGTGTTCCTCCTTTCGCTTCACCAAAAATAAATAAGGAGGCAAACATAGCGAGTGGCACAACCGCATTATTGAATGTTGCTAATATACCAACACTGGTTTGAGTGCCGCCTTTATTCCAAAAGAAAAAACAAAGTCCTGAGGCAATAAAGCCCATATAAACTAAAACTAACCACTGCGTTGGTGTTGCATCTAATGGGATGGGGGTTTCCTGTGAAATTAATAGCGTTGCTATGGTAGTAAAAATGGCTGCACCTAGGTATAAAAAGCCAAATATAGAACTATCAGTAATATGCGTTCGACTTCTCTTCCAATCACGATAATAAACTTGCCCAAAAGCAAAGGCCAGATTAGCTATTTGCATCAAACCAAATCCTAACCAAATTTCGTTTGAATCTATATTGCCCATTTTGATAATTGCAGCACCAAAAACAGACAATATTGTGGCCACCAAATACCAAGGGGTAAAACTACGTTGTCTCAGATCGTTTATAATAACAATATAAAGTGGCGTAAGTACGCTAAACAGCGCAACAAGGTGGGATGGTAGATAGCGAAAAGCGGAAAGATAACAGGTATACATTACACCGTATTGAAGTGCGCCAAGCAGTATCAACTGCCATTTTTCTTTCCCGTTGGTATTACCGAGTTTCATAAAAGGAATAAAAGCAATTAGGGCAAGTAAAAGCCGAGTATCTGCTATTTGAAGTGGGTCAAGACCTTTGAGTGCACTGCCAATTAGACCAAAAGAAAAAGCCCAAATCAGCGTAGTGATCGCTAGATAAATCATTAAAATTCTCGAATAATTAGTGTTATACCAATCTGATCAAATAACTTCCCATTTTCGAGTGGTCTAAAAACCCAATAACTGCGTTGCTTTCAATCGCAATAGCCTGCTATTACTCAATCAAGCGCCTTGTTCTTAAATTTTTATCCTCACTGAACTTTGGGAACTAACTTAATAAAATTAGTATTAAAGTGACCCCAGCCAAGAAGCTGGGGCCTATGTTAAATATTTTACCTATTACCAGTTGTAAGTAGCACTGATAGTGTATTGTTCACCACGACCCGGCGTACCAGGTATCTCTTCAAAAGATTCATCCCAAAGATTGTCCGCTGCAAGCACAATATCTAGACCTTTAATCTGGGCAGGAGAAATCTTTAACGAAAGATGGGTGAATAAAGCATCGTCATCACCGTTTCGTAACGTATTTTCTTCTTGTTTACGCCACTCATTATCAACACGAACTTCTATGATATCGGTAGGATGCCAAATAACACCTAATGTTACCCTATGATCGGGGAAGTTCAATGCATAAAAGCTAGCATCTATATCTGCAGCGCCATAATCTTCTGATTTTTCAAGGAAGGTATAACTAGTGATTATTTCTGCGCTGTCGAAACGTTTAGTCGCAAGAAGTTCTAGGCCAAGTGTATCTATATCGACCGGATTGGCAGAACGGGCCGACGTTGAACTCAAGCTATAGGTCCAATCAGTTAAATCATTATCTTGTCGATAAAAAATTGCCGAATCGAGACGCCAAGAATCGCGATCTAACGCCAAACCTAATTCTATATTTTTAGTGATTTCTCGCTCAAGATTATAATTACTTCTAAATAACCCTCCAGTATCACTACCTCCTATTGCGGTATACCCTGCTACTTGACTGGCTTCTGAATACGAAAGATAAATCGTTTGAGAAGTATCGTCAGCATTTACGATATCCCACGTAATATCACCAATCAGTGATACTTGAGAATCGTCGCGATTTGTATCATCAAAAGCCGCGCCAAGACGGAAAGTTAATTCTTGGTCATTTTGGAGACCCATTCGATATTCAGGTAATACACTGACCTTGTAATAATGACGAGAGGTAAAGTTATTTTCTAATGTGGTTGATTTAATACTGTCTGCTATAAACTGTGTTGAATAATTAAGTGCAAATGCTGTGGTTTGCGCATGGCGACCGGATAACGCTATCGATTTAACATCAGTTTCGTGAAAAGCTTGAAATACATCAGGGTTCTCACGGGAAAAAACATAATGGTCTTTGTTATTACGATAGTAAGTGGATATTTCAAATGAGCTGTCTTGCGCATATTCCTGTTTATGATTCAGGATTAATAGCTGTGTTTCAAGATCTTCTGTTTCATTGACATTAAATGGCGTGTACATGTTTGGCCAGCCAAAGAATTTGTCTTGAGAACCAAAAAACAGATCAGTCTGTGATGATGGTCCAACTAATTGAATACGACCAGAGGCACGTTGAAAATCATGATCGCCATTCTCTATCGTGCCATCACTTTCAGAGCGAGAGAATTCACCTTCTAAACCAAGAGTCCAATCGGTAGAATCACCCAGCGCCATAGTCACGCCACTGTGTACTCTTTGTAAATTAAAATTGTTATTACCTACACCAATTGAAGCACTGCCTGCCGTTTTTATTGGTGTCCAATTTCGAGAAACCGTACCTACCGAGCTATTAACACCGAGCAGCGCATTATCTGCACCAGTTAGTACATTAGCATTACTTAACATTTCCTGAGCAATAGGAATTTCTGCAAAGTAATGTCCAGTTTGCGGATCAAGTAATGTCGCGCTGCCAACCCTAAAACCAGTATTCTCGAAGATACCTCCACGAATAGTTACATCAGCTTGCGCTTCTGCCATATTGCGAGATTGTAGGTCAACGCGTGGGTCATATTCTAGATTAGAAACGGGCGAACTAAAGGTTCCTACCGGTTTAGTATTAGCTGTAGTTGAGCTCTCAACCGTAATTTTCTCGATGTCATTACTGACTTCTTCACTTACGGTCTGAATATCGTCAGATGCCGATGAAAAAGGCGATAGGCTAAATAACAACGCTGGAAAAGCAACTTGTACAACTCTAATCATGTTAATGTTCTCTATTTACACTATTGTAGGTATCTGTAAAAACGATCGTTTCTCACTCAACCAATAAATTACATGACTAGCTAGCAGAAAAAATCATTTCTACTCTTTATGTTATGCAGCTAGCTTTGAAATATTGGAACTACTCTACGAAAATATCGTAAAATGGGTAGGTTTAAGATGAAAGTAGTAATCGTTGGGTTAATCAAGATTATATCTTAGCGAAACAAAATATTACACATGATAACCATTCTCAATTAATAATTGATTTACAACTGCGCATATAACAAACAGAATAATCATGCTTTATTCGGAATTCCAACAATTAATAGATTTAATTAAGACCAACTATGAAAATACAACGAAATAAAAATGACGACCAAGAACAAGAAGTTATTTATTTTGCCGGAGGATGCCTTTGGGGCGTGCAGGAATTCATTAAACACCTACCTGGTGTTTATGCAACTGAAGCAGGTCGAGCTAATGGTTTAACCGATACAACCAAGACGAGTTATGATGGCTATGCTGAGTGCGTAAAAGTCACTTTCTCCCCAAACGCGGTTAATGTGATTGAACTTATAGGTTATTTTTTCGAAATTATTGACCCTTACAGCATCAATAAACAGGGCGAAGATGTTGGCAAGAAATACCGAACTGGAATATATAGCAAACAAAGCTGTCACCTCAAAACCGCTAGTGAATATATTACAAGCCGCGATGATGCTGACAACGTAGTTGTGGAAATTTTACCCTTGCTAAATTATGTGAAAAGCGATGAGGAACACCAAGAAAGGTTAACTCGCTTTCCCAATGATTATTGTCATATTCCGAAGAGAATATTACATAAATACAAGTAGCATTTTTAAAGGATTATTGTGCCCTGCTCGTTCTTCTTTTTCTACCTACTCCTCTTATAGCGACACTTTCACAGTATTGAACACAAAATTGGCCAAAGGATTTAAATAAGCCAGTTGACATAACGTGTTCTTTATTTCCTTTCCCAACGATAACAGTTAAAATACCATAGGCTAACAAGGAGTTACCGTGATTGAAGTAAAAGATTTATGTTTTATTCGTAATGATGGCGATAACAAACAAAGCATTTTAAATAAGCTCAATTTGTTTATACCTGCAGCACAGCACCTTGCATTGCTTGGTGATAGTGGCTCAGGTAAAACCACCTTTTTACATATTTTGGCAGGCTTGCTGCAAGCAGATAGCGGAACGGTTAGTGTTAACAACCAAGAGCTATCAATGCTTAATGAGCGAGAGCTCGCGCTTTATCGTCGTAAAATTGGCCTTATATTTCAGCACTACCAATTGCTTGATTGCCTCACCGTAAAACAAAATATTTTATTCCAGCACAAGCTAAACTTTCCTGGGGAAGACGCGAGTGAGTTTGACCATCTCGTCAACAAGTTAGGGTTACAAAATAAGCTAAATGCCCTGCCTGATCAACTGTCAGGTGGTGAACAACAAAGAGTCGGTATCGCAAGAGCCTTAATCAATAAACCTCAAATCATTTTTGCCGATGAACCGACAGGCAACCTAGATCAAAAGCGTTCGCACCAAGTCGTTAAACTACTGACCGAGTTATGCAGTGAACGGAAAATCAACCTCGTTATGGTAACTCATAGTCATCAATTAACTGATTATTTTGATCAAGTTAACGTGCTAAGAGATGGTCGTTTTGACTGATTTTACCAATGAAATTAAATTGGTTTTAACCACCCATATAGCATTTTATCGACGACATCCTTGGTTGATGGCCTTGTTTATTTTGGGGTTTAGTCTAGGTAGTGCCCTATTAACCGCAATTTCTGGCCTTAACCAAGAAGCAAAAACACGTTATCAACATTCCTCGGCATTAATCAATAATCCCGTCACGCATTTAATTAAACCTCTCACCGGAAAACAGACTATTGATGGTGATCTTTGGATTAACTTACGGCAACAAGGTTTTATCAATGCTCAGCCTGTTTTACGTGGTAGATTAAAAACCAGCGACGATAAAATGCTGGCAATTCAAGGTGTAGACACCTTGTTATGGTTGAATCATTCGCCACTCAATAATGCGCAATTCCAACAAAATAGTGAAAACGACAAAAACACGCCCTCACGCTTTTCCCTTTCTAGCTTATTAGTCGACTCACAATTTTCTGCTCGACTTCAAACGGAAACAGGTAGCCAAGCACACTTTGTTTTTACAAATGGTCAAGACCAACCAGATATTAGTTTAATGGATGGTATTGGGCTTTGGGCTATTACTGATATTGCCCATGCGGATTATTTACTAGAAGCTAAAGGACGCTTAAGCTTTATTGAGCTGTCTCATGTTACTGAGCAACAAGTAATTCAAATAAAGCAATTGATTGCTGGGCAAGCACAGCTGGTTGATGCTGAACAACAATCGTTTGATGTATTGTCACAAGCCTTCTTTTTTAACCTTACTGCACTTGCCATGCTTGGCTATATTGTTGCGGCCTTTTTAAGTTTTAACGCGATAAAACTCACGCTAACAGCTCGGCAGAAATTGATAAAACAAATGCAATTGTTAGGCTGTACCAAGTTAAGTATTCAGCTTAGCCTCAGTATCGAACTTGTTGTTGTCAGTATTTGTACTGCGCTTCTAGGATCATTAGGCGGCTACTTTATTGCTAATGGGCTAGTGCTTGATGTAAACCGTACCTTGGTAGGTTTATATCAACTCGATAAAGCGCTTGTTATCCATTGGCAGTGGACAAATGTGCTATTGGGTTTTGCGCTGAATATATCAGCGTTAGCGGTTATATTGTTAACACAAGCCAAACAGCTTGCCAGTAAAGGTCAATTTATGTTTTACGCCTTATTAGCGAGTACATTGGTAGGGTTAATTGGGCTACTCAACTACGCCTCGAACGAGTACCAAGCTTTACTACTGTGCTTTACCTTGTTGGTCTTGTTTATTTTACTGGTGCCTAAAGCGCTTTCGGGTTTGGTCGCATTACCTTTTACATTATCTAACCCATTAGCCCAATGGTTACATGCGGATACCCGATTCCACATAAAAGATTTACATATTGCTATTATTGCCATTTTAGTTGCCCTAGGTAGTGCCATAGGCATGCAGATTATGGTGAAAAGCTTTAGTACTACCTTAAATGCACACCTTGAAAAACAACTGAGTGCTGATATTTATCTGCGTTCAGATAAAATCGATCACACCCTAAGACAAACACTCAGTAACTTGCCTGAAGTTGCCCAGCTAAGCATCTATATGAAAAGCGAAGGCAAGGTAAATAATGTACCTGCCAAGCTTTCAAGCTTTGGTAAAAACTTTGAACATTATCAGCAAATATCACTGACATCTGGTTCGCCAATCAGCGATAAAAATTTCATGGATAAAGGTTGTTTGGCTAATGAACAAAGTAGCATCAAATTTGGCTTTTCTTTAGGTGATGTCGCGGTGTTTACGCAAAACTCAACGCACTTTAATTGCCGCATTACGGGCTTCTTTTATGATTATGGCAACCCAAGTATGTCGCTACTTACCTTGGAAAAACGACAGAATTCAGCAGCACTAAACACAGAGTTTATTGGTTATTCAATTAGCCTAAACACTAGCACCACAGTCGCTGCATTTAGTGAGCGTTTAGTTAACGAGTTTAAACAAGACAGCACACTAACTTTACCCAACAAACGATTTAAACAAATAGCCAATGCTTTATTTGACGATACTTTTGTCGTAACTAAAGCGCTTAATGGTTTTATCCTCGCTATTGCCCTATTAAGCCTGTGTACCAGCCTATTAAGTTTAAGTGTTAATCAATTAAAACAATTAACCATATTACGCAACTTAGGGGTGACTCAGCAGCAATTATTAACCATGAAGTTACTTCAAACGGGTGGCATTGTGTTATTTACCGCATTATTTGCTATTCCTCTAGGCTTTGCCCTTGGCTTTGCTTTATTAAAGTTTGTCATGCCTATCGCGTTTGGTTGGACCATTCACTTTAGTTTAGATTTAACCAGTTTACTCATCATGTGTTTAACACTAGTTGCTGTCTCCGTATTGTGTGCTTATTTACCAATACGTAAATTAACCAGTTTAGAAGCGAAGGAACTATAACCTTGTGATGAAAATTCAGGTAGTGAAAATGAGAGTAGCAAGATTAATAGTCACCCGATTTGGTTTAGTGTGCTTTGCTCTTTTACTGGCGGCTTGTGGGCCTGTGGAGCAAAAGCAGGCATCGTTTGCGTTGCAAATGGCCAATGGTGAGCCAGTAACAAGAAGCACTGAATTAGTCTTTCCCAAGGATCATGGTATTCATGCGGAACAAGGGATTGAATGGTGGTATTTAACGGCTAATTTGCACAGTGACACAGGTGAAACCTTTGGTGTTCAATGGACACTCTTTCGCACCTTAATGCCGAGTAACATTGAATCGAAATGGTGGGATAACAACCTATATTTTGCTCACTTTGCTATGCAGCATAACCAAGAACATGTTGCGTTCGAACGGTTTTCACGAGCGGGCCAAGCTAAGGTCACTAGCTCACCGTTTAATGCCACCACTGATAATTGGCAATTGAGCAGTATAAATGAAAACTTTTTACCTCTGAAGCTAACTGCAGCACATGAAAATTACCAAGTAGCGTTAACCTTAAGCGATAGCCCTATGACATTGCATGGCGACAACGGTTACAGCCAAAAAACGCAAAGTGGCCATGCGTCTTATTACTTTAGTTATCCATTTTTAAAGGTCAATGGCAGTCTAATGTTTGCCGGACAAACCTATAAAGTGACAGGTAATGCCTGGTATGACAGAGAATGGTCCGCCAGTTTACTCGATAAGAATCAGCTTGGTTGGGATTGGTTCAGCCTTGTCGACTCGCAATCAGAAGAATCAGGTAAAAAAGGGCTTATGCTTTTTTGCATACGGGGACGTGAACAAAAAGCAGAATCAAAAGAAGAACAAAGCAACAAAGAAAATAACGGACTCGGTAACGAAAATGGTTATGATTATTGTCGCGGCACACACATAGCGGCTGATGGCACAGCAACGGATATTTCGAAAGAAAGTATTAAACTGTCTGTCATTGAAACCGTGACAATAGATAACCATGATTATCCAAGCAAGTGGCAAGTTGAGTTACCTAATACCCCAGCCATTATAATTGAAAGTATCACCAAAGATTCGCGTAACCAATTAACTATTCCCTATTGGGAAGGCAGAGTTAACGCAACAGGCGGTTTTACCGGTAAAGGCTATGCCGAGATAACTGGCGATTAAATAACTGACCAAAGGTGTAAACAGAAGTAGTATTTTAAAGATAGCTTTGTGCAATTAGACGACCCTCGCTAGTGACAAGAATACAGTAAAGTTCTAGTTACTTTTTAATGGTGTTCTCGTTGGATTCAGATAAAACCTATAATAGCCAATTATATTACTACTAATAAATAAAGCCTCCATGATCACTGCTGCAGGAGAGTTAACAACAAAGTTATGTAATAACCAAAAGCTGGTTCCTATAATCATTAATTGTCTTAATTTTTTATCATTCTTATTGAAAGAAGCGACTGTTTGAAATGTAGATCCAGCAAAGGCTAGCAGGCTAACACCCCCTATATAAGTAAACAAAGTTACGACAAAGGATAAAAAGATAAAAACTAACATTACACGTTTTGACGTTGTAAAAACACTGATGAAATATCTGATGGTTGCAATAGCCATCAGTCCCGCCGCAGTCCATTGCTCAAGTAATATAAAATGACTAAATATTAATGTGCCAGCGACACATAAACAGGCAACAATTTGCTTACGTTTTTTAAATTGAAATGAAGCTAAATCGAAAAATATAGCAATAATAATGAGTAGTTGTGACAAAATAAATGCTGACAATGCAGTATCCTCATAAAACAGAATTGAATAATGAGTGCATTATCTATTTTAATGAGCGTTAGGAAATTAACTTAAGTTAATTACATCATTGAAATGGTGTTTCTTAATCCGATTTTTTATTCTAGACAAGCTAATGGGACTTATCCCTATATATGCCGACAATTGAATATCGTTAAGACTGTTTAACCATTTCGGGGCATGTTTGACCATATGAATATATCTCTCTTCTGGATTTTTCAAGAGAAGGAAAACTTCTTTTTCTTCCTTATAAAGCAATTGTTGTTGTAACAAATTTAACTTAGCAGATTGCCAGTTTGAATAATTTAATATTGCTAAAGGTATGCGAATAACTTCCGACTTATTCAAAGTATCAATCTGATAATTTGCAGGAGTATTAGTTAACCAAGCCGAGTACAAAAAAGTCATCTCTCCTTGAAAATAATATTCTTTACAACGTTCATTACCGCCATTAGAAAAATAACAAGCCCTCAGAACACCTGAAACAATTAAATAGCCGTATTTCTGGGGTTCACCCTGATATAAGAGTACTTGTGAAGGTTCAAGCACCATAAATTTAAGCTCTGAAGCAACCTTATTAATAACCTCATCTTCAATACCGAGTTGATTAAAAAATTTGAAGAATATGTCAAAGGTTTTGGAGTGCATATAAAGTGACCAGAGAGGAATTAAAGCTAGTTTAACATTTGATAATATATTTATGAATACAATGTTGGCTATGTCCGGAATTCGAGCAGCAGAATGCATTATGCTTTTCAGCTTGTGAGTTCAATCATGCGCACTATTCATACATTGCCCTGTTTAACAGCTTGTTAGGCAAGCTTTACTCGGAGTTTAAATGCTAGGATCACTAAATATAACCCAAGTATAATATCTATTACACCACAGAATTCTGGCCACCACACAGGTGTACCAGCATTAATAAAGAACATATGATGAGTGACATCGTAGATACCATGCAATATATAACCGAGAGCTAAGAAATTGAATTTATAAAAATCACTAAATCTCAATGATAAAATCGCAATACTAAAAAATACTAAACCACCTAAAAATTCTGAGGGTATAACCGCATAATCATTACCATAAACAGCAAAAACAAAATAATAGAAAGGAAATGTGAAAAGTAAAAATGAATATGCAAATTTACTACTTTCTAATCTGGTTTTTTTAAAGTGTACAATTATAAGGATTGATACTGCGATTCCAATGATAAATGCAAGTATATTCATGGTTGCCTAACGCCCAAATAATGGGCAAATATCAGTTACTTAAAATAAGCGACGCAGGAGAAAAAAACAACTGTTATTTGTCCTGATTAATTTACTTATGTTTCTATTTGAACAAAGCACCTAATAGATCAAATATACCTACTGATGTATTTGGAATATCAGCAATAGCGGCTCCCTCTCTTTTAGTTTTATAGTTATTAAGCATACTCTTTAGAGCTTTGGATTCGAACCACACACCCAAACAAGAAGGACAATAGCTAATACCATCAATGTCAGCTATAGAACTTAAAGTGCCACAATTCACTGGACATTTAGAGCTGGTAGTTTCATGAACAGACTTTGATAATACATTAAAGAATTGTTGTGGCTCAAATTCTTTAGTGTATTGAATTGAATCAATATAGCTTTTTGGCAGCCATGACCCCTTACATGATGTGCACCCATAACCAGTATGTGCTTCAGCTTTATCTGCCTTTAAAACATCTCCATCGACTGGGCACTTCATTTCGACTCCTTGAAACATAACAGCTCATTATGGATACTTCTCAGTAATGTCCGTCCCATAACTTTCATTTAATTTGTATTAATGTCCCATACTATCAAAATGTTAGGAACTAGTAATGTTAAATCACATGTATATTAAGACGTCTTAATAACACGCCTCGAAAAACCATAAAGACTTCCATAGAAAATGGAATTACATCATTTACTCTAGTAGTTAATTCATTAGAAAATATATGGCAAATAAGCTTTGATTAATATTAGATTCTGTATCGATAAATCATAGTGCGTTAAAGGTTTGATACGATCCTCTTAATCAATTCGGGATTCCACGATGTAGTCCCTTCTAGCATCAATTTTACTTCTTTTAGCTCACTAACCTTCAAGCCTATATCATTTAACTCTATTGCTAATTGAGGTTTATTACCTTCAGGTGCAACCTTTAAGATTTTTTTATATTGCTCTTGTACAGTGCTTAGAACATCAAGTTTTCTATCAATATCTCTTATCCAGCTTTTAGTGGTTAGCTCTGATTCCAGTCTTCTTTCGCCCTCTTGAGTTTTGTCTGCTTGATAGGATTCATATCCTTGATATAGAAAGAAGAGTGTAAGACCTGCTAGCACAATACTGATAAATTTTTTCACTATACTCCCTTAGTTAGTCTACAGATAGGTTACTGAATTAATACAAGATAAGCTACAAAGAAAGGTTCTACTAGTTAAAGATAACTTATAATAATTAAAATAAAGTTTAGTATGCCATTTAATGATCCTGTCATGTCGCAGTTTTTTGGCGCGCCACCTATGGTATTTGTCACTATCACTGATGGCATTTTCACTGTTTGCTCTGGTTTATGGCGAACGATAGGACAAGGGTAAATTAATATAGTGTAAGTACATAATAATCCCCATCATACTATACCCCCAATTAATGCAAGATTAACCGCAAGAGAGTATGCCTGTAACTTTTATAACAGGTTCATATAACGTCTTTAGCTATTATCTAACATACCTTGTTCGATTAGAATCAACGCCCCCCTAATCATTTATACCATAATCAATTTTTGTACAAAATTATAATTTAAAGTGCAATATTCGGAAATTGCATATTATCGTATTTTGTAGTTGATATAATTTATCTATCTATCTATTTAAAACCAATTAACAAGGATATTGTTATGAAAAAACTCGCACTGTGCGTTTTATTAGCAACCGCTAGCTCGGTTGTAATGGCAGAAAACTACATCGAGGTGGATTTCTCTTTTATTGACAGAGAGTTTTTAGGTGAAGACACGGACGCTTCTATATTTAATGGAAAGTATTATTTTAATGCTATTGATAATACTAAAGGCCCGTTAGCAGAAGCGGGGTTTTTAACTCAAAGCTCTGAAGTATCGCTGAACTATGGTACAGCCTCTAGAGAAGATTCGGAAAACGATAGAACATGGGGAGTAGCGGGAAGATACGTTTCTGATGACGGTGTTATCGTTGGAGTTAATTATATTAATGCTGGTTATAATGACATTTATACTGGATATAACGCGGGATATAACACCCAAACAATTCTTGATAGTGGTTATTTAGAAGTAGGTAAATATCTGACTGATTATTCTTCACTAACCTTAAGCTACAGCACAAACCAAAACGATGATGAAGGTGATCAATATCGCTCTAATACAATTGCGGTTAGATATAACCACTTGTTTTTAATGGAGGGAGATACCTCTATTAAACTTACTGCTAAATACGGCTATACCTCATTTGATGATTATGTTGATGATTATGTTGAGGATTTTGATGATTATGTTGAGGAATATGATGGGGGCCACACTAATATTTTTGATGTAAATGGAGATTATTACTTCAATCGTCAACTTAGTGTTGGTTTAGGTTTATCAACATATGAAACAAGATATGCTGACACTGTTATAAAATACAAACTAAGTACTAACTATTACATCAATGATAACATCTCTGTTTACGCTTCTTATGCATTTTCTGACTTTGATTTTGATGAAGAATATGCAGGCGATCCTGATGATGTAAGTACTATCATAGCTGGATTTAATGTTAGATTCTAATGAATAGAAATAAATGGGGTCACCCAAAAACTAGCTAGATTAAACGGCTGTTTTTTTTTATGAAAAAACAGTCTTTTTTAATACTTTATTTCAGGATTTTACATGAAAAAACCATTAGTAACGTTACTATTATTCTCATTTATAGTTTCTTGCGCTGAGGGCTTTCTGATTCGTCTCATATGACATAAGGAGTAGCTATCTACATGTAATACAAGGTGTAAATGATTATGCATCACGGCATGTGAACAAATATCAATGGTAAACACTTGAACTAATTGAAAAATTCTTTTCTCAATCCATGTTCGCCTATGCTCGTAACTCACACTGATTTCCTTATCAACGCCACACAAAAAAGCTTTTCGTATGGCTGTAAACGACAATTCAGTTAATGATAAAAAATCATGATAAAAGCTTAATTTTTTATCTCTGGGGAGCGCCAGTTATCGGGAAACTGCTAGATGAATGTGATTGTTAAGCCATGTTCGCTGTAGATCAAAATTTTCAGAGTAAATTTTCAAATATTAATGTCTTCAGTGTGGCATAAATCTATTTATTTTTCGATGTTGGCCAAACAAAAGGAGCTGGCTTGGTGGACGTCGTTTTTGCTGCTGCTGTATTCTGGGCCAGTATCCCCCTGATCAATTTCCCTGTCTCTTTATGCTTACTACAAAATGTTTTTAGGTATAAAATTTCAACTCTACTGCGTGCCCAAGGGGTTGTACGTAGAAATTTTAAACTTGATTTAAGACGCGGTTTATTGGTGAAACAACGAATATTAAGTAACTCACCCATCTTATCCCAACCAATTTTCTTCTCCAGTTCGGTTAGGATCTGTTCAAGTTTAACGCCGTGTAGCGGATCATTACTATTATTCATAGTCTACCTAAAATTAAAAAATAGCATTGTAACAAGTTTCCTAAATATTGACAGACTTATGCGTTTAACTCAGGTAAAAGTGCATCAAGAACTATGGAAAAGCTAATGTCGCCGGTGAGCTTGAAGCGGAGGATGTTGGCGTTATTAATGAATGCTAATGTAAATACATAGGTAAGTAACTTATTGAATAACAACTTTATCACCGTCGGCTAATCTTTCTGCTCTTCTAATTGCAACACTCTCACCATGTTTTAGTGAGCCGGTTATCGCAACCCGTTCTTTATTACCTTTACCCACAACAACTATAAGAAGAGCCTTAGATTCTCGCTTATCTCTTTTACTAGTGAGTTTGGTACTTCTTGCTCTGTGGCGTATTTATCCCAATGTGATACCGCTTCGATAGTTTGATTTAACACATCATCTATTTTTCGTTTGCTAAAGATTGGGCTTAACTTTTCAAAGCTGTAGAAATCATCTCTGGTGAAATTATCTTGTTTCCCGTTAAGTGTCATCCAATGTTTACTTACCCAATGACTTTCGGGTTTGTAGCTATAGGCTAAATCGTAAGCTGGAGCTAGTTGCCATTTATGGTCTTTATCTAACATAAATCCAAAGTTTTTGGCGTGATCATCGTGATTTCGAGATATTACGTTAAATACCATGCGTTTAAATAACTGCATCGCATCGTCTGGACTCAGTTTTAATTTTCTTGCTGTACTAAATAATTCAGCATAAGAGTATGAGCCTATTTGCTTGTAGCTTACATGTTCAAGTCCGTTGAGTGTTTGTACGTGTATCTTGTCATTGCCGTTTCGATCAAATCTTTCGGTGATAAAATGTCGTCTTCTGCCCTCATTCAATAAATGACATGGCATCATATCGATACCACATTCTTTTGCTAATAAGTGGTAGGTATATTCCATCGCGCCATAACCCATAGGATCGCCAAAGGTTTCTTGATTTTTATTATGTTCACTCACGCCGTCAAATTTCATCAAGTAGTGGGTAAAACCTTCAGGTGCATCAGTTTGGCCTGAGCGAACTTGCGTTAAGTCGTTATTAAAAGCAAGCACGGCTTTTGGCCTTGCACCACCAGCGCTCATGCCAACTGACATAAGAGACATCATTGCTTCTTTGTCTTCTTGGCCATTATTTTCAAGGTTAACGTTAAATTGTTGCCGTTTATCTAATACGTCTTGTGCGATAGAAACGAGCGATTCAATGTGTATTGGCTGTGATGCATTAAGATTTTTTCTTTTTGTGGCAGGTGAATAAGTTAAAGCCCCCATACCGCGCATGCCGGTGTACTGTAAACGTTGTAAAGGCGTGATATCACTAGTTGATTTACCTTGGCTAGCTATCCATGCATTCATTACAGCATTACCAAAATCATCAGGCAATGAGTCGGCGATAAGTCCTGGTAAACCTTTAAAAGTATTTTGGTCTAGCTGGGGAAATGAATAAATGTTTTTAGCCAGTGGCATTTTAATCGGCGATAATTCAATACCTGTTTTGATAAAACTGGGGAAGTATTCAAACGCACCCATTCGGGTATCGGTATTGTAGCTAACTGCGCCTACGTCAAACGCTTTGTATTTAACCTTTATAACTTCCATTACCATGTGGGAATATCCTTACTTCGACTGCTACTTTCGGTATTTATTTTACTGGTACTTTTACGTATGGTAGTTGCTCTTTTACGCTCTTTACCCTGAAGTTCGATTAATTGAACCGGAGATACCTCTTGTTTTGGGATAAACGAATTAAGTTGTTCTGTTAGACCAAGCGCGATAAGAATAGCTATAATAGATTCAAGCGTTGATTTACCTTTTTCGCCATTGGTTACAGCTTTGAGGGATAAACCTGCTTTGTTAGCTAATGCTTTCTGGGTGAGGTTTGCATTGAGTCGGGCGGTTTTAATTCTATCGCCCAGTTCAGCCGCAATGGCATGCGCTGTCAATTGATCAATATTCATAATATGCCTTAAAAGGTGTTTTATATAGGATATACCCAAGTATAATCCTTAAAAGGAGTATTACACGACAACCACAAACAATCAATGACTACCGAATATAACCCTTTATGGGATGATTAATTGCTATAAATAGCAATAAACCTCCCTAAAAGGATGATTACACAACCTAAGTTAATACGGTAAAAGCACTAATGTGCCCTATTCATTCTCAATGCTAGAGTAAAGTACATAAGTCAGAGCATAAGCAACTAAAATTATTGAATCACAACTTTATCACCGTCGGCTAATCTTTCTGCGCCTCTAATCGCAACATTATCACCATGTTTAAGTGAACCAGTTATTGCTACGCGTTCTTTATTACCTTTACCCACAACAACAGCTAAACGAGATACCGTGTTGTCTGCATTTACTTTAATGACATAACTGCCACTTTTGCGCAAAATCAAGGCATCGCGCGGCACGGTTAAGCTCTCTGTCGCTTTTTGTGTTGGCACGCTAACACTAACAAGTTGACCTGCAGCCCAATGCTTATTTAGTGCCTGTCTCTTATACACATCCCGAGCCCACGAGACCTCTCTACATCTCGTATGCCG
>OJFU01000233.1_pt1 | contig 16583 bp, 13 predicted proteins | sample 1594331 | NCBI WGS metagenome assembly OJFU01 (sample SAMN05416801, study PRJEB24817) | seawater metagenome | isolation source: Sea water | place: Canada:Atlantic | collected 2013-11 | reverse complement strand
AGGTGTTGGCTTAGCTTCAGCAATAAAAGGTAGAAACCCGATGATTGATGGTTTTGGTTTGATTGCTTTTGCCTCACTAACACCGATGATTTTTGTAATGATTTACGGCATGGTGATCAGTTAATGGATTTATTCTTTGAGTTTTTCACAACATTAAAAAATACCGTTATTGATGTGTTACCTATTTTGTCGATCATTTTGGGTTTTCAACTGCTCGTTATTCGCAAGCCCATTCCTCATATTAAACAAGTCGGCTTCGGCTTTATTTATGTACTTATTGGTTTAGCGCTATTTTTACTGGGGTTAGAGAAAGCCCTGTTTCCCCTTGGAAAGATGATGGCAGAGCAATTAACTGCACCTGAATTCATCCATGCGGGCGAGCAAGTATTAACAAGCATTCATTGGACAGATTATAAGTGGGTTTACATTTTTGCCGCCGCCATAGGTTTTAGCACCACTATTGCTGAACCCTCATTGATTGCTGTAGCCCTTAAAGCCGAAGAAGTCTCCGGTGGTGCGATTAATGCGAATAGCTTGAGAATTTCAGTGGCTATTGGCGTTGCTTTTGGTATTGCTTTAGGGAGTTACCGCATCGTTGTTGGTCACCCAATTCATTATTATATAATTGCTGGTTATATTGTTGTGGTTGTTCAAACGTTTTTTTGCCCTAAACTTATTGTGCCATTGGCATATGACTCAGGCGGTGTAACAACATCAACGGTAACCGTCCCTTTAGTTGCGGCTTTAGGTTTAGGTCTAGCCAGTACTATTCCAGGACGTAGTCCATTAATTGATGGTTTTGGCTTAATTGCTTTCGCCAGCTTATGTCCAATCATTGCAGTTATGGCTTATGCTCAACTTACAGAAGCTAAAACGCACAGAACGAATAAAAAGTTAGAAAAGAGAAAAAGAATTAAGGAAGAAAAACGTAATTTAAACAGAAATAATGAGGCTCCTTAAAAGGGTCTAAAAAGACAAATTAAACAGGTGATCACATGCAGTTCAAACTAATTGTTGCCTTTGTTGACGACGCTGTCACAGACGACGTTATGAAAGGTGCAAGAATGGCAGGCGCTACTGGCGCGACCATAATAAACAATGCCCGTGGCGAAGGCGTAAAGCGCCAACGCACTTTTTTTGGCATGCAACTTGAGACACAAAGAGATGTATTACTTTTTGTTGTTGAACAACACTTAGCAAGAAAAATTCTTGAACGGATCAGCAATATTGCTGGTTTTGATGAAGATCCAGGTAAAGGGATTGCTATTCAATTAAATGTCGAAGATGCAGTAGGGGTAGCTCATCAGGTAGAGCGCTTAAAAGGTAAAATTGAGGAAGAGCTATGAGCCATAAATTAGTACAAGTTAAAGATGTAATGACCACCAACAACTATCAATTTGCCGATGGTATGATGACAGTTGCTGAAGGTATTAAATTAGCAAAAGAGCATAATGTTAGTGCGTTAATTATTAATAAACGTAATGAACAAGATGAATACGGTTTGGTGATGCTTGCTGATATTGCCAAAGAAGTTTTGGCAAAGGACCGCTCTCCAGATCGCGTGAACTTATATGAAATAATGACAAAACCCTTAGTCAGTGTATTACCTGACATGGATGTAAGGTATTGCGCACGTTTATTTGAACGTTTAAGTATTCACCTTGCACCTGTTATTGAAAATAAAAACATCATTGGCATGGTTGATTACACCAACATGGTATTTAGCCAAGCTGAATAACATGAGTAACACATTGATTATTAGTTACTAAAACGCCAATTCACGGTAAATACTATTAGCGAAAATGACAGAGTAAACAGCATGATTTTTCACAAAATTATTGCTCATAAAGCCAAAAAACTAATTTTTCATGTTAGTGAATAGTGCTGTAGCTTTGACAATAAAAACTCAAAATTGCTTGTCAAAGCTATGGTTCTAACGGTTTAATACTTATAAAAGAATGGCGTTTTAAATAGGATTTTTTCAGGTAGCAAGACTTGACGCTAAAAACGCTAACCAACAGATGTAAACCTTAGAGAATATCGACTAAGTTTCACGAGCAATTAAGCCCATTTCACTATTTTCTATTATTCCAACATAGTCACTCTAGTTACCTTCCTCTTTTATCATTCTCACTTTTTAATAAAGCCCTTTTACCTATATCGAGTACTGATGAGATTAAACAAGTTATGTAATTGATCAAGGTCAATATGACAGAGGAAAACTTAACTCATACTAATAATGCTCAGTATTGTAGTATCTAAGGGGAGAAATACTTTGGAATTTTCTGATGAGGAGCTGTTTGAACAAGGACCTGTTATTTTATTTACCTGGCAGCTTACGCCGGGTTGGCCTGTGTTAAAAGTAACAAATAATATTCAACAATTTGGTTACGAACCGGCGGAGTTTTTGTCAAAAAAGTTGTTCTATACTGACATTGTCCACTCTGAAGATTTAGGTCCTCTCATTAATGAAATGAAGGCTTTCTTAGGGAATGATATCATTTATTTTGAACAGGATTATCGAATCATCACCAAAAATGGCGATGTTCGGTGGGTCTATGAAAAAACGATATTAAAAAAAGATGCTGCAGGGTTGCCAACGCTCGCAAAAGGTTATCTGCTTGATATAACCGAGCGTAAACTGGCAGAGCAGGAATTACGCCAGTCCTCAGAAAGGTACTACCAATTATTTGATAAGAATAAGGCCATTGAATTATTAATAGATCCTAATACCCACAAAATCATCAAAGCAAATTGTGCAGCTGAAAAATTCTATGGCTATAACAATCAAGAATTTAGCAACTTATGTATTGGTGATATCAATGTGCTGCCTATTGACATTATCGAAGCAGAAATTGAGTTAGCACTAAGTGAAAAACGGGATTATTTCAATTTTAGGCATCAGCTGAAAAATGGAGAAATAAGGGATGTTTGTGTTTATTCAGGACCTTTACTCATAGCTGGGCGCAGAGTACTTTATTCAATTATTCATGATATTACCGATCAACGTCAGGCAGAGAAAGCGCTTTTACAAAGCGAGCAAAAGTTTCGTTCATTTATTGAAACAACGTCAGAAGGTTTTTTTATTCTTTCACCACAATTACAGATTAATTTTGTTAATACCGCTATTTGCCGATTAGCGGGTTATTCTTTATCCGAAATGAAGGGTAAATCGGTATTATTCTTCGTCACCCCTGAATCACGTAAGCAATTACGTCAACAGTTGAGTATGGCTCATTCCCACTCACATCTAGCCGCCGAGCTGACTTTAAAACACAAAAGTGGTCATAATATATTTATCCGATACAAGGGTACCGTTATGGCTGACGGTAGCGGTTTTTTTACTTATATCACTGATATCACTGAACGAAAACTAAAAGAGGTAGAACTAAAAACATTAACCAGTGCAGTAAAACATAGCGCCAGTTCAATTATTATCACTGATAAAAATGGCATTATCGAGTATGTTAATCCCCGCTTTTGTGTAGTTACTGGTTACAGTGAGCAAGAAGTTATTGGTCACACGCCAAGCTTAATTAGTACAACGACTACACGAAAAGAACTTCATAACGAATTGTGGAAAACAATTCTTGCGGGTGATGATTGGCACGGTGAAACCTATAACTGCACTAAAAATGGTGAATTCTATTGGTCAATGATGTCAATATCACCAATTATGAATGAGAATGGAGAGATAAGTCAGTTTGTTAGTGTTAGCCAGGATATTACTGAACATAAATCCAAGCATTTAAAAATGGAAGAGTTAGCCCTAAGAGACCCTTTAACAGGCTTGGCTAATCGACGTTTGTTTGATGACCGACTTAACCAAGCTATTCAAATAATCAGCTATCAAAATAGAAATGGTATCGGGATTATTATGCTCGACCTCGATCATTTCAAAGATATCAATGATACCTATGGTCACGACGTCGGTGATTTAATTTTAAAAGAAGTTGCACGAAAATTACTCCTATCCACCCGTAAAGAAGATACCGTCTCTCGTTTTGGTGGAGACGAGTTTATTATACTGTTACAGGACGTTAGTAAAGTGTCTGATGCTCGGCGTGTAGCAGAAAGTATTCTGCAGACTTTATCTGAGCCGATTCATGTAGGTGGGCATACATTTTCAATCACTTGTAGTTTAGGTGTTTGTCTCGCTCCTCAAGATGGCTGTATTCCAACACAACTATTAAAAGCTGCAGATATTGCCTTATATCAAGCAAAAATAGCTGGACGTAATAATATACAGTTCTATAACGCTGATATGCCGTACATGAACGAGACCAACAAACATTCGGAACAAGTAATTTAATCCTAGCATCTGCGTTATCTGTTCAAATTTTCTAGCCAATATAATACTGAACTTATATTGGCTAGCGTTGAGATAGCATTGCAATTGAACATAAGTGGCTTTTGTGTTCCAAGTGATCAAAACGAGGATAAGCCTAATACTTTGTGTAGCGAAAATCTGAAGTTATTTACTGTGAATCAATCATTAAACTCAGTGAATAAAAAGGTCCTATAAATAAGATCGTGTAAGCATTTGTAAGTAACATTAAACAATTAAAAATCATAGACTTAATTAATTAGCGGACCATACAAACTATTACAATAACTTGAAAATTAAATCCTACTTACTTTGCCTTACAAACATAAATCTAGCGCTGATATAGACTATTTTTATTTCTTTGAATTATTAAGGCTTATTATGATGAACATTAGTAATATTTTTACTATTACCCTTTTAGCAGGTGCACTTTCGGCTTGTGGTGGTGACTCTAAAACAACTTCGACCTCTTCGACAACGCTAGAGCCGACTACTCCCACAGCTCCGACAAAACCAACAACTCCGACGGCTCCCCAGGTTAATGCATTAGGTATTTCAGCCATTCCTGATACTTTAAAGAAGACTTATACCCCAACGTTAAAATTCGACCGTTTCGCCAAGATAAAAACGCCTAATGGTGGTGCCATTAATATTCTGGCTCAAGATGAAGTCACTGATAATCAAATTGTTCGTGCTAGAAATATATTACAACACTATTTAACAAACTATCCTGGTTCTATGTATGGTACCGACAAAAGTGCTGTTGCCAATAAAATAGCCGATAGTGGTGCAGTTCTACTGTTATTAAATGGCGTAGATGATGGCACTAATGCTGCGGCACAACTTGATGGTCAACCTTTATACTATGGGGAGATGCAAGTAGAGGGTGGCAATTGGTACATTAATCAAAATTATGAGCATCGAGATGCTTCTTACGAAGAGATTTTACATTTTGTTCATGATTACGGTATTGGTGTTGATCAAAATGCAAGCTTCAACGGCGTTCTACCGGCTTATCAAGCAGAAATTCGTGCTGCACAAATCTCTGCGTTGTCAGGTAAACTTTGGGCGTGGCCAGCAGAACAGGCTAGCTGGATAACGGAGCTCACTGCTGAAAATAGCTTATCGCAAGAATATTTAGCCTCTGTAATTGATACTTATTATGGCCTCTGGGGCGCGTTTGATAGTCAATATGGTATGTGGGGCATGTACATTGCAAAAAATCGCGCTGATTTGGCAACCAAAGATCCCGAAGGTGCTGCGATAATGGATAATAAATTTTTCCATCCCTATCTTACTTATAACGCGCGTATCGATAGTCGCTTTGTGGGTGACTTCAGCTTGAAATTTAGCAGCAGCTTGGCTTATACCAATCATTCCCAATACTTAAAAGACGTAACACTTACTGGCACCAATGAAAGTAATGTTGTTGTTAACCAGCTTAACAACAACATTACAGGGAATTCAGCTGTCAACACCACGATATTTTCAGGCTCTTCATCTGAGTACCAAATTACCTTTGAAAATGGTCAAGTCACTGTGCAAGACTTACAAGATAACCGTGATGGACTAAATGTTTTAACCAGTATTGAAAAGTTGAAGTTTAGCGATACAACAATGGATGCACCTAGCGCTTAACAGCCAAAGGTAAAGGCAAAACCGTTAGACGAACTAGCAAACAGCTATAATGAAGTGGCTAAGGCTATTACAGCTATGCTTACTCAAAGCTTTAAGCGAGGTATTTCTATGGCTGGGCAGCGGTCTACAATCATAGTGATACCGCTGTCTCTTGCTAATAGTTCAGCCTTTGGATCAGTGACCCCTAGCTGAGTCCATATAGTGGTAATATTAGCTTTTTTTGCCTCAACAACTATATCGTACAGGTACTTAGATTGGCGAAAGACATCAAGCATATCAATAGATGATGGTACGTCGCCTAAACAAGCATAAACCTCTTGGTCCATGATTTTTTTTCCCGCAAGGAGCGGGTTGATAGGGAAAACTTGATAGCCTTCATTTATTAAAAAAACCATTACCTTATAACTATCGCGCTCTGGTTTTGCACTAGCACCAATTAACGCAATCGTGTTAACCCTGTTTAGCGTTTCAGCAATCTTACGATCTTCAAGGTTATGAATAGGTTCTGTGCTCATACTAAAGCCCTTGCCATTGTGGTGCTCTTTTATCAAAAAAGGCACTGACGCCTTCTTCACATTCATCAGATAACATAGCGTGTAACATAGCATGACTTGCTGAAATATAAGCGTTTTCAATTGATTCTTCAATTTGCTGATAGAAAGCGAGCTTTCCTGAATGAATACCTACCGCTGACTTTTGAGCAATCTTATTCGCTAACGTTTCAGTTTCGCTTTTCAAGTCTTCTATTTTGACAACTTTATTGACCAAACCAAAACGCAATGCATCTTCTGCGCTAAACATATCTCCGGTTAAAGCTATTTCCATCGCATGTTTACGATGCATATTACGGCCGATACCTACTAGTGGTGTAGTACAGAATGTTCCTATATTGACTCCTGGCGCGCAAAATTTAGCTTGGTCTTGAGTAACCGCTAAATCACACATAGACACTAACTGACAACCTGCAGCACTTGCAGTGCCTTGAACACAAGCAATAATTGCTTTAGGTGATTTGATGAGTGACATCATCAGTTGAGTGCAGTCATCTAAAACCGCTTTAACGCGCTTTGCATTATCAGGCTCACAGCCCTCTTTTCTGCCAGACATTTCTTTTAAATCATGGCCTGCTGAAAAAACGCCACCCTCGCCTGTTATCACAATGACCCGAATGTCATCATTTTCACTCGCTTCACTTATATGAGCATATAAAGCTCGCAGCATAGCTGAGGATAATGGATTTCTTTCTTTCGGGCGATTCATCGATAACCAAAGAACGTGGTTATTTATGCTTGCTAACACATAAGAGTGAGCTTCATTATTTTGAGACATGACTTTCCTATTTATGTAAATTATTCCGTTTGATCACTTAACACTGAAGCTGAATTAGAAAGTTAAACTTAAAAATAAGTGTGGTAACTACGCTTTTCTTCGCAGCTAAAAACAATGAACTAAACTGAGTATTCAACCAGAAAACCCGAGAAGTCAACATCGTTTTTTATCACTCTTAAACACATTATCATACATAATTTTAGCTTTCATCGAATAGCGCAATCAATTCAAGTGAGTGTTAATCTAACCTATAGGTCTCATTCAACGTCGCTAACAAAACGAACACTACTTCAAATTATGTGCTATTCCGCGTAGCCAATCAATAATAAAAGCCATTAATCTAGCCCATAAAGTCTTCTAAAAACCATGCAGCAAACTCATGTCGCCCTTCTACATTTGCTTTACTATAGATAACAGAGGCTTGTTGTCTAACCGTCTTTTCTTTGGTATTCCTAACGCCACTTATTTCTTTAAAACTGAGTCCCTTCAGTAATAACATGGCAACTTCTTGCTCGCTTGGTGTTAAAACCCATTGTTCAAATTGTGTACGAATAACATTACTATACTCATGACGAGCGTTTTTCATCTCTTCAGAGATATCTCTCAATTTATTATCTGAAAATACCAACTCTTGTTTTAACCGAATAGTATTTAATGTTCGAGCACGAATATCCTTTATTAAAAACAGTGCACCAAAACCTGAAACAAGAACAATGAGACTTTCAGAGACAATATGCCAATTAGGTACGCCTAACGATATATCGGTGATCACATCAGAAAAATTTAATAACATTATTATTATCAAAACCAAGAGTATAACTTTATCCTTCATAAAACCTCTTTTAAATCAGACCATTGAGAAGTCAATGGACATATGTACCATACGCAAGAATAAGTATAAATTCATTAGGCTACGACCTATGCCCAATGACCTAGCATGTCAATTTAGTAATAATTACCCTACAAAATTTAATTACCACTGAACTTATTATATGCCGTTTTTACAGCTAAAAAAAACACCAAATGTTTTTACTAACAACTTTGTATTATTAACTTTGTTTTTTATTGCGCTATGTCAAATACCATCAGTATTCGCTTTTGAGAAAAAAGAAATTATTGAGCTATCTGTACTGGGTGATTTTGAAATTAAATTTTCAACAATAGAAAAAGAAACATTGAAAGTCGGTCAAAATTTAATTGGAGAAGTAACCTACAAGCCTGGGGAGAACTATTCTGTTGTACTACCGTTTGATGTTCAAAAAGTTACTTACCATATAAAAAATGGCAGTTATGTAGAACTCGGTGCAACCATTGCTACTGTAGAAGGATATGATGTCCATCACTTTCTCGACGAGTTTGAGTCAGCTAAAATAATACTGGAAGCGTCAGAAAATCATTTTCAAACCAATAAAGCTTATTTTGAGAATAAAACCATAAAAAGCACCCAATGGATTGAAATTACCAAAAGCTATTTCAAAGCTAAATTAAATTTTGAACATTTCCAACATCAAATGTCTTTTTTACATATTGATAAAAATGAAAAAATCACCCTTATTAGCCCTAAAAATGGCATAGTGAAAATACCTAACTTTCAGAATATAAAGTCAGCAGGAGATCTCGCTTTTGATGTTATAAGTACTAACTCGGTGAAAGTAAAGATCACCACACCTCTGTCCTACTCTGCCAACTTATCCCATTTTATTATGTCATCGACTTGTGAGCTTGAAATTAACAGCTTTGAAAGTATTGTCGATAAGTATCACCAAACAGTATGGGCTTCCCCGAAATCTGAACAGTGTAGATTAACACTTGGTCAATCGGTAAAGCTTACCCCCATACTCAATTTTGTTGGTTATAAAGTCTCAAAAAAATCACTTTTTGAGCTCAATGACAAAGACTACATTGCCATTAAATCTAAAGATAAAATCTCACTTACTTCTATCGTTATTGTTGGATCAAACAATAACGAGTATTACGTTACCGCTAAAGAGGATATCAGTAATAAGAAAGCACTTGTTAGTTCCGTAAGTATCCTTCAGGGAAAATTACTTGAGTTAGGGGCTGAGTAAATGCTGAACTTCCTTATAAAATTTTCTCTCACTCAACGCTTGTTTGTCTGTATCTTTGTGGTAATTACTCTATTGCTCGGTGCTAAGTCTTGGTTAAGTATACCTATCGATGCCTTTCCAGAGATATCACCTACACAAGTTAAAATTGTGCTTAAGTTACCAGGAATGAATGCCTTAGAAATTGAATCTCAAGTAACACGAGTAATTGAAACAGAATTACTCGGTATACCCTCACAAGAAATGCTTCGTTCAACAACAAAATATGCAATCACGGACATCACGATTGATTTTGAAGAAGGAACTGACATTTATTGGGCCAGACAACAGGTAAATGAACGTTTGGTAAATATTCTCCCTTCTCTACCTTCAAACATAAGTGGCGGTATGGCACCAATGAGCACACCATTAAGTGAAGTGTTTATGTTTACTGTAGAGAACCCTACTTTGTCACTCACACAAAGAAGAGAGCTATTAGATTGGCATATTCGCCCATTATTACGAACGGTTTCAGGTGTCGCTGATGTAAATAGTTTAGGCGGCTATGTTAAAGCCTATGAAATAACACCTGATATATTGCTAATGCAACAATACAACATTTCTTTCAACGAGTTAGAAACGGCTATAACAGCCACAAACCAAAATGGCGGTGTTGGTCGTCTAGTAAAAGGTAATGATACCTTAATACTTAGAACGGAAGGTAAATTTGAAAACATTGATTCATTAAAAAATGCAGTAATAAAAATAACTAACAATAAGGTCATTAAATTACACAATATAGCGACGGTATCGATAGGTAGTTTAACGCGTTATGGTGGCGTTTCTAAAAATGGTGAAGAAGCGGTCCAAGGTTTAATTATTGCGTTAAAAAACAGTAATACCGCTAAGGTAGTTGAGAATGTTAAAAGTAAGCTGAAAACGATAGAGGCATCTTTACCTACTGGAACAAAGATCAACGTTTTTTATGACAGATCTAACCTTATCAATACCGCAATTAATACCATCACCAATGCATTAAGCCAAGCCGTTATATTGGTCATCGTATTGCTTGCCATTTTTCTAGGTGATATTCGCTCGTCATTAGTCGTTGCGCTTTCTTTACCAATGTCAGCATTAATGACCTTTATACTGATGAAAGAATTTGATTTATCCGCTAATTTAATGAGTTTAGGCGGGTTAGTAATCGCTATAGGTATGTTAGTCGACTCTTCTGTAGTGATCGTTGAAAACATTGTAAATAGACTCTCAAGTAATCAACATTTACCTCGGTTACATGTCATATATCGTGCTTGCAAAGAAGTCGCAACCCCGGTATTTTCTGGCACCATTATTATCATTATAGTCTTTTCACCTTTACTGATGCTTTCTGGCTTAGAGGGGAAATTATTTACCCCTGTCGCCTTGACGATTGTATTTGCCATGTTAAGCGCCCTACTTCTATCCTTAACTATTATTCCAATACTAGCGTCATTATTATTAAAAAACGAGCCGGTTAAACAACCCAAAATAGTCACTTTGCTGCAGCGTTTTTATTCAAAAACACTTCGTAAAACCATCAATAAGCCAGCAGCCATCGTCGTGTTATCGCTAAGTACTTTCATCATTAGCATTATACTTTTTCAAGGCTTAGGTAAAAGCTTTATGCCGGTACTTGATGAGGGCGACATCATAGTTCAACTCGAAAAATCTCCTAGTATCTCTTTGGCTTCATCTGTTGATATAGATGAACAAATTGAGAAAGCACTTTTAAAAAGTACGCCCGAAATAATTCAGATTGTCGCTCGCACAGGTTCAGATGAGCTCGGCCTAGATCCAATGGGGTTAAACGAGACCGATGTATTTATGGAGTTAGCACCAAAATCAACCTGGCGCTTTGACACTAAAACCGAGCTTATCGAGGATATTCGCAACACACTTGCCAACTATCCTGGCATGAATATAGGTTTCACTCAGCCAATTCAAATGCGCGTATCAGAAATGCTAACCGGTGGTACTGGAGATATTTCTATCAAAGTCTTTGGCAATGATATTGCCATACTGACCTCCCTTGCTGAAGAAATATCAGGTTTGGCGAATAAAATCCAAGGCGCTTCAGATGTGCAAATGGCCTTAATTGAAGGGGGGAAATACGTAAATATTAAACTTATTCCTGAAGTAGCAAGTCAGTTCGGTTTATCCACCCAAGCCTTAAGTCATTACTTGAAATATCAATTAGAAGGATTGCAAATTTCATCCTTACTTGATGGAAATCATGCGATTCCTATCGTTTTCAATCGCGCCAAAGAAACAGCATCTACTGCTGATGAAATATCGTCCATTCATGCACTAAAACAAAAGCTAATTTTAATGCCTAGTAACGTTTTACTCCCCCTTGAACAAGTTGCCAATATCAGTATGAAAAATGGTCCTCTATTAATTGAAAGGGAAAAAGGCAACCGATTTTCCTCGGTAAGTGCCAATGTTGTTAACAGAGACGTTGTGAGCTTTGTTGATGAATTAAACATGAAAATCCAGAATGAAATAACATTGCCTAGTGGCTATACTTTAACCTTTGGCGGTGAGTTTGAAAGTCAGCAACGCGCGACAAAAAATTTATTATTATTAATTCCTATCGCGCTTATTTTGATCTTTATCATATTGTTCACCACTTTTAATTCTCTTTCTAAATCGAGCCTGATTATTGCCAATATCCCGTTTGCCTTAATGGGAGGCGTTATTGCGTTATATGTGAGTAACGAATATTTATCCGTACCTGCTTCCGTTGGCTTTATTGCATTGCTCGGTATTGCGGTACTAAACGGTATTGTGATGATAAGTTATTTTGAACAAACCAAACAGTTTGCCGAGAGTTTGCATAACCGGATTATTGACGGTGCAAAGCGCCGACTTAGACCTGTTTTAATGACCGCAACCACAGCAATGTTTGGTTTATTACCCCTAGTTTTTGCAACGGGTCCTGGCGCAGAAATTCAAAAACCATTAGCGATTGTTGTTATCGGCGGCTTAATAACATCAACCGTCACCACCCTATATCTATTACCACTATTTTACTGCTGGCTGGAGAAACGAAATGCCTGAACAAGTAATATTTACCTTAAATGTACCAACGGATTTAAAAGATGATGTCGTTGATAAATTAATCACCTTTTCGAGCATTACCGGATTTAATTTAAAAACGATAAATGGCTACAGCAAAGAACATAGCCAATTTGATATCGCTGAACAAGTTGAAGGTTATAGAGCTTTTTATCAAATCGAGGTACTGATACCGTTAAAAGATATTAAACAACTTAAGGCAAACCTCAATCCTATTTGCCAACCGGCCAAGTTAAAGTATTGGCTTACACCCGTTATAGAAAGTGCACACTTTTAACCTTGTATAAAATAAAAGAGAGGTCGATATGAATATCAAAAGAGAACAGGTTTTCGTATGGAGTGGTAAAATTAGACTTTTTCATTGGATAAATGTTATCGCCATTTTATTACTGATTGTTATCGGTGTAGTCATATTAAATGGAAAACTTTTTGGCGTAAGCACTGACGGAAAAATACTATTAAAAACAATACACGTGATTGTTGGTTATGTTTTTGCTGCAAACTTAATCTTCCGTTTAATCATTGCTTTTATGGGTAAAACATATGAAAGATGGAGCAAGATGTTACCTTTTAATAAAGGTTTTACTGAGGAATTAATTGAATTTACCCAACAAAAAAGATTAACGTACAAGGGGCATAACCCGGCAGGTAAACTGATGGTATTAGCGCTGTTATCATTCATGAGTGTTCAAATGGTTTCAGGTCTTGTTATCGCTGGTACTGATATTTATTATCCCCCCTTTGGTAACTATTTCATCCAGAGCATAGCTATTGATAAAGACAATTTAGCGGTGATAAAACCTTATTCTAAAGAAAATATCGATGAGGTATCTTATCAAGCAATGAGGGATTTTCGAAAACCCTTTATTACCGCGCATGTGTATTCTTTTTACTGCCTTTTATTTCTCATTCCATTGCATATTATCGGAGTCATTGTTGCTGAAAGACGAGAACGAAGCGCTATTGTTTCTGCTATGTTCAATGGTTATAAGTATCTCCCTAAAGATGAGCCAACTGATCACTAGACATGGCAGGTAAATATTGACGATGCTCACTACAAAAATAGAAGAATTAACGTAGTGGGTATATCAAACAAATTATTCGTTAATATTGAACAGTTAGAATTATTCTTTAAACTGCCATTTATCAAATTGATCCGCAGGCATAGGTCTGGCGATATAATACCCTTGGGCTATGTCACACCCTTCGGCCGATAATAAGTCCCATGTTTCTTTATCTTCAATACCTTCAGCAACCACTTCCATATTAAGCTTATGTGCTAACATAATGCAGGTTTCTACAATGGCAGTGCTCTCCTTTTCTTGTTTCATGTTAGTCACGAAAGATTGGTCAATTTTTAACTCTGTAAAAGGTATTTTGTGTAACTGAGATAACGATGAGTACCCAGTCCCAAAATCATCGATGGATAGTTGAAAACCTTTTAATCTAAACCGTGTAAAAATATCTAATGACGTCACTTCACTATCCATTAGTGCACTCTCGGTTAATTCTAAAACTATCATGGAAGGATCAATTTCATACTTCTTAACCAGCATTCTCAGCTGCTCTGGGAGTTTCAAGCTGGTTATGTTTTGAGCAGATATATTAATCGATAATCGCGTTGCTCTATTCAGTTTTTGCCAATGAACACTTTGCTTGATTGCTAAATGGATAACTTCTTCAGAAAGTTGCTCAATTAAGCCCGTCTGCTCTGCGAGGGCAATAAATTTATCAGGGTAAATTAATCCAAATTCAGGATGTAACCAACGTACCAATACTTCAGCACCATGGAGACCTGCTGTTTTCATATTGATTTGAGGTTGGTAATGCAATATTAGCTGTTTATTATCAATAGCATTACGCAGGTCTCGTTCCGTTGGAATGAAGTCAAATTTACCTTGATTTGCTTTTTCATTATTACAAATAACACGTTCTCTTTGTGCCTGCTTATTCGACAAAGAAGTCAAAAAGCACGTTAATAGCTCAGTATTAATTGGTTTGGTAAAAGTGTTAATAACATTCAGGCCACAACTCAGTGCTAATGTTTCAGCAGAGTGTAATACACCACTGTCGTAACCACTGATCAAAATCAAACTTGCCGGAGATTTATGCCCTGCTAAGTGACGAATCACCTCAATACCATCCATATCAGGCATCATTAAGTCTAAAATAATAATATCTTGCTTATTCAAAGTTAACGTCAAAAATGCACGTGGATGCTGGAATGTTTCAACATCTCCAAAGATAGGCTCAATGATAGTTTTAAGTAAATTGCACGTTAAAGTATCATCATCGACTATATAAACTCTATTCATCATACATAACCCTCGGTATTCCCTTTTAAACCGTTGCTTACTTGCTGTTTGTGTTTCAAAATATACTTATGTAAAGGTTTATCCATTTCGATAATGTGCTCAACTAACCAAGTGCCCATATCAGTAAGTAACCACCTTAGAATTTCTTTATCCGAACAAATCAAAACCTTTTGGCCTAATTGTTTAGTTATCATGTGGTGAACATCCCTATGATTTTTAGCATAGGGGTAATTGATGTTGTCCATCAATATTTCTTCGCTATCAAAATGCTTTTGAGTGTATTGCACTATCTCAGTGATTATTGCTTGTGCAGCGTGGTGTTCACCTTGCTCTTCTAACAACTCTTGACAACGATTAAGTAAGGTAAACATTAACTTATGGTCTTCATCAAGTTCTCCACCATCATCGATACTCATCTCATCCGTCCATATTATTCTTTTGACTTGTGAGGTTTTTACTGTGTTTTGATTGTTACCTTCAATAGTCTTCGTATTTTGTTTATCTAGACAACCTCTGATCCTGCTAAGTAAAAAGCGATTCTCATAAGGCTTAGCAATAATGGGTTCTTCCAACACTATGTTGCTGTCACTTTGATTACCTTGAAAGCCACTCGCTAATAATATCTTTAAGTCTGGATAGAGTTTTTGCGCTTGATCTACCAAAACATAACCATTCATTTTGGGCATAATAATGTCTGAAAACATCAAATCTATTGAATTTTCAGCTAAAACAGCTAAAGCTTCAATACCATTTGATGCAGTTAAAACTCGATAACCTTTTGCCGCTAAAATTGTTTGAGCTAACGTACGTAGTTGAGTTTCATCATCGACAACAAGAATGGTTTCATTGCCAAAGACACTCAAATGCTCTTCTTTACTTTCTGCTTTATTTTCTGATTTGTATTCTGTTTTAGGTATGGGTAAGTAAAGTGAAAATCTCGTGCCTGTTCCTAGCTCTGAATAGACATTAATAGCGCCCATAGAGGATTTAATGAAGCCATAAACTTGTGCTAGACCTAGCCCTGAACCCTGCTCTCCTTTGGTAGAAAAAAAAGGTTCAAAAATTTTATCTTGAATCGCTTTACTCATACCTACACCATCATCTTCAATCGATAACTGTACGTATCGTCCTCTTTCGATATTAAAGTTAGCAGCTTGCTCTTTGGATAGCTCCACTTCACAGGTAGTTAAGGTCAAGGTTCCACCGTGTGGCATTGCATGCATCGCATTAATTGCTACATTTAATAAAGCGTCTTCAAAAGAGTTTCTGTCTATACAAACCGTATGAATTTCATCATCAAGGTTGAGTCGTAACTCTACCGATAATAGAGTCTTACGGAGCACATCTTTATTGCTCTTAATGAGCTGATTAATGTCTGACTCTTGACTGGCATTAGGTGTTTGACGAGAAAAAGAAAGTAATTTCCGAGTCAGTTGGGCTCCTCTATCACCCGCTTGATGAATTTGTTCAACAAAATTAAGTAATCCAGGCTGATCCTTTAATTGCGCTTTTAAAATATCGCTATAGCCAATAATAACGCCCAGCATGTTGTTATAATCATGGGCAATACCGCCGGTAAGTTGGCCAAGCGCTTCCATTTTTTGTGTTCTATTTAACAGCTTTTCATGTTGTTTTGTTTTTGACAAGTCATGGCACACCCCAACAAATCTTTTTCGCTCACCTTTCTTTTTAGGAAGCTCAGCAATTGTTAAATGTAAGGGGAACAACTTCTGATCTTTATTTTTACCAACAAGCTCTCGTCCTCTGCCTATTATTTGAGTTTCACCGGTTAATAAATGGTTCTTAATATAG
>OJFU01000231.1_pt1 | contig 16623 bp, 12 predicted proteins | sample 1594331 | NCBI WGS metagenome assembly OJFU01 (sample SAMN05416801, study PRJEB24817) | seawater metagenome | isolation source: Sea water | place: Canada:Atlantic | collected 2013-11 | reverse complement strand
TCAGCATCTGTATTACTTTCAGCATCTGTATTACTTTCAGCATCTGTATTACTTTCAGCATCTGTATTACTTTCAGTATCTGTATTACTTTCACTATTGGAGTTAGAGTCATTGTTTGAAGGAGTAAAATCAAAAGCAATATTGAGTTTTTGCCATTCAATCGAGGTAGTTATGGGCACAGAGTTTAATAACTCACATAGATTATCGAACTCAATTTCAACATCAAAAATGCTACCTTTTACCTTTAATACTTCTAGGTATTCATTTATGTCAGTAATAAATTCAGCTTTAACCAGTCCATTTAGCTGGGCTCTAATAGCTGATTTATTTACTTTTGCATTACTTAACTTTTTAACTAGAGTATCAGCCTCACTTCCTTGCTCGACATTAGTTTCATAATCTTTACCTGTACAATATGTTAGGTAGTAGTTTGCGTGCAATTGAAGCCAATCCCAATCTTTTGGAGCACTCGCATAACTTTTAGGGGTACGTCTTAAAAAAGCACCAATTAATGGACACGAAACAAAAAGCCCAAATAAACTACTTTTTTCATTTTGTATCAAAGTTTTACTGATGGGGAGCGAAGTCACTTCTCTATGCTTTAAAAATTTATTATAGTTTTCTTCAAAAACTCTCTCACTGGTTGTAAGTGAACGGTTACTAAGTGAATTCAAACTTTCTCTATGAGCATCTTCTAGTAATACCGAATGTAAAAATGCAACAATTTGAGAATGGATTAAATAACCAGATGCTCTTTCTTGGTTAAGTGTGCTTAAAAAGTTAAGGTAATTATCGTAAATACGTACCAATGAACTTTGCGATATATCGATATCACCCCATCGCTGCTTGGTTACAACAATCCAATTTAAGAGTGAAGCATAAAAATCGCTTGGTGAAGAACTTACAGAATTAGTGTTCTCTTGCTCTTCATTTTCATCCTCAAAATCTTCTTCTTCAAGTATTTCAGACCAATTGGGCATTGAAAATGAGCTTGACTGTTGAAGAGTGTTTAGCAACTCCTTCAAACCTTCTTCATTTCTAACATCAGAATTCAGAAGCTCAATTACCACTGAAAAAAGTGATATTGAGGATAAAAAGGATGTATCAACACTATTAATGTATCCTGAGGCAGTAACTTTCAGAAAATTAGCTATATAACCTAACTCGAAATTATCTTGGATAGATTCTGTTGAGTTATAAATAACTCCTTGAACAGGACTTTTATTAGGATTGTCCAAAACTAACTTTGAACTTTCAGATGTGTATACATTATGAATTTCTTTAAACCACTTGTCTAAAGCACCATAATCCTTTTCTAAATCTAAGTTTTTTATCGAGTAGTGAAAATCTTGCTTTAGCTTGATTAATAGCTTAGTTTTATTTTCCCTGTCCTGTTTTGTTTTAGTTTTCTTACTGTCAATCGCAGAAATTTCTTTTCTTATCTTAGTTAAGTTCTTATTGGTTATTAATTTATTCAGAACTCCATCCAATTGTAATGAAATCCCTTTCTTTCCTGGTACACGAAAACAACCGAGTGCATGAGGATGCTTTTTATTTTGTCTTAATTGAGCTAAAACCGCTTTTTGAGTTGTTTCAACTAAGTTCTTATACTGTTCTCCGATTGAGATATAACTTAATATTTTTTCAATAGTTGAATCCAAATTACCGGAGTCTCTATAAGCGATAGCCAAGTTTTTTGGATATGAACTCAGTACCATCCAAGAAAGTGCTTTACCTGCATCAGATCTTATATGTTTACTAATTAGTGTCAAAAAGGTAAAAATTCTAGCATTAACATCCTCATTATCAGTATAAGGGTGTAAGTAATTAAATCGCTCCCAAATATCTTCTTCGATCCCCCATTTCCAAAATAATTCAACTAACTTCTTCCAAGAGTATTGAGCTGTGCTTAATTCTGATACCCTAAACTCAAAAACATTAAAGGCAGTACCTAAAATCCCCAATATATTAATGCTAAACTGCTCAATGTGACTTCTAGATATCGTGCCATTATTTAAAGTATCAACTGACTCAACTTCAAATGACATTTTAATTGCTTTAATTATTTGTAATAGTGTTCTAGAAGGTAAATTTAGTATGAACTTATAATATGAAATTCTTTCGCTTTCTTTTGTAACGCCATATACATTTACCAAAAATCTATCTAAAAATTTCTCTAGCGTTATTTTTTGATAATTATTACTATTTTCTTGTCCACTAGTAACTATAACGTTAGTTTGATAGTTATCTCCTTCGCTACGCGTTGCTTTTTGATGCAGTGTTAACATATGAACACGATTTTCAGGTTTTAAAACCTTCATCATATACTGCTCTTCAAGCTCATTGGCTTTAAGCATGACTTTATCATTCTTAAATACAGGTAAATGTGTATGACTATGAAATTGTTGTGATGGCCTTTCATATTCAAGAACATTTTTACCTAGCGATTCCAGCTGAGCAGCTCTAACTAATGTAGAATATAGTTCAATATCACCAGATATTAGGACAACTAGTCTAGGACTGGTTAGATACTTGCGTACTGTTTCAAGTACTGGCCAGCCTCTTTCGAATTGAGTGTCAATATCGTCAAATGTAACAACAAATGCACGCTTACCAAGAGTCTTTAGCGCCCTTAGAAGAAATAAATTAAATTTACTCTCTAAATTCCTACCTTCGGAAGCTTTGTTTAACCCCGTCTCCAAAATATAGGACTTATCCTCCCATTCATCGCCATACTTTGATGCGCCAATACCATCAATTTGGCATAGCCCGCCAGCCAATTCTTTAAGTGCTTTTTCATATAATTTATAATCTTCAGCATCTACAGTTTTTCTTTCATTGCTAACTTTGTCACGAATCAAAGATATTAATATGATCAATACGTGTTCTTTTGAAGATATTAAAGTAGGGTCTATCACTTTAATTACTGTGAGATCATTTGGTATCTTAGCCTGTTTGAACTGAATAGGTTTATCGATGCAGGTTAGAATATGTCTAATAAAAGTAGACTTACCGCTACCACGTGGACCACAAATAGTTATCGCATTATGAAGTCTATCGTAAAATAAAGAGCTGTTGTTTTCTAACTCTTTAATTGAATCATCCAGGTTCTTGGTTTCCTTTCCGCTTAATTGCTCATTTATTTTTTTTAAAATAGAGTCTCTAGCCTCAACCTGAAATATTTCATCATATTTAAACTCTGTAACATCAGTTGAAGCATTTAAATTTAAAATAATTGGTGAGCTAATATTATTTGATTGTTCCATTACCGAATCCTTTATAGATATTAAGTCCATTAATATCATAGATATAAATAATTCAAAGTCGAAAAAGGAACAAACACTAAAATAAAAAGTTAATGCAAACTGAATAAATAAAAAATTTGTTATTTTTAACAAACAAATGATTATAAGTTGCTATTTAAAATGTTACACTTTGCCAAAAATAACAAACTAGAATTGATTATGTTTGAAAACAAGTATTGCTATTCATTTCCAGCAGTAAGAGGACAACAAGCAGGTCGCCCTTTTTATATTGCTACTTGCCCACTTAGAATTATTCCTAAAATTTTTTTATTCGATGAAGAGGAAGTCCCTGCAGAACTACGAGCACAACGTACTTTAAATCGGACACGCCTCCCTGAAATGGTTCGTTATTTAGTTGATAACCCTAAGGAGTATGTATTTTCGTCTCTTACCGCATCTGTTGGTACTGAAGTGCGATTTATACCCCATGAAGGAGCTCACGACTTAGGTGTATTACAAGTACCGATGGACGCTGAAATACTAATTAATGATGGACAACATCGCCGCGCTGCCATTGAAGAAGCATTAAAAGAAATGCCAGAGCTAGGTCAAGATAATATATCTGTTTTGTTTTTTGTTGATGAAGGCCTGAAACGTAGTCAACAAATGTTTGCCGATTTAAATAAGTATGCTGTAAAGCCAAGCCCTTCTATAAGTGCTCTATATGATTTTAGGGATTCGTCTGCTGGTGTTGCACGTTACCTAGCTACAGAGATAAAGCCTTTTGTGGGCTTTACTGAGATGGAGCAATCTACGGTTTCACCCAAAAGCGCAAAATTATTTACGTTAAGTAGTATTAAACAAGCTAGCCAAATACTGCTGAGCAAAACGGCAAAGTCTCATTTTGAAGATGGTGATTTACAAATTGCGGTTAGCTTCTGGCAAGCTTGTTTTGGCGTTATAGCAGAATGGCAACAAGTACATAATAAAGAGCTTTCACCTGCTAATTTTAGACAAGAGTATATTCATGCTCATGGCATTGGTTTACATGCGTTAGGGCGTATGGGTAAGTCATTAATTGCTCAGCATCCTAGGGATTGGCAGCATGTTTTGCAAAAGTTAAACAAAATAGATTGGCGAAAGAGCAACCCTATATGGGACAATAGAGCATTGCACCACGGTAAACTATCTAAGGCTTCTAGTAATATCAAACTCACTGCGAATATTTTAAGGCAGGCTCTTGATTTACAACTCGAAGGTGACGATAAAAAACTAGAAGAAGAATTTGCTAAAAAACATGTTTGAATTTCAAAATTACGACGATATCCATGACTACATGGACTTTATTAACGACCAAACCTTTGCTGATCGTCCTTTAAAAGATCAACTTGCAGAGATCCAATATTTATACATGCGTGAAAATCAACCTTGGGTTGTTGCTTTTAGTGGTGGTAAGGATTCAACCGCTATATTAACGCTTGTATATTTAGCTCTACTTGGTTTGCGCCCTGAGCAACGTACTAATAAAGTTTACGTTGTGTTTTGCGACACTTTGGCAGAAGTACCTATTTATCTGCAAAAAGCGCTAAATGCTATAAACACACTACAACGCGCAGCGAGTATTACAGATTTACCAATAGAAACTCGCGTTATTACCCCCAAAGCCAGCGATACTTTTTGGTCTCGCTTACTCGGGCGTGGTTATCCTGCACCTAATTTAAAGCTGAATCGCTGGTGTACTGAAAAAATAAAGCTAAATCCATTTAAAGATTTTGCTAAAACTGAATTTAGTGCAGACCAAGCTCCTATTGTAGTTATTGGCTCTCGTTCTCAGGAAAGTAAAAACCGCGAAGATATATTAGAAAAATATCATTCTGGTAAAGAGTACTTTGATGAAACTGATCCGCATTACCGTAGGTATGCGCCAATAAAAGACTGGCAAGTTCAGGAAGTTTGGCATTTACTCGGGCAACAAATTGCTCCAGGACAATATGCAGAACTAGGTCCTTGGGAAACGCCTTGGGGTACATCTAATATTGCTTTAGTAGAGCTTTACGACAGTACAAATTCGACCAGTGGTGAATGTCCTTTGGTAGAAACGGCCTCGTCCCCAGGTTGCGGTAAATCTCGCTTTGGCTGTTGGAGCTGCACTGTAGTTACTAAAGATAAAGCAATTGATGGTCTTATCGCAAATGGTGAAACTTGGTTGCAACCTTTAGCGTCTTTTAGGAATTTTTTGCACTCTACTACTGAACCCAGTGTAAAAGGGTTATATCGTCAAAATCGCAGACGCGACGGTAAAGTAAGTGTAAAGCACGGCATGCAAGAAGAAAAAGATATTGAGTTTATTCACGGGCCTTACTTTTTACACCTCAGAAAAGAGTGGTTAGAGCATCTATTAACGATGGAGAAGGAAATTAATGAGCAAGGCAGAGATGTTTCGTTAATTACGGAAGGTGAGCTTCATGAAATACGCACTCAATGGCGAAATGATCCTTTAACTCCTGACTGGGCTGATGACTTACCTAAAATTTATAAGCGTGTATACCCTAACGGACCCGTTGAGTTTTTAGAGGATGACGGTAATACATTTACTAATGTTGAATCTGAAATGATTAACCATATGGCAAAAGTTCATCAAATTGATGCCGAGTTAGTTAAAAAGTTAATTGATTTAGAGCTTAGTTTGTCGGGACTAGGCAAGCGCCAAGGTATATTTAATCGTTTAGATAAAATACTGCGTCAAGACTGGGGGAATGTAGATGCTGCAAAACAAAAACGTGAATCAGAAAAAACTCTACAGTACTCACTATTGCAAGATATAAATGAAATTCAAGCTGAGTTAGACGGAATTGACTCACTAATAAACAGTGATTTATAAAAATGATTATTACGAAGCTAAGTTTAAATAATTTTAGAGTGTTTGCAGGTAAGCATGAAATTGATTTAAGACCTGAAAAAGATAAACCGATTATACTTTTTGGTGGTTTAAATGGGGCAGGTAAAACAAGCATTTTAACTGCAATACGATTTGTTTTATTAGGTAGGCAAGCCTTTTCTGACTCACTTTCAAATCCTGCTTTTATAAATGAATTACAAAAACTTATTAATAATAGCGATGGTAAAACTGATAATAAGCGAGCATCTTTAGAGCTTGAATTTAATTATGTAAGACAAGGTATTTGCTACAACTATTGCGTGAAAAGACATTGGCAATACGGTTCCATTGACGAACTCGTTATTGTTGAGAATGATATTGAAAAATTTGAACTTAATTACGAACAGGCTCAGGCTTTTTTACTTGAATTAATACCAGCAGGCATTGCCGATCTCGTTTTTTTTGATGGTGAAAAAATAGCCGAACTTGCCGAAGATAATTCTGGAGCAATTTTACAACATGCAGTAAAACGCTTGCTTGGGTTAGATATAGTAACTCGTTTAAAAGAAGACTTAAGAATCTATCTGCGAAAAGCAGGTATAGCGGCAAGTGAAGAAAAGCTTAAAGAACAGTACCACGCATTAGAATCTGAAAAAGATGAGTTACTTGCGCAGGCTTTGCTAAAACGAAGTCAAGCTGATTTAGTATTTAATAGTATAACTGAACTAAACCGTAAAATAACGTCTGCTGAACAAGATCTGCTATCTGGTGGTGGAGCTTGGGCATCGAGTCGTGAAGCTACAATAAAATCTATAGATATAAACATTCAGAACAAGGCTGTACTTGAAAGTCGGTTACAACAAGAATTAGAAGGCGATTATGCCCTTAGTTTAGCTCAAAAGACACTGACGACCCTCCTTAATGAAATAGCTAAAACTCACGATGCGGCAAAGAAAGTTGCTTTTAAAAACCAGCTTAATTCATTTTTAGAACAGCATAACTCAAAACAATTTTTTGATTACAAAGATCAGCTTTTAAGCGCTGCTAGTGAATACAGTAAACCGGAAGATGATTTAATAACGTTTGATTTAAGTGAGCAACAAAATGCATTGCTTCATGCACAAGTTACTCAACGTGCACTTAGTTCTTTAAAAAATGCCAATGCTTTAAAGCTCGAGTTAGTGGGACTACAAAATATAATTGAAAACGCCTCAATTAATATAGCTAGAGCCCCAGAGCAAGAGCAGCTACAACAATCTTTTGATAAATTAAGACTTTTAGAAAAAGAAAAAAACACCTTTGTTAAAGATTATAAAAATATACTACTTGAAGCTAAAACACTCTTTAAAAGTGCGCAGGATTTAACAAGTAAATTAGTTAAACTTCAAAAAGAAATGAAAACGGCATTTGGCGAGGAAGACTCGGCTATTAGAGCTAGTCGAACTATTACATTATTAGATGAGTTTGCGACTGAACTGGCTAAGTTAAAACTTATAGAAATTGAGACCAAGTTTATAAAATCCTATAAAGAACTCAATAGAAAAGAAGATCTTAAGATTAGTATTAGTATTGACCCTCAAAGTTATAATGTGATTTTATTAGATAACTTTGGTAATAATATTGATAAAAATGGTCTTTCTGCAGGTGAAAAACAAATTTTCGCTATTGCAATGCTTGATGCATTAGCTGCAATTTCAGGTAAAAAACTCCCTGTAGTAATCGATACTCCTTTGGGTAGGTTGGATTCAAACCATCGAGATAAACTTGTTCAGCACTATTTTCCTAAAGCTTCTGAGCAGGTAATTATTCTCTCTACCGACACTGAAATAAATGAGCAATATATAAAGCAAATGAAAGATTCTATTTCTCGTAAATATGATATTAGTTTTGATCAAATTACAAAAACATCTTCAGTAACTACTGGTTATTTTTGGGATGAAGACAAGGTAGGTGCTGTATGATTTTGCCTAATAGAGGAATGAAATTAACTAAAGAAACTGATGAGTTTTTAAGGCGTTTAAAGGGGCGAACAAAGGTCACACCTAATATTTTAGCTAGAATGGCTTTTTTTATATCTGTTGAAAGCGGCAATCGCTATAACTATGAGCCAATTGAATTAGATGGAACCCTCTCTTTAGATAAAGTAACTTGGCTTGGGGATACTGCATTGGCTACAGAAATGACTTTGCAGATGTTATATCCAGAACAAGATACTCAAGAAAATACAAAGGCGTGGGCTTACCACGTAATGCAAGGCTCTAAAAGCTTCAGGAACGCAAAAAGTATTGGAGATTTAGTTTTTTAATTTCCTAAAGGAGACTTAGTTTTATATAGCAAGGTTAAAGCCCTCTATCTCCCCGTGATCATATCCAAAAAATTAATGAGTAATTACATTCAAAGATGTAAATTAAGCTTTAACTACGCCAAGGATGGCGAATATGGGGCGCTTGCATTTGTAGAAATTTTAAACTTAATGAAACGGCAACTATTATACACTTGCTATTCTTTGACTCTCCCCAACGAGACATAAGCCCGCCTTTAACTAAAAGCTTTAGCTCTAAAATATCAACATACCAACAATAAGTAACTCTCATACTATTACTTATAATTTGCAAACACACTAAATACCGCTAAAACAATCATTAACACCCTAATGACCGATTAAGCAGTCAAAATGAAGTGTGGCGCGACATAAATCGCGCTTAGCATTTTTGAGTTACGTGTTTAGTTATTAACTAGCGTTTAGTTATTACTTTTTTCTTAGCCAAAAAAGACTGGCCGGAGCCGAAATCCATGCTTGTTTACCTAACGAATCAAGGTAAACAGCGACTTCTTCTTTACTGCCTGGGCTGAAATATGACGGCTGTTGTTCTTTTAGTTTTTCTTCGCCGGTGAGTATTTTGGTAAAGTGTTTATTTTGCTGCTGGAGCATTTTTTTGTAATCGTTAGCTGGTTTTGAATCACCATGCTTTACAAAAGCACTTAGCGCACGGCTTGCTGTTGCATGTAGTTCTTGAAAATCAAAGTCGGCCAATAGAGCATCCAACTTGTCCCATTGTTTATTAATGATTAGGCAGTTAATTAATAAAAAGCGGTTTGCTTGATTGTCGTTTGGGTTTAGCGTTAATAACTCTTCGAGTTCTGATTGCGCTTTTTGGGTATAACCATGCAGTGCGTGTATTTTTGCTCGATGCGCTCGAAGCATCATATAAGGGCGGGTTTCGTGCAAGCCCCAAAAGTGCCCTGTGTTATCTTTAATAAATTGCTTTGTTATGAGCCCACTTTCCATTATGTCTAGCAACATTTGTATTGGCTCAAGTGCTTTTAGCTCGGTGTCGGCAAGTACCAGTTCAAGTAATTCATCAAGATCATCAAATTCACCTGGCTCTTCGTCTAAAAAGCTGTTGTTAACTTCGGCCTCATCTTCATCAAATAACGCTCGCTCGTTACTAAAACGCAATTCAAAAATAGCGTCAGCCATGTAATAAACATAATTACGTTTGTATTCTTGAGCATTGTATTGGGCAAATTCACCAAATACTTTTGCCGCTGATTTTTCGCTAGTAAAAGCTTTTAAAACGCTGCTTAGGTTATTAAAAGCCTGCTTTTGCCCTGTATCAAGCATACGTTTATTTATATTTTTAAGCGCCTGTAAAACCCCTTTACAGTAACTTGGTAGGGGCATGTTCGGCTTTAGCGAATCCCGATAGTCTTGCTTGGATAGGCTGCATTTTGTTGGCATTTTTAATTCGTTTTGAATCACTTTATCCATGCTTTGGTTATACAACGCCATTAAGCTTTCGAGGTATTTTATCTCGCTCTCTTTTTGAAGGTTAATATCTCCAAATAAATCAGGTTGCCACTCGCTTGGGGGAAGCAGTTGAGGTAATGCACCTAACCCCATTAAATAACCTTGTATAAAATAGTAGTTTGGTTGTTTAGTGCTTAATTCACTGAGTTTTATAACATTGTTGCGAATTTTAGTTGGCGACATAACGTGCCCTGCTATGTATAAATTTATTATTAGTGTACCCACAGATAAGGTTACCAACAACGCTAGTTTGGTTGTTTTATCCTAAAATTAATTTTTAACGAAACATTTACAAATTTAAACAAACCCGTGCCGCTAAAATACAAAAGCTGGTTTATACTGCTGTAATAATGAGCAAAATAATAACTATGAGGCGTAATGAATAAATTAATTACCGTATTTTTATGTTTGCTGTTTACGGCTCCATTTAATGTATTTGCTTGTGAAAGAACCTTTAGCGTGGCATCGCACGATGCTTTTTGGCCGCCTTATGTAATGGGCATTAACGGTAAGCTGCAAGGCTCGGAGGTTGATGCACTTAACATTATATTTGCTGACTCCCCTTTTTGTTTTGAAGTTAAGTTACTACCAAATTCTAAGCGGGCTTTTATTGAGCTTAAATACGGCCGTATTGATTTAGAGTGGGCTGCAAGTTATACAAATGAGCGCGCTAAATATGTGCACTTTAGTGATAACTACCGAACTGAAGTTATGCGTTTATACGAAAACAAAAATAATCAGCATAGCGTTAAAAACCTCGAAGATATTTTTAAACAAGGCTTTAGCGTTGGCGCTAACTTTGGAAGCTATTACGGCGAGGAATTTGAGCAATATAAAACTAAATATAAAAAGCAGATTGAATACACCAGTGCAACCAGTAAACGCTTTGAAATGCTTAATAAACAACGTATTGATTTTGCTATTGAAGACGAGTTAGTGGGTGCTTATTTTGGCCAAAAGGGCTCAAATATAAAATTAGTAACCAACATTGAGTATGTAAATAAAGACGATATTTATTTAATGTTTAGCAAAAAAACGGTGTCAGTTACTGAGCTTGCAATAATTAATGAGCGCATAAACAAAAACAAAACAGCACTTAATGCGCTGTTTAAATACTAGGAGTGTAATGAAAACTTTATTTTTAACATTTACTACACTGCTATTTACTCACTTTAATGCCCTTGCGTGTTCAAAAACATTGGTAATGGGCACTAACGAAACTAATTGGCCGCCTTACCTTGTTAAGCAAGGTGATACATTTTTAGGCACAGAAGTGGATGCTGTAAACGCTATTTTTAAAGATTCAAAATTTTGTATTAAATGGACTTATTTCCCGAGTTTTTCGCGTGTTCAAGCTGAGCTTAAAAATGGCCGAGTAGATATAACCTACGCGGCAAGTTACACAAAAAAACGTGCTCAATATGCGCACTTTAGTTTGCCATACCGCGAAGAAGTTATGCATCTTTATAAACATAAAGACTCGGCTGATGTAACCAGCTTGGCTGATCTTTTTAGTCAAGATTTTACAGCAGGTATTAACCGAGGAAGCTTTTTTGGTGATGAGCTTGAACAACTCAAAACCAAATATTCAAAACAGGTCGTGCTTACTGCTCAAGCAAATAATCGATTTAGCATGTTAGATAAAAAACGAATCGACTATGTTGTTGAAGACTCTGTGGTTGCGCAGTACTTTGTGAAAAAACACTCCTCAATTTCGCAGGTAAAAACTATTACACCGATTAACGTTAACAATGTGCACTTTATGCTAAGCAAGGAGTCGCTAACACTCGATGACATGGCGACTGTTAATCAGTTAATTACCAAAAATAAGGCGGCTATAAAGTCAATTTATCAACCTGTGCATTAAAGCATAGCTAATAACTTAGCTATTTGGCGCCCCCTCTTTAGTATTCCTTGGCATTAGTAATTATTTACATTGTGACTGTAAGCACATTCAACACTACATACGCTAAAAATAGTGACTTAAAACCGAGAATTGCCGTTATTTTTACTTGGTTATAAATTAGCTGCCTTTTATCTTTCATTCGTTGTGGCTGATCTGTATAATTCGCCAGCTAATTTACCCTATTGTCTGGTTCTTGTTTGTGGCGTTTTGCTGCAGCGTACTCCTGTCAGTACTAATCTAGGATTACCTTTTTTGATCTCCACCGCAAATATTACGATGCAGTTTGGCGCAGAGCCGTTGTTTGAAAACATTTCAGCTAAATTTGGTAACGGTAACCGTTACGGTTTAATTGGCGCTAACGGCTGCGGCAAGTCGACTTTCATGAAAATTTTAAGCGGTGCGCTTGTTCCAAGTGCGGGTAATGTGTCTATTACTCCAGGGTTAAAAGTAGGTAACCTAAGCCAAGACCAGTTTGCTTTTGAGCAATACAGCGTTGTAGACGCGGTAATTATGGGCGATGTGGAGCTTTGGAAAGTAAAGCAAGAACGCGAACGTATTTACTCGTTACCAGAAATGAGTGAAGAAGACGGTATGAAAGTTGCCGATCTTGAAAGTGTATTTGCTGAAATGGACGGTTACACGGCAGAAAGCCGCGCTGAAGAAATTTTGCTTGAAGCGGGTATCGATAAAGAATTTCATTACGGTTTAATGGCAAACGTTGCCCCAGGTTGGAAACTACGTGTGCTTTTAGCACAGGCGTTATTTGCAAACCCTGACATTTTGCTACTTGATGAGCCTACCAATAACTTGGATATTCATACAATTACGTGGCTTGCTAACGAGCTTAACAAACGTAAATGTACGATGATTATTATTTCGCATGACCGTCACTTTTTAAACTCGGTATGTACACACATGGCCGATATTGATTACGGTGAGCTGCGTATTTACCCTGGTAACTATGAGAAATTTTTAGAAGCTGCGGGCTTACAACGCGAGCAACTTTTAGCTGAAAACGCTAAAAAGAGCGCTGAAATTGACGAGCTACAAGACTTTGTTAACCGTTTTGGTGCTAACGCTTCAAAAGCTAAGCAAGCAAGTTCGCGCGCTAAAAAAATGGATAAAATTAAGCTTGATGAAGTTAAATCTTCAAGCCGTATGAGCCCATCGCTTTCGTTTGACGAAGGTAAAAAAATGTATCGTCAGGCGCTTGAAGTTAATAAGCTTGGCCATGGTTTTGATGGCGAAACGTTATTTAGCGGCGGCGACTTTTTACTTGAAGCAGGCGCTAAGCTTGCCGTAATTGGCGAAAATGGTGTGGGTAAAACTACATTTTTACGCTGTTTAGTAGACGAGCTTAAAAGTAATGAAGGCGAAATTAAATGGTCTGAAAATGCGAGCTTTGGTTATTGCCCGCAAGACAGCACTAAAGATTTTGATAACGATTTAACGTTGTTTGATTGGATGTCGCAATGGCGTACAGCTAAGCACAACGATTTAATGGTTCGTGGCATGTTAGGCCGTTTGTTGTTTACAGCTGACGATTCAAACAAAAAAGCGCGTAACTGTTCTGGTGGTGAAAAAAACCGCCTGTTATTTGGTAAGTTAATGATGCAAGACGTTAACGTGCTTGTTATGGACGAACCAACTAACCACATGGATATGGAAGCCATTGAAGCGCTTAATAACGCGTTAAAAGATTTCCAAGGTACGCTTATTTTTGTAAGCCATGACCGTGAGTTTGTTTCGTCATTAGCTACACGTATCATTGATATTAAAGATAAAAAAGTAATCGACTTCCAAGGTACGTTTGACGAATACCTAGCAAGTTGTGAAGAGAAAAAAGCGTAAACTTTTTCTTATTGCTTATAAAAACGGTGCTAAATTTAGCGCCGTTTTTTTATGTGTGGAATTTGAGTTTAACTATAAAATTAATTAATAAAGGCTTAAATAAATAATTCACTAAGAGGTTAAGAGACGCTACGCTTTTAGAGTCAGTGATAAAATACTCGTTTCTGGCTTGGTTCTTCTCATTTACTCCTCTTTGGCTTCTCCTAGTGCAATAGTTTTTCAAGTAAATAATTCACTAATGGTGATATAAGACGCAGCGCTTTTAAAGTAAGTGATAAAATACTCGTTTTCTGGCTTGGCTCTTCTCATTTACTCCTCTTTGGCTTCTCCTAGTGTAATAGTTTTTCAAGTAAATAGTTCACTAATGGTGATATAAGACGCAGCGCTTTTAAAGTAAGTGATAAAATAAAAAACACTGTTTTTTGACTTAATTTTTCTTAGTTACTGCAGCATCGCTTTCTCTTATGCAATTAATGACTCTTATCGCAGAGCTAATTATTCACATTATTTTATTGGTAATTACTACACACATCACTGCTTTAAATCTAGTCATATTCTCCTGTAAGTCTTTGTCACTTAATGCTAATGTTGATGGAGTGAATTATTTAAAACTTTAATAGCTAAACCAAGAGGTAACTATGTCTAATTGGGTTGAAGCAACAGTAAAAAATGTCACGTGGTGGAGCGAAACACTCTTTAGCTTAACCGTTAATGCAAACGTAGAGCCGTTTAAAGCTGGTCAATTTACAAAGCTTTCAATAATGGATGGCGACAAACGTATTGCTCGGGCTTATTCATATGTGAATGCCCCTGAAAACCCCGATCTCGAGTTTTATCTTATTAACGTAATTGACGGTTTGCTCTCTCCTCGTTTAGCTACCTTACAACCTGGCGACACCGTATTAATAGAACAACACGCAACCGGCTTTTTTACCCTTGATGAAATACCACAAAGTGATCAACTTTGGATGTTAGGGACTGGCACTGCCATAGGCCCTTTTTTATCGATATTACAACAGCCCGATGTATGGAAAAAATACAAAACTATAAATTTAGTGCATGGCGTACGTTTTAATAACGACTTAAGCTATCAGGCACTTATTAACGAGCTATTAAGAGTGTACCCATCACAACTTAACTATATTCCGGTTGTAAGTAGAGAGGAGCCATTACAAGGCTTAAGTGGACGAATTACTAACGCAATTGAGAGCAACCGCTTGTTTGAATATGTAAAATTAAACCCTGAGCCTAGTAACGCGCAATTTATGATTTGCGGAAATCCACAAATGGTAAAAGACACAACCGCGCTACTTCTCGATAAAAACTTTACGCGTAACCGCCGTAAAAACCCCGGCAATATTACGGTAGAGCAGTACTGGTAGGCTTCAGTGGTGGTATTAACTACCCGATAACGTTAAAATTTGCTATGTTGCACCCTTATACCAATTTTATCAAAAATATGGTCATTCTATCGCATTGAATAACTCACTAACTGCGTTAAAAGTTATTCATATAGAACATCTATATGTCACAATTTTCGCGTTGTTATTGCGCTATTTTTTAACGCTATAATAGATCGCCTATTTAATGTAATTGGTATTACACGTATTTAGTGTTCATTTTAGGAAAGTTATGAAACCGTTATCTATTATTTTAGCCTCATTAGTCACTACCGTTGCGCTAATTACTTATGCCGCAGAGCAAAGCGAGCCTGAGCAAAGAGAGCCGCAAGTTGAAGCTCAAACAAGCGTTGAAAAGCCAAAAGTTGAAAATGAGCAATCAGTAACCCAAACCAACACTGACGACAAAGTAAATACGCTTGAATACAAAGCGCCAGAGCTTAAAAAGCCAACAATTGATGCGACTAAACCAGACGATTCAAAAGTATTAGGTAACGAGCAAATTAAACCTGCTGAAAAGCCTAAAAATAAAATAGAAAAAGCAGTGGCTGTAGCCGAAGCTGAAAAAGCAGTAACTCAAGCAAAAGAAGCACTTACAGTTAAGCAGCAAACTAAAGCTAAACAATCGCGCGAATCACTTGCTGTGGTAGAGCAGCTAGTTAAAGCGTATAACGCACGTAACATTGAAGAGTTTCTTCGTGTATATGCCGAAGATGTTGAGTTTTATATTTTCCCTAATGAGCTATTATTTAAAGGTAAAGAAAAACTAATAGAACGTTATGGGCTAATGTTTAAAAAGTTAAAGTGTATTCACTCATCACCAATTAAGCGCATAGTGCACGGTGATATAGTGATTGATCACGAACTTTCAGAAACTTGTTCAACTGACGAAAACGTAGTTGATAAACGCTCAGAACTTATCTCGAGTTATCAAATTAAAGATGGGAAAATAGTACGCGTACTGTTTTTTAGATAAAGGCTTTAAATGCAAATAAATGACGACAAAAAAATTCGCTTAATGTATCGCATTGAGCCAGGTTGCCTTGGACCTAAGGGTGCTGAGCATATTGAAGATTTTTGTCGTTTTGCAAACAAGCATATTAAATCCCCCTTTTATGGCCAATTTGTATTTTTACCACGTTACGATAAAACCATAGACGAGCGACAATACAGCGTTAACAGCCGCAATTTATCACTTGCTCAAGCTCGGGCTTACTTAAAGCACTTTGATATTAATATTGAAGAATTTGAAGAACAACTCGACGAGCTCCTCACAAAAGCGATTGATTTATACTTTAAGCGATAGCGTTTAATTGCTGTTGCTTAGGTATTGCCTCCCCTCAAACGTACATTTTTATTTATTTTAATTATTATTAAAAATATAAGTAATTTCTTTCACAAAGATAAGGTAATCAGTAATAACTGAGAGAAATCAGATCAGGCAATATGTATCACTACTCTAAAAGCGCAGCGCCTCTTAACCTCTTTGTGAATAATTAGCTCTTTAAAAGCTTTTATTTGCACAATGAGAA
>OJFU01000219.1_pt1 | contig 16940 bp, 15 predicted proteins | sample 1594331 | NCBI WGS metagenome assembly OJFU01 (sample SAMN05416801, study PRJEB24817) | seawater metagenome | isolation source: Sea water | place: Canada:Atlantic | collected 2013-11 | reverse complement strand
CGAGATGTAGAGAGGTCTCGTGGGCTCGGAGATGTGTATAAGAGACAGGTAGTACGTTATAGCCGTAAAACGAAGGAGCAGTACGTAATGACCGAGATTGCTACTGAAGACGGTAAACCTAAAGCTACGGGGTGGACTGCGAAATACATTGATGGTAAATGGGTTGAAGATATTCCAAAGAAAAAAGCGCCAAAAAAGAAAGCCGTTAAAAAAGCTGCAACAAAGAAACCTGTCGCAAAGAAAAAGGCTAAAACATCAGCTGAGTAACATTATTGTTTGATGAAAATAAAAATAGATACCCTAGGGTATCTATTTTTTTGCCCATTCTACCTTCAAATTAGTTTTTATCTGTCCCTCTAATCTAACCCTTCCAGCTCATCTAATACTTTTCTAGCTTGAACTAAAGTGCAATCAGTTTGGGCTATTAAGGCGGCAATGGTTACATTCTCGATGCGAGATGCAAAGGTTATGAGGTTATCGTGAGTTAGATGTTGATATTCTTTTTTCAGCAATTTAGCGAGCCATAGCCAGCTTTCTTCATGTTCATGTTCTATATAATCAATAATGGTCTGCAATTGAGAAAAGTTAGCTTTGAGCTGCCAATTTCTTGAGCGACCGATACGGCTCAAATCACAACCTAATTGCCTGATATGAGCTTTTAACAGGTATGCTTTCAAAGTACGCCGAAGAAAGGAGGGTAAGCTAATTGTTTTGGTAGCTTCCACAGAGCTATCACCTTAAGCTGTTAACAATTAGCTGATTTGAAGCAAAAATCACCATTTCTTCTTTGGTTGAAATAATAGATCTAATTCATTCTCTTCGCTTTTAGCTTTTTTCGCTGCATCTTTGGCATTGGTATGTTTTAACGCATCAGTAATTTCTTCTAATTGTTTTGAAATATCAGATTGCCTGGTTGTAACGTACTCATTTTTGACTGTACTCGTGGCTAAACTTTGTAGGGCCTTTTCAAAATATTGTCGAGCAGAGCCAAGCATTTCTTTATTAAAAGCTTGAGTGCCGCGTTTAACTAAGCTTTCAATATTGATTTTTAATTGCATGGTCGCTAATCGTTGATCTTCTGCAGTAAAGCTTTGTGCGTCAAGAGCCCCTTTGTTTTGTTCAGATTTAAGTACTACACGTAATTTTTTAATGCACTGTAAGATACCTACAAGCTGTTGTTCATTATCTGGCAAAGTAAAGTTTTCCTCGCCAGAGGCTTGGTTGTTTGCAAGATCTTCTGAGGCCTTTAATCGAGACTGTAATTCCTGAACTCTTTTTTTGATGCCTTTAACTTCAGGCATTAGTTCTTGCATCGTTTTAGCTGCATTTAGACTACGACGATTTAATATTTTAACGATATTCGGATTGTTTGGTAAATTTGATAAGTTGAAAATAAGGTCTTCGCTTTCATCAATAACTGCTTTTTGTTTTGCGACTTTAATGCGCTTTTCTGCTTCTAATTTTTCTTTATGTTGTTGAATAGAGCTAACTACAACAACAATTACAATTAAGGCAATAATTAACCCAATAATGATAGCAATCATCTAAGATTCTCTTGAATAAATAAACTACTAGGCAGTCTACAAAAAATGTATTGTTTAGCATAGGACTAGTTGTATATTTCACATTAAAAATGATCTGTAAAGGAGGTTCTTAAGCCGAGTATAACTAAGTGAAGAATAATCTTTGTGAAATTAAGAGGAAGTGGAGAATTATATTTACAGAAACTAAAAAATATAATGGAATAAATCTCTGTTTAAGTATATTATTTTATTATAAGAACGTTAAAAATCACGCATTTTAATGCTAATGAGTATTTATATGAAATTGCAGCAACTACGCTATATCGTTGAAGTATTAAATAATAACTTAAATGTGTCTGCTACTGCGGATAGTTTGTTTACTTCACAACCGGGAATTTCAAAGCAAGTAAGAATGCTCGAAGATGAGTTAGGTATTCAAATTTTTGGTCGTAGTGGTAAGCATCTAACTCATGTAACTGAAGCTGGCCAAGATGTGATTGATATTGCCACCCAAATACTTTCGAAAGTTGAAGGTATTAAAGCGGTTGCTCGAGAACATACTCAGCCTGATGAAGGTAAATTGCGGATTGCTACCACACATACTCAAGCTCGTTACGCCTTACCTGATGTTATTCAGGGGTTTATCAAGAGATATAGCAAAGTATCGTTACATATGTCTCAAGGCACGCCGGCACAAATTAGTGATGCAGCCGCCAAAGGTGATGCAGATTTCGCTATAGCGACGGAATCTTTACATCTGTATAACGATTTGGTCATGCTCCCTTGTTACCATTGGAACCGAAGTATAATTGTTCGACCTGATCATCCATTGGCTAAAAAACAAAATATCACTATTGTGGACATCGCTAAATATTCATTAGTCACTTATGTTTTTGGTTTTACTGGTCGATCTGAACTCGATGCTGCTTTTGATGCCGCTGGAGCAAAACCTAAAATAGCATTTACTGCCACAGACGCAGACGTAATAAAAACTTATGTACGTTTGGGCGTAGGTGTTGGTGTGATTGCTTCAATGGCGATTGACGAACGTATTGACAGTGATCTAGTTGTCATTGATGCTAGCCACTTATTTAACGCAAGTACAACTAAAATTGGTTTTAGACGCGGTAGTTTCTTACGTGCTTATATGTACGATTTCATTGAGAGATTTGCACCGCATTTAACCAAAGATATTGTCACTCGTGCAATGTTATTGAAAAATAACCATGAAGTTGATGAGTTCTTGAAAGATATTAAATTACCGACTCGTTAAAAGTCGTAGTAACTACGAGTAATGATTTTTGTTACTCGTAGTTCGCCATAACACCTTTGCAAACTCTAATTGTTGACTATCCATGTAATCGAAAAAATTTTGCTAGTAATGCATCCTCATCTTCAACATGGTCCAGATCAGGTTTAACACAGTCAATAGGGCAGACACTGACACAAGTTGGTTGGTCATAATGACCTATACACTCAGTGCATTTATCCACATCTATTTCGTAAATATTAGCGCCAAGGGTAATTGCACCATTGGGGCATTCTGGATCGCACATATCGCAGTTTATGCATGAGTCTAATATTTTTAATGCCATATCATGATTGACCTTTTAACATTCGCGATAGTTCATATGATTAAGTTTTTTGGTTTTGTGCAAATGGGTGTCGGGTAGTACCACCTTCGTCTAAATAACGCATGATAATACCAAAATCTAGTTCTAATTCAGTATCAAGCTCAATTTCTACCTTATGACCAGAGCCCTTAGCATCATCAATGCTTTCACCTGTTTTACTATGGATCATATTGTTTAATGTAAATGTCTGGTTGCCTTTAGGTGTCATCAACTCAAGTTGGTCGCCAACAAGAAACTTATTTTTAACGTCAATTTGTATTAGACCATTTATTTCATTTCGTCCTAGCACTTCCCCAACAAATTGTTGAGTATCACTTTTGGAGTAACCATACTCATAGTTTTGAGTATCACTAGGGCGATGTCGCTTTAAAAAACCTTCAGTATAACCACGATGTGCTAGATGCTCCAAATCGGTATTAAGGCTTGGATTAAATGCTCTATCTGCTACGGCATCATTAATTGCATTACCATATACTTGCGCTGTTCTTGCGCAGTAATAGAATGATTTAGTTCTACCTTCAATTTTTAGCGAGTGAACCCCCATTTTAACTAGTCGTTCAACGTGCTCAACAGCACGCAGATCTTTTGAGTTCATGATATATGTGCCATGCTCATCTTCAAAAGCAGGCATATATTCACCAGGGCGACCTTGTTCTTGCAGTAAAATGACATCATCAATAGGTTTTTGCTCAGGAATAATGATCTCTTTCTCAGGCATATAAACTTCAACAGGTTCAGGTTTTACTGCAATAATGTCGCCGGTTTCTGTTTCTTTAGCTTCATGAGTATCATATTTCCACCGACAAGAATTAGTGCATGTTCCTTGGTTAGGATCTCTCTTGTTGATATAACCAGAGAGTAGGCAGCGACCAGAGTAAGCCATGCAAAGTGCACCATGGACAAAGACTTCTAATTCCATTTCTGGACAATGAAAACGAATATCTTCAATTTCATCAAGGGAAAGCTCTCTAGACAGTATTACTCGTTCAACGCCTTGTTGTTGCCAAAACTTAACTGTTGCCCAATTGACTGCATTGGCTTGTACTGACAAATGTATTGCCATGTCAGGAAAGTTTTCTCTTACCAACATAATAAGGCCGGGATCCGACATAATCAATGCGTCTGGCTTCATTGCAACAATAGGTGCAATATCTTTAAGGAAAGTTTTAAGTTTTCCGTTGTGAGGAGCGATATTGTTAACTAGATAGAACTTTTTGCCTAGTTGATGAGCTTCATTGATACCAATTTGAATGTTCTCTAAACTAAATTCATTATTTCTAACCCTCAAAGAATAACGAGGCTGGCCAGCATAAACAGCATCTGCGCCGTAGGCAAAAGCATATCGCATATTTTTTAAACTACCGGCAGGAGAGAGAAGTTCAGGTTTTATCATGGGGTACTCAAGTTTATGATGGAATGAAAACGCAAGAAAAAATCAGCGGCGAATTATACTCAATATCATAGACCCGTACTATTTCAATTTAGACCAAGCGTGATCTAGATCAAGGCTTTCTTTTTCTTGTATAGGAAAAGTTAATAACTTATTTGGGCTAAAAGAAAGCTTGTTGGTGCTATTAGCTTGAAAAACATTGATAAAAGGCAATGACCTCACAGAAAAGTATGCTATTTTTGATATTCATCATAAAAAATAAAGGTGGATTTATGGCAACTGAAAATGCCCTGTATACTATTTTGACTGAAAAAATTAAACAAGATACGCTTGTACTTCCAACTTTACCGGAAGTGGCATTAAAAGTTAGAAGTGCTGCTGATGATCCTGATATTAATTTGAATCAAATGAGTGATATTATTGCTCAAGATCCTGCATTATCTTTAGGTATGCTCAAAGTTGCTAATAACGCTATCTTGGGTCGTAGCATTAAAGTAGAGACAGTACCCCAAGCTGTAACTCGCATTGGCTTAACTCAAATCAAAAGTATTGCCACTGCAATGGCTATTGAGCAAGTATTTGTTTCTAATAACGATGTTGTAACTATGTATATGAACAAAGCATGGGTTAAAACAATTGATATTGCATCCGTTGCGATTAGTTTGATGAATGTATACTTAAAAGAAAATAAACATACGCCATTGTCTCTCGATACTATTACCTTAGCGGCGTTAATACATAATATTGGTGTTTTACCCATTTTAACTGAAGCTGAAAATCATCCAGATGTTTTTGCTAATCCAACGTTTTTACAACAAGCAATTGTTAAATTGTCAGGAAAGGTAGGCGGAGCAATAACTCGTAATTGGGGCTTCTCTGAAGAATTCACTTTATTAGCTGAAAGTTGGAGTGATTTAACTATTCTACCCACTGAAGTACATTACTTAGATTTTATAAGAGCAGGGGCTATTTATCATAATGTCTTTAAAAATGAATCGACTAAAGAAGCGTTATTAAAGAACTATACCAAGAAAGGTATTTTACCTGACGTTGATTATATGGATAGTGATGAATTTAAAGAAATGTGTGAAGCTGTTAAGGCTATGTTTATCTAAGCGTTATCAAGCTTTTGTAGAACATATCAAAATAGAAATGGCAACACTCAGTTGCCATTTCTATTTAATGCTAAGGTGATCGCTTAATCTTTTTCTAAAAGGTCAGTTGTCTTCATAGAAAACTCAGCTAATAGTTCGGTAATAAAGCGATTTAATTCTCCTGCCATTAGTGCAAAATCGGCATCAAGTTTAGCCACTATATCGTCACTATCAATATCATCATTTTGTTCGTGAATAACATCAAAAAACTTTACTCTTTTGATTGCTAAATCATCACATAAAATAAATGATAATGTTTCATCCCACTCTAGTGCTACTTTTACCACGTACTTATCGGCATCTAAATGCGATTTAATCTCTTCACTTAATAGGTCTTGATTCTTTACACGAATAACTGCACCGTCATCACCTAAAGCATTAAACTCGGCTTCCATGCCTAAAGTAAACTTACCACCTAAACTCTTCTCGTTTAGCCAATCAGTCATCGTTTCATCGGCACAAACGTCAGGTTCCAAACTGCTAACAGGTAAGGTACCAAGTACTTTACGTAATAAAGCTAATAAATCTTCCGCTTTACCACGTGAGCTTGAATTGATAACGATAATATTATTAACTGGGCTTATATAAGCATGAGTATCTGTTATACGAGAGAAAGCACGAGGGAGTAGCTCAAAAGTTATATCTTCTTTGAATTGTTCTTTTTCTTTCTTGGTAGCACCGCGTCCTTGCTCTTGTTCAAGCAAATTAACTTTTTCTTCTACCATATCTTTAATAACAGAAGCAGGGAGCATTTTTTCTTCTTTACGTGCACAAATCAGAAAGTTACCGTTTGCACTGTGAACGCTAGTATCGCCATGTTTTCCCAACGCATTAACCCAACCAAAATGAGAAACTTCAGTAGAGCCTAGTGGAGTAAAAAGGTGTTCTGATAAATGTTTTTCTAAGTCTTGCTCAGACCATTCAAATGGGCGAGTAAAAGCAAAAAAGTAAAGGTTTTTAAACCACATAAGTAAATCCTAGGTTGATATATACCCGTTCCACATCAGGATGCAGTGGGAATTTAAAAGACTTCAGGCAAGGCATTCATAGTAAAGAATGGTTATCCCTTCTTAAAATAAATAACGCTGAATAAAGTCTTTTAAAACCCACCCAAGGGGAACACAGAGCAATATCACTTCGTTGTTGCACCAATTTGTAAGGGAGTGCCATGACTTCATTGGTGCGCCTAGCAGTGAAATTGCTCTGTGTTCCTGAACTTGCATCTTGAAGTAGAACGGGTATAAGAGTATTTTGGCGATTATCATACCTGAATTCTAATGTTATAACAGTAGCTTTTAGCTGTACCTCATATCAGGTAAAGTCATACGATAACTTAAACCACCTTCTGATCCAGAGTAGGCATCAATAGAGCCATTGAGGGTATCAACCACTAAATTTTTTATTATATGTGTGCCTAAGCCTGTGCCACCTTTATCTGCTTGGGTGGTATAAAAAGGATCAAATAGTTTATCAAATTGTTCTTCATTAATACCAGCGCCATTATCTCGGTATAATATCATTAACCTTTGTTTTTCTATGGTCACGTCTATGTTGATCGTACCTCTGTTAACATTATGAAAACCATGGATAATAGAGTTAATAATTAAATTAATAATTATTTGGGCTATAGCACCGGGATGGGTGTAAATTTCAATATGTGGGTCGCAATTTATTTTGACACAATGATTGGTTTTTTTTAATTTTGGATGAATTGATTGGATTATTTCATCAAGGTATTTTGAAATATTTATTAATCTTACTTTGTCGTTCGTTTGATCAACGGCGACTTGCTTGAAGCTAGTAATTAACTCAGCAGCTCTTTGTAAGTTATTTGATAATAACTTAATACTATGTTGAGCATTACTGATAAAACAATCAATAGTTCGCTTTGATAATTTTTGTGCACTGATATCTTGTTGTAGTTTAATGATAATGTCAGCTAGATAACTGGTTGAAGTGATGCTAATGCCAATAGGTGTATTAATTTCATGGGAAACTTCAGCGCTTAATTGCCCTAAAGACGCCATTTTTTCTGCTTCTAACAATCTGTCTTGAGCTTTACTTAATTCTAATATTGAATTCTTAAGTTCTTTGTTCGTTGTTATTAGTGTGCTTTCTGTTTTGCGACGACGATTATTTTCTGCTTTTAGTTCGTTTTGCTGCTCGAGCATTTCTTTCTGTTGAACTTCCATCCTCAATAAAGTGCTACTCAATGTAGACGTTTTCCTAGCCACCTCTTGTTCAAGTAACAAATTTTGTTCGTCTAATTTATCATTAGCGAAATTAGTTTCTCGTTGGGATAATGAAAGCTTATCTTTAAATTCAACCAGTTCTTCTATTAGATTATTATAAGCATCTTCAAGGATATTGAGCTCGTTTTTTTCGTCGTTCATAATATGAAATTTTGAAGCTTCGGGATCATGTAAATCAAGTTGTTTCATTTGATCGGTAAGTTCTTGTAGAGGCTCGGTTAGTAACTTAGTAAAAGCCAATGAAAATAAGAAAACCAAAAAAGTTGTTTTTACAATAGCATTGCCAATGAGGAAATAAATTCCCACTTCAATACGGCTGAAAATAACATCATTACTTGATAATAAAGTAACAGTACCAACTGTTGTAGTACGCCCTGAAAATTCAAATATTAATGGGAAAGAGTGACCGAAGAGGCCTTCTGCTAAGGAGCTTATACTTTGATGTTCATTAAAAGAATCCTTCGATGCCTGAGAAGGAGTCGATAATATTTCACCCAGTTGTGTAATAACATTATTTGCTTCATCAGTTACGGTTATCCCCTTTATCATGGGGATGGCGATTAAACCTTCTGAAATGTCTACAGCTTGCTGAGTATTAAGTTCCCATACCGCGCGGGTTAAGCTTCCACTAATGGTTTTTTGCAGAGTAAGTAGTTCACTATTTATATGACTTTTGGTATTAAAATATTCTGCAATTATCTGAATACCAGTAACACTGATGGTTAAAATAAAATAAACAGAGAGTACTCTTGTTAATAGCGTACGCGATATGCTGGTTCTTTTCATATCAGTTATCTTGTGGGGGACATAGGAAGTTGTTGTTAATCATAGTAAATAATTTAAAAGTATGTAAAGTAATTAGAGTTGTTATTTGTGCTTACTTATCGTTAAAGTCTTTTGTTCGAGAAGTGGCTGGTGTTTAAAAATGCAGTTCTTTTTAATCTATTTACTCACCGTTATCTTTTAATTTTAAAACTTGTTTCGCATTTAAAAGCGCCTTTAGATTACAATTTTACAAAGATTCAAAGCCTTTAATCAATTGAAACACTTTTTAAAATAAAAAGATACTATACCCGTTACCAATCAAAGTTCAGGATTTCAGTGGGAGTTAAAAGCAATTTAGGCAGGCATTTAATTTAGACAATGGTTGTTCCATTCTTCAATTTAATAACGCGGCATAAATTACTTTTAAACCCATCGAAGAAGCGCTTGAGCAATCTCACTACTTCGTTGCAGCTATTTGTAAGGGAATAACCATTACTAAATAACTGCGCCTTGTATTGAAATCGCACAAGCACTCTGAAACCTACATCTTGAATGGTAATGGGTATATGACATAAATAGGTATTTTTTATGAATATAAGCTTACGCCTGTAACAAAACTGTAATGAATGTGTTGTAGAATCTCTCGCTATTAGTCCTACTACCCAACAATTTAAAATTTAATTATCTAGGAATATTTATGAAACTGGTTAAAAGCTGTATTGCAATGACTCTTTGTTCTCTATTATCAGCGCCAACATTTGCAGCTGATAAAGCATCTGAGAAGACACAGGAGCAACAAGACGTTATCGATTTTTACGGTAAATTAAATATTTCACTTCAGGCGTCAGAAGAAAAAGGTGAGTCTTTTAATGAACTAAAAAGCAACGCATCAAGAGTGGGTGTAAAAGGTAAGTATGAATTAGATCATGACCTAACGGCTATTTATAAACTGGAATGGCAAGTGAATGTGAATGATGATAGCAAGGATACATTGACTGCGCGTAATCAGTGGGTGGGCGTAAGAGGTGGATTTGGTGAGGTTACTGTTGGTCGTTCAGATACAACATTAAAAGTTTCACAAGGAAAATTCGACTTATTCAATGATTATGAAGCAGATTTAAAGCACCTTTTTATCGGTGAAAACCGTGTAGCTGATTCTATTACTTATAAATCCCCCATTTTTAATAACCTTCAATTATTAACAAGTTATATTATTTCTGATGATATCGAAGCCGATGACCCATATTCTATTGGGGTATTTTTTGGTGATTTAAACTTGAAAAAAACTGATTTTTTCCTATCTGTTGCCCATGATGAAAACATGCCAGTTAAATTTAAACCAGTTGATTCAGGTGAAAGTTCACGAACTGAGGCATTAGCCAATACGCGTGTAACAGGCATGTATAAATTTGGTGATTTACGTTTAGGGGCAATGTTTGTAGATACAGAAGTTGTCAATACAGGTAAATCTGAAACAGGTTATGCCGCTAATGCTTCTTATAAAATAGGTAAGTTATTAGCTAAGGTTCAATATCAAGAATTTTCAGGTGCTGATTCGATAAGTGTTGGTGCAGACTATAAATTAGGTAAGAACACAAAAGTATATGCTTGGTTTACAGATAGGGAAGGTAATCAAGTTACTTCAAATGATGATGGTATTGATTATATTCTAGCCACGAAAGGTCAGTACTTTGCTTTTGGCATGGAACAAAAGTTTTAAGTTAGCTCTCTAAATCAATTATGGCCGTTAATTTCCTCGAAATTAACGGCTTTTTTGTAGGTGTATACTTGCTAAAGCGTTATGCTTGTTTGATAATTTTGTTTTTGTCATAAAACTGTCACTTAACTTCTGCACAATGACTTATCAAGTGTGAATTTTTGTTAATGTTTGTTTTATTAACAGTGGATTGCATCAGTTAGTTATATTATTAGGATTTTTACATGAGTAGAAAAATTTTAGTCGTTGAGGATGAGACCCCTATCAGGGAGATGATTAGTTTTGTATTGGATCAAAATGGGTTTAATGCGATTGAAGCTTGTGACATTGAACAAGCTCTTGCTAAAGTTCATGAACCTTACCCTGATTTAATCCTACTTGACTGGATGCTGCCTGGTGGCACTGGTGTCTCGTTAGCAAAAAAATTAAAACAAAATGAATATACTCGAAACATCCCAATCATTATGCTGACAGCTCGAAGCGATGAAGATGATAAAGTAAAAGGTTTTGAAGCTGGTGTTGATGACTACGTAACTAAGCCCTTTTCACCTAAAGAACTCATTGCTCGTATCAAAGCTGTAATTCGTCGTGTTTCTCCAACCTCTCTTGAAGAAGAAGTTGACTTTCATGGCCTTAAACTTGATCCCGTTGCTCATCGTGTAGCGATCAATGGTAATAGCTTAGATTTGGGTCCTACAGAGTTTCGCTTATTGCACTTTTTTATGACTCATCCTGAAAGAGTATATTCACGTGAACAGTTACTTGATAATGTTTGGGGGACAAATATTTACGTTGAAGACCGGACTGTTGATGTTCATATCAGACGTTTACGTAAAGCCATCTCAGGTGAAGGGCATGAAGACTTTGTTCAAACCGTTCGCGGCGCAGGTTATCGTTTCTCGAGTAAACTAAAAAAAGCTAGTTAATATTAACTACTCCCCTGTTGGAAAGTAATTAGGCAAGTATGCATTTTCGTTTATCTTTTATAAATATTATTTATCGCTTATTGGGTTTGTTAGTGGCAAGTGCTTTTGTCGGCTGGCTATTCGGTTATGTTTTGTTAGTAATGCTTGCTACCAGCATATTTTTATTGGTCTGGCATTATCATCATTTATTTAAATTAATCAATTGGCTCTGGCAATCTAAAGCTTTATCTCCGCCACAAGCAAAGGGGGTTTGGGGATATTTATATGATGGTTTATATCGGCAAGTTAAGCAGCAGCGTAATAAGCAGAAACAATTAAATGAAAAAATACGACGTTTTCGAGATGGTGCAGAGGCGCTTCCTGATGCGGCATTGATGTTGTCTGAAGAACTTACTATTGAGTGGGGAAATAAAAAAGCACAACGCCTATTAGGGGTTCGTTGGCCAGAAGATTTTGGTCAGCGTATCGATAACTTACTTAGGGCTCCCGAATTCTCTGATTATTTAGCTCATGAAAACTTTGAATATCCTTGTTTATTAGTATCCCCCATTCATTCAGACATTCAACTTGAAATACGATTGATGGCATATGGTAGTGAACATGTATTACTCTTGGCTCGAGATATCTCTAATCTTCAACGTTTAGAAGATATGCGTCGTGATTTTGTTGCCAATGTTTCTCATGAATTGAAAACTCCGTTAACCGTTGTACGTGGCTATGTTGAAATGATTCAAGCTTCACAAGAATCGTTTGATCCTCATTGGCAAAAAGCATTCCAAACGATTGAAGGTCAAGTATCACGTATGGATCGCTTAGTCGAACAATTACTAAATTTAGCTAAAGTAGAAAATAATAGTGATGATGAAAAACAACGTGTCGATATGGCGCAGTTAATTCACACATTAGTTGATGAAATTACTTGGCTTAATCAAGATAAACAGCACCAAATTAGTTTGGATATTTCTACTGATGTATTTGTTTTAGGGTTTGAAACTGAACTTAAAAGTGCCTGTGCTAACCTTTTATCTAATGCTATCGCTTACACGCCACCGAACGGCAATATTGACGTCAGTTGGCGTCTAATGGGCAATAAAGCTGTTTTCTCCGTTAAGGATAATGGTGATGGTATTAAACCTGAGCATGTTAATCGTTTAACTGAACGCTTTTATCGTATAGATAGATCTCGTTCTAGAGACACGGGTGGCTCTGGTTTAGGTTTGGCAATTGTTAAGCACGTTTTGCATCATCATCAAGCCGAATTAGTAATTAATAGCCACTGGGGACAAGGCAGTGAATTTTCAATTCATTTTGATCCAAGTACCTTGTCAAACAGCCCGCGATAATTAAGCGCTACGAAACGTTAATTTCCAGAATCTCGTCATAATACTGTCATAAAACGGACATATAATTGTCATGTTCACTTCGTATAGTGTGACCAATCAAACAGTTCAAGCTCTTATTGGAGAGACCATGAGTTTAAAAAAAGTTATAAGTATTATTAGTTTATCAAGTATGGTTAGTTTATCTGCCTTTGCTCTTGATGATAATTTACCAGAATATAAAAAAGTCAGTGGAATTTCTGGCAATGTATCTTCAGTTGGCTCTGATACCTTAGCGAATATGATGACTTTTTGGGCAGAAGATTTTAAACGTACTTATCCCAATGTAAATGTACAAATTCAGGCTGCTGGCTCCTCGACAGCGCCACCCGCTTTAACTGAAGCTACTTCTAATCTTGGCCCTATGAGTCGTAAAATGAAAATGCGTGAGATTGAAGCATTTCAAAAACGTTATGGCTATAAACCGACTCGAGTACGTGTTGCTATAGATGCCTTGGCTGTTTTTGTTCATAAAGATAATCCATTGGAAGGATTAACAATTGCACAAGTTGATGCTGTATTCTCTAATAACCGTAAATGTGGTGCTGATAAAGATATTGATCGTTGGGGTGACCTTGGCTTGTCGGGTGCATGGACAGGTAAGGATGTGCAGCTTTATGGAAGAAACTCAGTATCTGGTACCTATGGTTATTTTAAGAAGAAAGCACTATGTAAGGGAGATTTTAAAAATAGTGTTAATGAGCAACCTGGTTCAGCATCAGTTGTACAGTCGGTATCGGCTTCACTTAATGGGATAGGCTATTCAGGTATTGGTTACCGAACATCTGGAGTACGAGCTTTACCATTAGCTAAAAAAGGCCAAGTGTTTATTGAAGCTAATATGGAAAATGCGATTTCAGGCAAATATCCGCTATCTCGTTATTTATACGTATATGTTAACAAGCACCCAAATAAAGCTCTTCCGCCAATGGAAGCCGAATTTTTGAAAATGATTTTGTCAAAAACAGGTCAAGCGATTGTTGAAAAAGATGGTTATATACCTCTACCAAGTAAAGTAGTCGCTAAAGAATTTAAAAAGTTAGGCCTATAAAAACTGCCTATCATTAGTTTCTTTTAAAAGGGTAAGCCTTGATTTGGCTTACCCTTTTTTATTTTTTATTCATTCCTACTTAATTCATAACCTTTTCAGCAATATTCAGTTGTGCCTGCAAAGTATCATCCGTTAAAATATATATAATTAATCAGTTTCATTGATACACCCAAGCCACTTGGAAATTCTCGAATTCAGCAAGACGAGAAGTGTGCCAAATACTAGGCTGAAAATGTGTGGTGTGGTCATTCCCCGTCACCATTTTATAACAACGTAGTTGGTCGCTTATCGCCTTGTCCTTTGCGAGCTCCGGAAGAAAACAACTACGGCGTGATAATTCATCATTAGGGAATAACCCTTAATGATAATTCATGCCTTGTATTCGTCTCCTACCCGAGCTCCGAAACATGCATTTTCAAGTCGTTTGGGTATATAATGTAATTTAGCTTTTGTTGTCGCTTATTTTAAAGGAAAAGTATGGAAATTATTTTAGCTAATCCTCGTGGTTTTTGTGCGGGTGTTGATAGAGCCATTAGCATTGTCGAACGTGCTTTAGATTTATTTGGTGCACCTATCTATGTGCGTCATGAAGTTGTTCATAATAAGTTTGTCGTCGATGGTCTAAAAGAACGTGGTGCTATCTTTGTTGATGAGCTTGATGAGGTACCAGATGATAATACCGTTATCTTCAGTGCTCATGGCGTTTCTAAAGCTGTAAGACAAGAAGCTAAAGCGAGAGCATTAAAGGTATTTGATGCTACTTGCCCATTGGTAACAAAAGTTCACATGGAAGTTTCTCGTGTTAGTAGAAAGGATATTGAATGCATCCTGATAGGTCATGCGGGTCATCCGGAAGTTGAAGGTACTATGGGGCAATATAGTAGTGACTCAGCAGGCATCTATTTAGTGGAATCACCTGATGATGTTGCAAGCTTGATTGTTAAAAATCCAGAGAAGCTCTATTTTTGTAGCCAAACAACGTTATCTGTAGACGATACTATGGATGTAATCTCTGCACTTCAAGCTAAATTCCCATTGATTGAGGGGCCACGTAAAGATGATATTTGCTATGCAACTCAAAACCGTCAAGATGCGGTACGTGAAATAGCAGATAAAGTGGACCTTATGTTGGTTGTCGGTGCCAAAAACAGTTCGAACTCTAATCGACTTAAAGAGCTTGCAAGTAAAATTGGCGTCACTTCTTATTTAATTGATACCGCTGAAAATATCGAAACTGATTGGTTAACCGGTGTGGATAAAGTTGGAGTCACCGCAGGAGCTTCAGCACCTGCAGTGCTGATAAAACAAGTTGTTGAAGCACTAAAGAGCTATGGTGGTCACCAAGTTATTGAGCACCCAGGTAAAGAAGAAAGCATTGTGTTTGCAGTACCAGCTGAATTACGCTAGTCTTAATTCAGCTGTAAAAAGTTAATGTAACTTATTATGTTAACACTTTATTATGTTTACACCGTGCAGCAAATACTTTGAGTATGGTGTTATTGTACAGATGTCGATTTTTTGTCTTATTAGTCTCTATGTAATTGTTAGTAATTAACTTTTATGGGCTTTTGGACTTTAATAGTGAGTAGTCGCTGTAAGCATTAAAAATACTGATAAAGTGTTAGGATACTACTCTTAATGGGTTGTGCTGATTTTTGCATTCAGTATAACTAGGTTATAACCACAAATGTGGTAGGGTAGTAGCGTAATGCAGGCAAATTTTACAGTAAGCCAAAACCTCTTTAGTTTTTTCATAAAAAACTTTTATCGATTTCTATTATCCTTTTGTTATTCCCCCTTGTTAAATTGCTCCAAGCACTCGTCTATTAATAAAACTCATTCTTCTTTATTTATCTATAACATTGATTTATGCCCCTTATGGAGTAAATATGAATAAGCCTTCGATACCCTCTAGTTATAAAAGTACTCAAAGGGGCATGACATTCCTAGAAGTATTGATAGCTTTGGTGATTATGGTAACGGGAATTTTAGGTGCTGTTGCCATGCAAGTTACCGCAAAGCAAGGGAGTTTTGATGCTATGCAGCGCTCTTTGGCTTCAAGTCTAGCACAAGATATTATCGCAAAGATTCGAGCTAGTGATCCTACTAATTTAGCCGCTTATGTAGCAGATGATTACGGTGTTACTTTGAATGACCTACCTGCATTAAGGTGCGCCCAACCTAATGCTCTGTGCACACCTGCTCAAATGGTTACAAATGATATATATGAATGGGAACTTGCCTTAGTAGGTGGTGATGTAACTTCAGAAGGAAAGAATAGAGGTGGCCTGATTGGCGGACAAGGTTGCATTTTTCAAAATGGCAATGCATTAACTGTTGTTGTTAGCTGGCAAGGAAGAAATGAAATAAAAGACAGCAAGAAAAGTGATGGTTGCGGAGCGGCAAGTAAAAAAAGACGCCAAGTTGTCGTTCAAGCATTTATTATATGAAATTTATGGTAGTGGGTTAAATATGAAAAATATAATAGCTAGGCAAACACGCCATACAGCAAACGGATTTACTTTAGTTGAATTGATGATTTCATTATCTATTGGTTTAGTGCTTTTTGCTGGCGTTATGAGTGTATTTGTTGGCATGCGGACCACGACCTCAGATACCTCTAGCTTTGGTGAGTTGCAAGAGAATGGCCGGTTTGCTGTGAGTGTATTAACAGATGACTTGCTAAGACAAAACTTCTGGGGAGATCTTTCTGAAACGTTTAGCTTGAGTAGTTTAAGTGGCAACCCTGTTGCCCCTGCTGCCCCTGGAAACGATTGTGTCGGTGCAGGTGTGAATAATGCAACATTCCCACAAGCCGTAGGTCCATTTAGAACGTTATGGGGGCAGACGATCGTTGCAGGTTCACTTAATCCATTAAATTGTTTTACTATGCCTGCTAATACTCAAATGATGGTCAATTCTGATGTTATTCAATTGAAAAGGGTCATTTCGAATCCTGTAGGAGCTGCGAGTGCAGGAAATTATTACTTAGTAGCCAATTTATCCACGGGTGGTATTTTTACTGGTGATGCGGCTAACTCTGCATATGTATATGGCGCTTCAGTTGATGCTGTAGCGAATGCAGCTGAAGCTTCTGATGCTGTCTCTTATACACATCTGACGCTGCCGACGAGCGATCTAGTGTAGAT
>OJFU01000199.1_pt1 | contig 17700 bp, 19 predicted proteins | sample 1594331 | NCBI WGS metagenome assembly OJFU01 (sample SAMN05416801, study PRJEB24817) | seawater metagenome | isolation source: Sea water | place: Canada:Atlantic | collected 2013-11 | reverse complement strand
CGAGATGTAGAGAGGTCTCGTGGGCTCGGAGATGTGTATAAGAGACAGGAGTAGGCCCATGGACGCTGGGAGTTATAAGAATGTTTTATATTCAAGACAGTAATGTCTTCTTAAAAGGAGATTTAGCAATTAATAAAGCATTAGTTAATTTTTTTAATTCAATTGAATATGAGGGAGAGGATTATTCCCCTTATAAAACTTATCTATGTCTTTATTTATGGAGAAGTCTCAAGAGTTAGAAGCATTATATTGTATATATCTAATATCTTTATTTTCACTTTTCGCAGAGAAGAACCATAAATAATAATTTAGAAGTGATGACGCATCTTTTAAGCTTGAAGGGTCTTCAGCAGGATAGGCATATGCTCTCATAGATGTCCTTGTGGCTCCTGGATCAAAATTAAATACTTTAATTTTTGAAAGAGGCTCCAATTCCTCCTGTAATATTTCTGATAAAGATTTAACTGCAGCCTTGGAGATTGCATAAGCTCCCCAGAAGGCCTTTCCTTTTGACGCAACACCTGATGATGTGAATATGATTCTTGGCCTCTCGGAGTTTTCCATTAATGGGCTTAAATATTTAACTAATAAAAATGAACTCGTTAAATTGGTGTTTAAAACTTTCTGCCATGTATCTAGATCAAAATCAGCAATAGAGGACATTTTTCCGAGTATGGCTGCATTATTTATAATCCCATCCAAGCAAGGTGTATTTTTAGATATTACTTCCGCTATTTCTTTGGACTTGTCTTCATCTAAAAGATTTAAATCACACTTTATAATTATCGGATCAGTTTTATAATGACTAACAATCTCATCATATATCTCATCTAATGCATCTTCTCTTCTCCCATGAAGAATAACATTAGCGCCAAATTTACTAAGACCAAGTGCAATCTCTCTTCCTATACCTTTTGATGCGCCTGTTACTAATATATGTTTCTTATCAAGAAAACCTTCCTCAAATTCAAAATTTAATTTCATAATTATTCCAACAATGAAATAATTTCACTTGCTTGATCAACAAACATGGTCTTATTTCTATTATATTTTTGAGGGAGCGAATAGCCATAGAGGCACCCAATTGTTTTAGTGCCTGCATTCATACCAGCTTCTATATCTCCAGGATGATCTCCAATGTATACACTTTCACTGGGGTTTATATCTAAACTAGAGCACGCTAAAAGTATGCCTTCTGGATCAGGTTTAATATTTTTAACATGATCAGGACAAATAAGAATCTTAGATGTATCAAAAATGCTGAAATTTTCAATCAAAGGTTTGGCATATTTTAAAGGTTTATTTGTTACCACTCCGTAAGGTATGTCATAAAAGTCTAGATGCTTTATAAGCTTCTCTATGCCAAGAAACGGCTTTGATTTATTTGTTAAGTTTTTCTTATATTCAATTAAAAGCTCTTTACGATACTTTTCTAGATCAGGATGATTGCTAGGTATTTTAAAACCTATCTCTATTAGCTTGGCAGAACCCTCAGAGACATTTGATCTAATAATTTCTCCATCAAGCTCATCTCTATGATTAGCCTTTAGGATATTATTTAATGAATGTATGAAGTCCAATGCGGTATCAACAAGAGTGCCATCTAGGTCAAACAAGACAAGTTTTGTTTTATGGCTTTCTTGCATACATCATATAGTTAACACCAAGATCATTATTTAAATTAGCCTTGTGGGTGAGTGGGTTGTAAAACATCCCTTTTGTTTCAAGCATCTCAGCATTACCATTTCTTACATAAGAAGCAAGCGCAGAAGGCTTAATAAACTTATTAAACTCATGAGTACCTTTTGGCAATATGTTAAATATATATTCAGCACCTACAATTGCTGTAATCCACGACCTAGGGTTTTTATTTATGGTTGATAGAAAGAGAAGACCTTCCGGTTTCAAAAGATTTATACACGTCTTTACTAGCAGTTCTGGGTCTGGAACATGCTCTAAGACTTCTAGGCAAGTCACAACATCAAATCTTTCTTCTGAATCAGCTAGTAATTGTTCAGCAGTCAGTTCGAAATATGTAATAGATTTATTGTTTTCTTTTGCATGCATTTTCGCAATTTCTATTCCTGGGCCTGCTGCGTCTAAACCAGTTACATTGGCCCCATAGTCATGAAGGGCTTCAGCTAAAATTCCTCCGCCACATCCGACATCAAGTAAATTTTTTCCAGATAAATCTAATTTGCCTGCAATATAATTAGCTCTTAAGGGGTTGATAATATGCAGGGGTTTGAACTCACCTGTTTTATCCCACCACTTCTCAGCTAGCTCTGCAAACTTTTTAACCTCTTGTTGATCAATATTCATTGGCTTATTTTACCTTTAATAAATTAATTTAAATACAACTTAATAACCAATCCTCTTTGTAGTAAAACTACATATATGAATCTATATTAATGGTCTTTTATATGGCTATATTGATTTTATTGACTTTTAATAACTAATAATATTTACTTCACTACAAGTAAAACTTTATAAGCAACATAAACAAAAAAGTGATTATTTCAGCCCTAAAATCTAGTGATCCAAAAGACCTTAGATCACCAATCCATCCTGATACTATTTCAGCACTAGTCAATTTAGGAGGTGATATTTTTTTTGAACATGGAATAGGTGAGGGTATCTTTACCTCTGATAAGGATTTTGAAAACCTTGGCTTGCAATCCACTAGTAGAGAAGAATGTATTGCCAATTCAGATCTTGTAATTTCTAACCAACCTTTATCCAGCGATGAGGTTAAGAGTATGAAGTCAGGATCAACCTTGCTGGGCATGGTTAACCCATTTTCTAATCAAGAGTTAATAAATTGCTGTGCACAAAGTAATATTAATTTAGTCAGTATGGAATTTATTCCAAGAATAACCAGAGCTCAAAAAATGGATGTCTTAAGCTCACAAGCCAACCTTGCTGGTTATTCAGCAGTAATTGAATCTTCTAGACATCTTTCCTCAGCTCTGCCTATGATGATGACTGCTGCTGGAACCCTTAAGCCTGCCAGAGTTTTTATAATTGGTGTTGGCGTTGCAGGTCTTCAAGCAATCGCAACTGCTAAAAGGTTGGGTGCTAGAGTAGAGGCTTTTGATACTAGAGACGTAGTTGAAGAACAGGTTAATTCACTAGGTGCTAAATTTGTAAAAATAGACTTAGGAGAGACTGGGCAAACAGATCAAGGGTATGCAAAGGAATTAACCCCAGAGCAAATAATAAAACAAAAAGATTTGCAATCAGAAGTTTGTGCAAGATCGGATATTGTTATCACAACAGCGCAGCTTTTCGGAAGACCAGCACCTCAACTTATAGATAGTAAAACAATTGATAAAATGAAACCGGGAAGTGTCATTTTTGATATGGCTGTAGAATCAGGTGGAAATGTTGAAGGTTCAGTAGTTGATGAGATAATTATCAAAAATGGTGTAAAAATTATTGGTGTTTCTAACTTAGCGTCAAACGTATCAGGCCATGCCTCTTTAGCACTATCAAATAACTTCAATCATTGGATATGTGACTTTTATGATAAAGATACTAGTTCTATAAACTTTGATTTTGAAGACGAAATTGTCAAAAGTAGTGTTATTGCCTTTGATGGAAAAATACTTAATGAGAGGTTTCAATAATGGATACATACATGTTGCTAGGTTTTGTCTTAATACTATCTATTTATCTTGGCCTAGAGCTTATCTCTAAGGTTCCCAGCACTCTTCATACTCCTCTAATGTCGGGTGCAAATGCAATTTCTGGAATTGCTTTAGTTGGTGCATTAGTGTTGTCAACAAATAGCAATCTTCAAGGTGTCATTGCTTTTTTTGCAGTAACTTTTGCTTCTATTAATGTTTTCGGTGGCTATCTAGTAACAAACAGAATGTTAAAAATGTTTAAGAAGAAATAATTATGGAATTTTTTAGTGAAATATCAGCTGTTCAAAATATTATTTACATAATCTCGTCAATATTATTTATTACTGGCATCAAAATGCTTGGTAAAGAAGATACCGCGGTAAAAGGTAATTTCTTATCAGCTTTTGCAATGTTTATTGCTGTTGCCATAACTGTAGTTAGCGTTATTGATCCATTAATCCTTTTAATTGGAATAGCCTTGGGTGCAATAATTGGTTCATCAATAGCTCTTAAAGTAAAAATGACTTCTATTCCAGAAATGGTCGCATTGTTTAATGGCTTCGGAGGCCTCGCAACATTTCTTATAGCTTGGTCAGAGTTCAATTCTATACCTGATAGCTTATTCCAACATATCTTAATTGTCATAACAGTATTTATTGGCGGAGTCACTTTCACAGGAAGTTTGATTGCATACGGCAAACTTTCAGAGAAAATAAAAATAGCTAAAACATCAATAATTACAAAGATCTTTACAACAGTTTTTTATACATCATTGATATTTTTAATATACAGCATAGTCCAACCCGTAATGCCGATATTAGATTTTGATTTCTTTACAGTACTTCTTGTTTTAACTCTCCTTGCTGGAATTGGCTTTGTATTGCCAATAGGTGGAGGAGATATGCCAGTTGTAATTTCTTTATTAAATTCATTATCGGGAATTGCAGCAGCATTCGCAGGACTTCTTCTCCTTAATAATGTGCTGATAGTTGCTGGTTCTTTAGTCGGAGCAAGTGGCTTAATTTTGACTATTATTATGGCTAAGGCAATGAATAGATCAATTACTAATATTCTATTTGTTGGTTATGCAAGTTCATCAACCAGCACATCTTCAGAAGAACAGGGCGAGGTGAGCCCTATAAGTGTTGGAGATGCGTATTTAATTTTAGAGAGCGCTAGCTCTGTTCTTATTGTCCCGGGTTATGGAATGGCTGTTGCTCAAGCTCAGCATGTCGTAAGAGAGCTAGGAGAGCTTCTTGAAGCTAATGGAACAGAGGTGAAGTACGGAATTCATCCTGTTGCTGGGAGAATGCCAGGTCATATGAATGTATTATTGGCTGAGGCTAACGTCCCCTATGACGTTTTAGCTGAACCAGATGACGTTAATCCAACAATGGATGCTGTAGATGTAGCTGTTGTTATTGGTGCCAATGATGTTGTTAACCCATCAGCAACTGAAGAGCCAGGAAGTCCAATTTATGGAATGCCAATTATAGAAGTTCATAATGCCAAAACAGTTTTTGTTCTTAAAAGGTCTATGTCATCTGGTTTTGCTGGCGTGCAAAATCCCTTATTTTTTAAGCAAAATACCCGAATGTTATTTGGAGATGCCAAAGAATCTATTGGCGGTCTAGTATCAGAATTCAAAGATTAATATTCAAACCCTTAGCCTTGTAAAATACTACTGTATAAATAAGTTAGAATTAGATTATGAAAATTATTGTAGTAAGCGGTGGCTTTGACCCAATCCATTCTGGACACATAGAGTATATAAGCTCTGCGAAAACATATGGAGAAAAGTTAATAGTTGCTCTCAATAGTGATAATTGGCTTATAAAAAAGAAGGGTAAATTCTTTATGCCCTTTTCAGAAAGAAAAAAAATACTCGAAAATATTAAGCATGTAGATGAAGTTATTGATTTTGACGATGATGTCCAGGGGACTTGCATAAATGCTTTAGAGAAGATTAAAAAATCCTATCCCAATGACGAGATATCTTTTGCAAATGGTGGTGATAGGGCTAAATCTAACATACCTGAAACGACTGTCTCAGGCATCAATTTTATTTATAGTGTTGGAGGTGATGAGAAAAAAAATTCATCTTCATGGATTCTAAAAAAATGGCAATATTATTTTGAAGAGAGATCCTGGGGCTCTTTCTATAATTTATTCGAAAGTAGCGACGTAAAGGTAAAAGAATTAATAGTAACTCCCGGCCAAGGCATGAGCTTCCAAAGACATGCTAAGAGAAGTGAAATATGGCTGATTAGTAAAGGGTCATGCGAAGTTAATTATAGTAAAGATGATCCAGATAAAAGAAATAAGTTAACCTTGAATAAGTTCGATCATCATCTAGCGTTACTAGGTGAATGGCATCAAATAACTAATCCCTTTGATGATGCATGCCATATTATTGAAATTCAGTTTGGAGAGGAAGTTACTGAAAGTGATATTGAACGTCTCGATTACTACAACCCTCAATAAAATAATTTAATTCATAGGAATTATGATAAAATTAGTGCTAAATCTAGCTCTAATTTTGAGCTTTTTTAATAAATTATTTAGGCCGTAAAATGAGTGAATTTGCTAAAGAAATCATATCCGTCAATATTGAAGATGAATTAAAACAATCTTATCTTAGTTATGCTTTAAGTGTTATTCATGGAAGGGCTTTGCCAGATATCAGAGATGGATTCAAGCCAGTCCATAGAAGAATTCTATATGCAATGTATGATCTTAAAAATTCATATAACAAACCATACAAAAAATCTGCCAGAGTTGTAGGTGATGTAATTGGTAAGTATCATCCTCACGGCGACAGTGCTGTATACGATGCCATGGTAAGAATGGCTCAAGATTTCTCTATGAGATATCCAGTTGTCGAAGGTCAGGGCAACTTCGGCTCTATTGATGGCGATCCTCCAGCTGCCATGAGGTATACAGAAGTGAGAATGGCTAAAATAACCGATCAGATGTATGGAGATCTTGAAAAAGAAACAGTTTCATTCTCTCCTAACTATGATGGTAGTGAGTTCATCCCAGATGTTTTACCAACTAAAATACCAAATTTATTAGTAAATGGCTCGTCGGGTATTGCTGTTGGTATGGCCACTAATATACCTCCTCATAATCTTACAGAAGTTCTTAATGCAAGCATTAATCTTATTAAAGATCCTGAGCTAACAATTGATGACCTTATTAAGGATATATCAGGACCTGACTTTCCCACAGGTGGGACTATAGATGGAAGGTCTGGTATATATGACGCATACAAAACTGGAAGAGGCATCATTCATACAAGGTCAAACACTTCTATAGAAGAGGATGAGAAATCAGGAAAACAATCTCTAATAATTAATGAAATACCTTATATGGTAAACAAGGCTAGGATGTTAGAAAAGATAGCTGAATTAGTAAAAGATAAAAAAATTGAAGGCATTACCGAAATAAGAGATGAGTCTGATAAAGATGGCTTGAGGGTCGTTATAGAAGTTAGAAAAGGTGAATCAGTAGAGGTTTTAGAAAATAATCTATTTGCTCAATCTCAATTAGAACAATCATTTGGTATTAACTTTACTGTTCTTGTGGATGGCCAACCCAAGGAAGTAAACCTGAAAGAAATGCTTGAGGCATTCGTCAAGCATAGAAAAGATGTAATTAAAAAAAGAACACAATATGATCTCAAAAAAGCTAGAGAAAGAGGGCATATAGTAGAAGGATTAATGGTAGCTATAGCAAATATAGATGAAGTTATTACCATAATCAAAAAATCAAAAGATCCAAAAGTAGCCGCTGAAGCATTATGTAATAAAGATTGGAAAGCAGGTCCTGTAGAGGCAATTTTAAAGAAAGTTGGCGGGGATGCTTGTAAGCCAGAAGGTCTTGCTAAAAATCTTGGTATTAATGGTAAAAAATATAAATTATCTGCCGATCAAGCTAAGGCTATCTTAGAACTAAGACTTGGAAGGTTGACAGGACTAGAACAAGATAATCTAAGTAATGAATTTGCAGACATCGTTTCTAAAATAATTGATCTACTTAAAATCTTAGATGACAAAGATACACTCCAAACATTAATGATTGATGAGCTCGAAGAAATCAAAACTAATTTCGGTGATGAAAGAAGAACATTAATAAATGATACAAGAAGAGGTATCACCAATGAAGATCTTATACCTGAAGAAATGAGAGTTCTTACTGTTTCTAGAAGCGGTTATGCAAAAACACAACCTCTAGATGAGTATAGAGAGCAGAGAAGAGGCGGTCAGGGAAAAGCAGCAGCAGCAGTTAAGGAAGAGGACTTAATTCAAAACCTTTATGTTCTAAGTAGTCATATGCAGATATTATGTTTCACAACTAAAGGCAAAGTATTTTGGCTGAAGGTTTATGAAATTCCTGTTGCATCCAGAACTTCTAAAGGAAGACCTTTGGTAAATATGTTGAACTTAGATGATGATGAATCTGTAAGTGATATTTTGCCAGTTACTGAATTCTCTGAAGATAAATTTATCTTCATGGCAACTAAAAAAGGCACAACTAAAAAAACAAATCTGAGTCTATTCGCTAAGAAATATAAGTCAGGTATAAAGGCGATTGCATTGGATGAGGATGATCAATTAGTAGGAACGGCAATTACTTCTGGAAATGACGAAATTTTACTAGCCTCCTCATCTGGAAAACTTATTAGATTTAATGAGTCACATGTAAGACATATGGGTAGAACAGCCAGAGGTGTTCGAGGAATTACGCTTAAAAAAGATGAAAAACTAATTTCATTGATGGTCGGCGATCCTTTAAAAACAATCTTGTGTGTTTCTGAAAATGGATACGGTAAGAAAACAAGTTTAGAAGACTTTCCTTCCCATAATAGAGGAGGGCAAGGTGTCATTTCTATGAAAACTAGTGAAAGAAATGGCTCTATGGTTGCAGCTGCCTTGGTTGAAGATGAGGATGGTATTATGCTGATAAGTGATAAAGGCACAATGATAAGAACATCTGTAGTTCAAGTTCCGACATTAAGTAGAAATACCCAGGGTGTAAAGATTATTTCTCCGAAGGATGGAGAAAAACTAATTGAATGTGTGACGATTCCAAATGAAGAAGATCATGATGAAGATGGTGATCAAAATCAAGAGGAAGATTAATGCGTAAATGGAATTTTTGCGCTGGTCCAGCGGTAATATCTGAGCATGTTTTAGCTGAGGTTAAGGAAGAGCTTCTTGAATGGGGTGATTCTGGCATGTCGATAATGGAAATGAGTCACAGATCTTCAATTTACGATGAAGTAGCAACGACTGCCAAGCAAGATTTTATAGATTTATTAAAGATTCCTGATAGTCATGATGTTCTCTTTCTTCAAGGGGGAGCTACTCAGCAATTTGCCACTGTGCCAATGAACTTTGGACATATAAAAAAGAAAGCTGACTATGTTTTATCTGGAACTTGGTCCAAAAAAGCTATTTCTGAAGCATCAAAAATTCTTGAAGTAAATACCATTGCATCATCGGAAGATAAAAATTTTTCATATGCCCCAGACCCAAAAAATTGGAACTTATCTGAGGAATCCGCATACGTTCACTATTGCCCAAATGAAACAATCCAAGGAGTGGCTATACATAACATTCCTGATCTTGAAAAGCCTTTGGTAGCAGATATGTCATCAGTAATTCTTAGTGAGCCGATGGATGTTTCTAAATTCTCATTAATTTATGCAGGCGCACAAAAGAATATTGGCCCAGCTGGACTTACCATGGTTATAGCTGAAAAGAGCTTTATGGAAGCTGATAATCCAGATCTCCCAAATATTTTGAGATATTCTAAGCATGCTGAATCAGATTCTATGTTAAATACACCGCCAACATTTGGATGGTACATGGCTGGCAAAGTATTTAAGTGGATTAAGAAATCCGGAGGTCTAGAATTTTTTAAAGAGCAAAATCATACTAAAGCTCAAACTTTATATACCTACATAGACAACTCAAGTTTTTACTCTAATCCGGTTAACATAGAGAATAGATCTATAATGAATATCCCATTTATTCTTGCGGATAAAAATTTGGATAGTGTGTTTCTTAAAGAATGTGAAGAAGAAGGACTACTAAACCTTAAAGGACATAGATCTGTTGGAGGAATGAGGGCTAGTATATATAATGCTATGCCTGTTGAAGGAGTTAATCAGCTAGTAGACTTTATGAAAGTCTTTGAAGCTAAACACGGTTAAATAAAATGACTAAGGAAAGTCTTAAAACACTTAGGTCCAAAATAGATAAAATTGATAAGGACCTTTTAAAGCTCATTCAAAAGAGAGCCTCTCTTGCTGTTGCTATAGGGAAGGTTAAATCAAAAACTAGTCCAAATACCTCATTTTATAAGCCTGATAGAGAGGCATCCATACTTAGAAACATCTTAAAAGATAACGAAAAAGGTGAATTATCAAACTTGAAAGTAAAGAGTATTTTTAAAGAATTAATTTCTGGATGTTTATCTTTAGAGGAAGCCTTAAAAATTGCTTATCTTGGTCCAGAGGGAACTCATTCTGAAGCAGCAGTTCATAGTCATTTTGGTTCTCTGGTTTCTAGAATGTCATCACCAACAATTGATGATGTATTTAGCCAAGTAATTAATAAAGATTCAGACCTTGGAGTTGTTCCTGTTGAAAACTCTTCAGAGGGAGTAATAAATACAACTTTAAATTGTTTAGCTGATAATGAGAATATTTCTATAAGCGGTGAAATATATCTCAATATAAATCATCAACTAGCATCTGGTAATAAGTTTGACCTAAAGGATGCTTTTGCTATAGCCTCGCACCCTCAAGCGCTTGGACAATGTAATAAGTGGATAGAAAAAAATATTGGCTCTATTAAGAGATTGGAAATGCCAAGCTCAGCAGTTGCAGCTCAATATGCTAAAGATAATAAAAATATTTTATGCATAGTAAATTCTCTTGCCATAGACAAGTACAAACTTGTTTTACAGAAAAAAAATATCCAAGATTACTCTAATAATAAAACTAGGTTCTTGGTGATAGGCCAAAATGATATTGGAAAAACCGGAAAAGATAAGACATCATTCTTAATTCAAACTGCTAATAAACCAGGTGCCTTGATGGAGGTATTAAGACCTTTCGAAAAAAGAAAAATTAATTTAAGCAAGATTGAAACCCGTCCTTCAAGAGGTAACACTAATTCACATGATTTCTTTATAGATTGTGAAGGTCATCAAAAGGATCAAAAATTAAAGTTAGCTATTAAAGAGGTTTCCGATAGCGGTGCTTTGGTTAGAATTTTAGGATCGTATCCTCAATATGTATGACAACTCTTTTAGATCATCTAAATAAAGGCATATCAGATCTTCATCCATATGAAGCGGGGAGGTCTATTGATGATGTTGTTGCAGAATACCAGCCTGAAAGAGTTGTAAAGCTCGCTAGTAATGAAAATCCATTAGGACCATCACCAAAAGCTATCGAGGCTCTATCGGGAACTAATAATGATTTACACCTATACCCTGATGGCGATGCAAAAAAACTTAAATCTTTAATAGCCTCACATGAAAACCTTGAAACTAATAATATAATTATTGGCAATGGATCTAATGAGGTTTTAGAACTTGCCGCAAGAGCTTTCTTGAATAAAGAATCTAGTGCAGTTATGTCAAAGCACGCCTTTGCAGTTTATAAAATTGTCACTCAATCCAATGGCGCTAAAATTATTGAAGTTCCAACTGTAAATTGGAAGCATTCATTGAGTGAGTTTCATAAATATATAGATCACACCACAAGAGTTTGCTTTGTTGCAAACCCTAACAATCCAACTGGGACTTACAACTCTCATGAGGAATTTGAACTCATGATGAATGAATTGCCTAAATCTATTCTTGTAATTTTAGATCTTGCATATTGTGAGTATGTAGATAAAGATGATTACGTTGATCTTAATGTTTTATTATCTAAGTTTCCTAATCTGTTGGTAACTAAAACTTTTTCTAAGATACAAGGCCTAGCAAGTTTAAGAATTGGTTACGGCTTGGCAAGTAAAGAATTGATAGGTTCACTTAATAAGATAAGACAGCCATTTAACTCTAACTCACTAGCTCAAGAAGCTGCATGTTTGGCAATTGCTGATAAAGAACATATTACAAAAAGTATTAAACTCAATGCAGAGCAAAGAGAGCTCGTGTTTAAAAGGCTTTCAGATATGGGAATGGAATGCATACCATCACAAGGCAATTTTATTTCGTTTAGAGGTCCTTTCGATGCTGATGAGTTATTTATTAATCTTATGAAAGAAGGTGTGATTGTAAGACCAATAGGTCTATATGATATGCCAGAGTTTATTAGAGTTACGATTGGTACTAAGGACGAAAATGAATATTTTCTTCAAAAACTTAGTGAGGTATTAAATTGAATAATCCAGTTAAGGAAATACTAATCATTGGACTTGGCCTCATAGGATCTTCTATTGCTATGGCTTCCAGAAGTAAGGGAATAGTCGTCCATGGCTTTGACATTAATGAAGCTTATGTTGCCAAAGCTTTAGAAGAAAAAATTATTGACGGTAGTTTTAGCTCAATTAAAGAAATAAATAATAAAGATTTAATTGGAAAAGTAGATTTAATAATTGTCTCAGTATCTCCAAAAAATACTCAAGATGTCATCAATGAATTAGATGCTTTATGGAATTCAGATATTACAATAACTGATACAGCTAGCGTTAAAAATCACCTAAGATTTCCATCATCTTCAAATATTGTGTTATCTCATCCCATCGCAGGCTCAGATAAATCTGGAATTGAGGCGGGCATAGATGATCTTTTTATCGGTAAAAAAAATGTTATTTGTAATCCATTTAATGCAGATCAATACCATGTAGATAGGCTTAAAGATTTCTGGAAGCATGCTCTTCAAATGAGAGTTTCTGAGATGTCAGTTAAAGATCATGACATTCTTTTTGCTGTAACAAGTCATTTACCCCATCTTATTTCATATGCCCTTATAGACTCTATTAGATTATCAGCTACCAATGTTGACGATAATGCAGGGGGAGGACTTAAAGAATTTATAAGATTAAGCGGATCTAATCCTGAAATGTGGAGTGAAATATTTGAATTAAATGGAATGAATATCATTAAATCTCTTGCAGGCATGCAACTCTCAATAAATAACCTTTTAGAATTAATAACAAAAAATAAAGAAATTCCAAGTATGTTTTCCCATTCAGAAATGCTCAAGAACGAGTTAGAGGAAATTAAGAATTACAAAGAAGATAAGTTTTGAATCTCTTAGCTAAAAATACTCTAAGCCTAATGGGCGAAGTAACCTGCCCTGGCGATAAGTCTATATCTCAGAGGGCTGTAATGATTGGATCCCTTTTAAATGCAGATATTAAAATAACAGGTTTTTTAAACGGCGAAGATCCAATATCCACAGCAAATGCATTAAATAAAATTGGCTCCTCCATTGCCATTGAAGGCACTGAAGTAAACATTAAAAAAAGAGTTGATCCATTTACCTCATCTGATGGACTGGTTGATTTAGGGAACTCTGGAACAGGCATGAGGTTAATGATGGGTTTAGTCTCAGGACTTGGCTTGGATGCAATACTTGTTGGCGATGAGTCTTTATCAAAAAGGCCTATGTTAAGAGTTGCCAATCCACTGAACGAGATGGGAGCATCCGTGACTTGTGAAGAAGGAATGCCGCCGGTCAATATATCTCCAGGGCAGATTACCAATAATTTTTTATACGAAATGCCTATTGCAAGCGCGCAAGTTAAATCATCAATTATTTTGGCTGCTCTTGCAGCAAATAAAAAAGTTTCTGTGATAGAAAAATCACCAACAAGAGATCACACAGAGAGGATGATTAGATATTTTGAAGGAGATATAGAATCTAAAAAACATAACTCAGGCAATATCATTACTTATAACCCTTCAGAGCTTTCTAGTAAAAGCTCATATGAAGTTGTTGGAGATTTTTCATCTGCTGCTTTTATGATTGTTGCTGGCTTAATTGCTAGAGACTCTAGAATCTTGGTTAAAAATGTTGGGATGAATCCAACTAGATCTGGACTTTTACATGTTTTAAAATCTATGGGCGGCAAGATTTCTATAAAAAATACAGCAACAATATGCAACGAAGAGGTCGCTGATATTTTAGTAGAATCTTCTGATTTACATGGTGTTGATGTTAAGGGGGACATTATTCCTATTATTATTGATGAAATTCCTATATTGAGTATTGCTGCTTCATTTGCAAAGGGCACAACATTAATAAAAGATGCTGCTGAGCTAAGAGTTAAAGAGTCAGATCGCCTTGCAGCTATTTCAGATGGGTTATTAAAAATCAACATAGATCATGAATTATTTGATGACGGCATTAAAATAAATGGTTCTGATAAAGATATTGATGATTTAGTTGAGATTGATTCTCATGGTGATCATAGAATTGCTATGAGTTTTTTGATTGCTAGTTTGCGATCTAAAAATGGAATACGGGTTAAAGACTGTAAAAATATTTTTACTTCTTTCCCTACTTTCTTATCTACGATGAAGGAATTAGGATTATCTATAAATGAGCAAACTTAAAATACTTACAATTGATGGACCCTCTGCCTCAGGCAAAGGATCTTTATCTAGAAATATTGCAAAACATTTAGGTTTTAAAATTCTAGATAGCGGTCTTTTGTATAGAACTTATGCATATTTTTCACAATCAGGCCCTAATATTGAAGAGATTTCCATCCGTATTAAAAATGAAATCTCCTTTTCTTTTAATGAAAATGATGTGAGTATTCTCCATAAAGATAAAGATATTACCTCTCTATTGAGATCTGAAACTACTGCAAAAATTGCATCTGAATTAAGCGCACTTCCTAAAACAAGAGAAGACCTGCTAACAATCCAAAGAGATTTTTATAACCAAGACGGCCTTGTTGCAGATGGAAGGGATATGGGTACTGTAGTATTCCCAAAGGCTGCCTTAAAAATATTCTTAACTGCCTCTCCTGAGGTTAGGGCAAAAAGAAGGCATTTAGAGTTGCAGAAACGAGGACAAGAAGTTAATATGCTCGATCTGATTGCAGACATTGAGCTAAGAGATATGAAGGATAGAACACGAACTTTATCCCCATTAATACCAGCAGAAGATTCAGTTGTAATTGATTCTTCAAATATGTCGATTGACGAAGTATTGAGTTTTACTAAAAAGCTCACAAAAAAGGAATTTAATAAATGACAGAATCATTTGCAGCTTTACTAGACGAAAGCTTAGGAACATTGGATATGCAACCCGGATCAATAGTATCAGGAGTTGTATTAGACGTAGATAAGGATTGGGTGACAATCCATGTAGGGTTAAAATCAGAAGGAGTTGTATCTCTTGATGAATTCAGAGATAACGCAGGAGAAGTAGCTATTGCAGTTGGTGACGAGGTGCAAGTTGCACTTGAAGCAGTAGAGGACGGATATGGCGAAACTAGAATCTCTAGAGAGAAAGCTAGAAAAATAACAACGTGGAAAATGCTTGAGGACGCTCTGGAAACCGGAGAGTTTGTAACAGGTAAAATTCAAAATAGAGTTAAGGGTGGATTTGCTGTTGAGGTAGAAGTTGTAAAGGCTTTCCTACCTGGATCTTTAGTAGACGTGAGACCTGTTAAGGAATCACCAGACATTGAATACACAGTATCAGAATTCAAAGTAATCAAATTAGACTACAAAAGAAATAACGTTGTCTTATCAAGAAAGGCAGTACTAGAGAAAAATAACTCAGCCGTTAAGGTTGAGCTTCTTAAGAATCTTGAGGAAGGCCAAATAGTTAAAGGTATAGTTAAAAATATAACTGACTATGGTGCATTTGTAGATTTAGGAGGCCTAGATGGCTTGCTGCATATTACAGATATCTCTTGGTCAAGAGTCACGAATCCGGCTGAATTCTTAAGCCTTGGTGATGAGATAGACGTGAAGATATTGAGTTTCGATAAAGAAAAACTAAGAGTTTCTTTGGGACTTAAACAAATACAAAACGATCCATGGGAAAATGTTGAGAATACTTATGCTGTAGGTGGAGTCTATGAAGCATCAGTATCTAATATTACAGATTACGGTTGCTTTGCTCAATTAGAAGAAGGCATTGAAGGCTTAATCCATTTATCAGAACTTGATTGGACAAGTAAAAATATTCATCCATCAAAAGTTGTTGAATTAGAGCAGAAAATTAAGGTAATGATTTTAGAAATTGATAATGAAAAGAGAAGAATATCTCTTGGATTAAAACAAACTAAAGCGAACCCTTGGACTGAGTTCTCAAATAAATACGGTATCGGGGACAGGGTAGAAGGAAGTATTAAATCAATTACAGATTTTGGTATCTTTGTTGGCCTTGAAGGAGACATAGACGGCCTAATCCATCTTTCAGATATATCTGAAAGTGATGATCCTAAGGATGCTCTAGAAGGATATAAGAAAGGCGATAAATTAGACTGTATAGTCTTTGCAGTTGACGCTGAAAGAGAAAGAATTTCATTAAAGTTGAGTGAATAGTAGTAAGCCAGAAACTTACAATCGTTCAGATATTGAATTAGCTTTAATTAAAGAATTTCCACATCTTAGTAAATCTCAAATTTCATTAGCAATTGATTCTATTTTAGAGTCAATTGTTGATGCTGTTGCTTTAGACAATAAAGTTGAAATAAGAGGCTTTGGAACTTTTTCTAAAAAATATATCAGACCTAGAAAATTTATAAATCCCAGAACCAAGGAAGTTTCATACCTTGGAGAAACTGCAACAATGCACTTCAAGCCATCCAAATCATTGGTTGAGAAGTAAGTTATAGTTTAAGATTCAATAATCATGACCAAACAAATTATTACTGCCGTTGATGAATCAAATTTAGACCTATTTAAAGAGATTGTTGACTCTCTTCATAGCGACCTATGCATGGTAAAGATTGGCAGCGTAAGCTTTAACGCACTCGGCCATGAGGCAGTTTTATATGCTGCAAGTAAAGGATTTGATATCTTTTTAGACCTTAAATTACATGACATCCCTAATACGGTTAAAAAATCTATAGAAGGGTTAGTTAATCTCCCAATTCAAATGCTGACTATTCATACATCGGGAGGTAAGCAGATGATGGAGTATGCTATGGAAGCAGTCAAAGAAACAAATATTAAAATCTTTGGTGTCACTGCACTAACCAGCCTTTCAGATGCTGATACAAATCAAATATACAAAAGAGATGCTGCTGATCAAGTTGCAGCAATGCTAGATCTTGCTGAAGAGTCGGGAATTGATGGAGTGGTATGCTCACCTCATGAGCTTCATTTGGTAGCTAAAAGAGAGTCTTTGCTCTCAATTACTCCAGGCATTAGATTAAGAGACTCTGATGACGATCAAAGTAGGGTTATGACACCAAAGGAAGCTATTGATCTTGGAGCAAGCTATATAGTGATTGGTCGTCCTATTACAGCCTCAGGCAATATTAAAGAAGCTCTTAAAGAAATACATAACTCAATTCAATAATTATGAACTTACTAGAGAGCATTCAAAGAGAAACGAAAGATATTACTAGTGAAAGCTACCAACTATCTTTTAAGACAAATGCACTAGAGTACCAATCCTTATTATCCGGGTTTAATAAAAAAATATTTGATCTATTTAATTCTCATTTTAATTCTCTTGGCATAACAAAATCTATTCAAGATTTATTTGCAGGAAAAAAGATTAATGTAACTGAAGATCAATCGGCTCTTCATCATATTTATAGGGATGTATTTTCTGAGAACCCTAAGAAGTTAATTTCAGATGAGATAGCTGTTAGTTGCAAGGAATCTATTTATGAATGCATAGAACTTAAATCATCTTTAAAGAACAAGGGAATTAAAAATATTGTAACTATTGGAATAGGAGGTTCTTTTGAAGGACCAAAACTACTAATTGAAACACTTACAGCCTCTGATAAAAGAGAGTTTAATCATATCTTTCTAACTGGGCCTGACATGACTGAGTTCTCAGAGATGATCCTGTCTCTTATACACATCTGACGCTGCCGACGAGCGATCTAGTGTAGAT
>OJFU01000188.1_pt1 | contig 18144 bp, 14 predicted proteins | sample 1594331 | NCBI WGS metagenome assembly OJFU01 (sample SAMN05416801, study PRJEB24817) | seawater metagenome | isolation source: Sea water | place: Canada:Atlantic | collected 2013-11 | reverse complement strand
TAGATCGCTCGTCGGCAGCGTCAGATGTGTATAAGAGACAGAGCTTAACTTTACCTTACTCTTTTGTTCTTGGCGGACTGACTTATCCTGTGTACTTAATTCATGCTCATTTCGGTTATATGTTTGTAAGTCGATATGCAAATGAAGATAATAAAGTGTTTATATATATGACTTGTATTGGGATTGTTTTGGCTGTTGCCTACTTAATGCATAAATTAGTGGAAATAAAATATGCATCATTTTGGAAGCAAGTATTTGATTATTTACTGGGTGCACCTGTACGCTTTATCAGCAGTAAGTTGGTTGGACGTTTGCTTACGAAATAAAACAAATAACGGCTTATTTAACTAAAAAAGTACCTTAAATGAATAAAAATATTGAAGTGGCTGTTATTATTCCAGCATATAATGCAGAGAAAACCTTGTTGAGAGCTTTTTTATCGACGGTGAATCAAGGGCTTTTATGTCAAGTTGTCATTATAAATGACCAAAGTAATGATAATACTTTAAAAGTAGCGAATGAAATTGCGGATAATTATCCCAATATATTAGTGTTAAATAATGACAAAAATTTGGGTGTTTCAGCATCCAGAAATAAAGGAATAAAAGCTGTTGAGACAGAATACATTGCGTTCCTCGATGCAGATGATGTCTGGTTACCTAATAAGTTAATTAAACAGAAGCACAGTATCGAAAATAATGAAAATTGTATTTTGGTGACTTGTGATAGCTTACAAGTTTCTCCCTGTGGAAGAGTATTAAAAAGAGCCCATCTAAATAAGCCACCAGTAACAGGTTTTTCCGCTTGGAAAACGCTTCTTGAATATAATTTTATTCCTACACCCACAGTCTTTACCCGTACCGACTTGGTGAAAGAGTGCCTGGGGTTCGACGAAAACTTAAAAGTGGCCGAAGACCTAAACTTATGGATTAAGTTAGCCATGAAAGGTCAGGTAACGGTTATCAATGAAGTACTTGTACACTACTTTGAGTATCAAGGTAGTTTGATGAAAACAGGTGAAAAAAATCCCTCTGCTGTAATTATTGATATGATTGAACAACACATTATTAACAACCCTTTGCTGACTAAAGAAGAAGTGAAAAGTATCTATTCAAAGAGATACTTTGAGTTAGGGGTGCAAAATTTAAATCATTTAGAGACTGCTAAATATTGGTTTAAAAAGTCAATTGAAGCAGGTAATTCTAAATGGGTGATAAATAGAATTCTTGTTCGAGCATTTTTAGTTAAAAAATTACGAGTATTTATACTCAGACAAAAACATTGAAAATTTAAATGGTGAAAGGTAATGAAATCAAATATATCAGAAAGTGATTGGAAAGAACTTCAGAAAAGGGGATATTTGAATATCAAAGCAGGGATTTCTAATGCTGATATGTATGAACTAGATTGTATTGTTAATTCGTTAGTTGAAAAACACCCAAATGGATTTGATGTTGCGCCTTTGTACACCGGACAAAAATCATTACCTCGTCAATCGAAATTGCCACCAACAGAGAAGTACATAATTCCCAATGTTGGCTTTTTAGAACCAGCTCTTTTAAAGCCATTGAGTAATCCATACATCTATAATTTAATTGAAAAAATAGTGGGTAAAGACTTCTACCTTTCTAATACTTGGTTTCAAAAAATGCCGCCAGGGGCTGGTCGGCTTGGTTATCACAAGGATCCTAGGGGAAGTATCACTTTAAATTTATTACTCGATGATATCGATGACAAAATGGGAAGTACTTGTTTGATCCCTGGTTCTCATGTAAATACACCGCCAGCCAATTACTCCATCAGACATACTGAATGCGAGCATAAAGATGAAATTGATCTAACTGGATCAGCTGGTGACCTAGCTATTTTTACACCAGAAACTTGGCATGGGCGTTCAGAAAATTTGAGCAATAAATACACGCGACGATTATTTTACAATTTTTATAGTAGAAGTAGTAAAAATAATACTGCTTGGCACGATGTTGTTAGTGATGCAGAGATAGAAGCTGCTAAAGCGGCTATTCCTTCAAATTATCATCATATGTTTCATATTGATAAACATAAAACTGCAGAATTACAAAGGATAACTGGAACTAAGTTTAGAAAGAATATTTTCAAAGCTAGTACCTCAAGTATATTAATTAAAGATATGCTTTATTCCGCATCAGTGTACGGAAAGACAAATAAAAATGAAAATGATAATGAGCATATAATGCCGTTTACTACGAGATTAACAGATAATAGTAAATTCAATATGATTAAATATTTGTCGCATCTTAGGCTTTATCCCGCCTTACGTGAGCTTCGTACAGTAATGAAGAATAAAATTTCGAGCCAAAGAAAAACTTAATGTTTATTACGTAATATTAAGTTTCTTGTTTTATCAAAAATCAACATAATCTGTTGATTCACGAACTGTAAGCTGATTGAATATTTTTGCATTCTATTCATCGTCGGTAAGAAAATCATTAGGTAACTCAGAGCCCCAATTAATATTAAAGAAATTAGGTTTAATACTGTAGGTTCGAGGTAGGAAGGTTGGCTGAGTTTCAAAGTAAAATACATTGCAGTACTTGCAAGCAATGCCGGTATCATGTTGACCAGGTACTTTAACAAACGTAGCTTTATTACAAATCTTAGGGCTAATAAATAGCCAAATAAAACAACGAAACCAAGTAGTGAACGTACCATTGCAAAAGTTGTAATATCTAAGTTTCTAGATAAAACTAAAATAACTAAAATTAATGATGTCGTTATAAGATCAAGCTGGAATATTAACTTAGTTTTACTCAGAGCACTTAATGCTGCGGATAATACAACGACTAAGCTAGTGCTAAAGCCTAAAATAGCGAGTACAGCTAATAGTGGTGCGGCATCTAGCCATTGTTCCCCTAGAACTACGAGCATGACTTTGTCTGAAAGCATAGCAAGACCTATTACAGCAGGCAATATAAGACAAACTAATAGGGTAGAAAACTTTTCAATGACAGAAGCTACATTTTGTTCATTTCCTTTCACTTTTTGCACACTGGTCATAACGATATCTTGTAGTGGCATAGCTATTTGTTCTTGTAACAACATAGCAAATTCTTTGGCAACATTAAAAAGCCCAAGCTCGGCGGTTAAGAAGGACTTAGCTAGTATAAAGGTATCAATTTTAGCTCTGGTATAGCCGACTAAACCTCTAACAAATATCCATTTAGAATAATCCCATTGTTTCTTAATCTGCTTTAAGGAAAATGAAGGTTTGAAAGGCATAATAAAATAACTACCAATTGTCATTAAACTAAAATGCGTTAACGTTCCAAATATTAATGCCCAATGTGATTTCAGGTAATATGCCAAACTAATAGTGATGGTAAAGCTGATTATTTTTGAAATTAAGTTTAATTTAAATATCCCTTGGTAATTAAAATTCCTTTTTGCCAAGTAAATCGCGGGGTTCTCAAGACCATTTATGAAAGGAATTAAAGCTGATACGTATAGGGTCATTGTGAGCTGTGGCTCTGAAAAAAAACTGGCACTATAAGGAGCAAAGAGCATGATCACTCCAGATATTATAGTTTTTGATATTATATTAAGTGTCCAGGCCGTATTGAGTTCCTGATTTGTAACCTCTGGTAAGCTGAGAAGATATTGTTTACAGCCCGTTTCTGAGAAGATATTAAAAAAATAAATTACTAGCATAACAATGGACACTAGACCGAAATCGTTTGGCGTTAATAGCCTAGCCAAAATTATTGTACTAATCAGTCCTAATGCTTTTGCCAACCAGCTAGCTGAAATCATAAGTATTGAGCTGTTTACAACGTTGTTTTTTTTTGTAGTCATTTTATTAATTTAGTTAAAAAATCAGTTAGGTTATTGTTTATTACGCTGCGTTGAATTTGCTTAGTATCATGCTTGTTGTTAACTGTATATTTACTGCTAATTATTTCTTTTATTCGGTTAGCTATTAGCTCTGGACTTTGAATGCCAAGAACTTGGTTATGTGCCTGTAATTCAGTCGACAAAGCACTATTTGCCGGCGTTAGTGCTATTATAGGTTTTTGACAAGCTATAGAATCGTAAAGTTTACTAGGTATTTGGGAATTAAATATTTCTTCTTGAATGATAATAATAGAGTCACATAGATACATTTCTTTGATTGAATCGAAGTAATTTATTGTTGATTTAAATGTAATTAAATCTGAAATATCCATTTGCTTTATGCTTTCTACTAGATCACGCCAAGGTTCACAACCTCTGAAAACTAATTCAAAGTCGTTGTTATTAATAATACCTTGATTTTTAAGCTGTTGGACAGCTTTTAATAAAGGAAAAGGGTTTCGACCTATCTGATATAAGCTTCCAGAGTGTAATAAAGTAAACTTTTGATTTTTTGACGGAATTATATGTGCTTTTATTTGAGTGTGAATGTTTGGAATAAAACCATTTTTAAAGCACGCTGTTGGTTTTTCATTTAAACTTGGAAACCATTGTTTATATAAAGTTAAGCATTCTTTAGTCGTTGTTATTACAGCATGAGCATTGTTAATAGAAATTTTTTCTATCCATCGATATAACCAATGCGATGGAACATTTTTTCCATCGTATCTGTACCTAAAAGGATCTCGCAGTTCAACTATGAGCTTTTTCTTGGTTAGTTTATGTAGGCAAACTGCCACCAGTAAATTAGCATAGCTTGGGTAACTGACATAGATGATATCGGGTTGAGATTTTCTTATTAACCATAGTCCCTTTGGGATAGCTGTAAATAACCACAAGAGCCATCTATCGGGTATTTCAATAAACTTAGGGTACTTTCCAAATATTGAAAATATTTTGGTTGAATCTCTTGCTGCTGTACGATGAACTTTTGCTTTACTGTTAAAAGAGTTAAATGAATCATCAAGACTTTGTAAGGAGCTTTCTTTAACTGTCAGTACATTAACATCCCAACCATTGTCTGCAATATCTCTACAAAAAAAGAAATTCCGACAAGCGCCTGGCCCTGGCTTTTTAGGGTATTCTATAGAAATAAATAATAATGACTTCTTCATTTTTATCTTTTTAACCTATGTTTTAATTTTCTAGTCATTAATTGTAAGTTGGAGGTTTTTGTTGGTTTTAGAGTTAAGTTACTTTCCTATTCGATAATGTATTATCATTGATGCTAGTAATAATGATTATTATATTAGATTTCACAAAACAAAAAATCAATTTTGAAATCACTACTTTATTTCCTCTATATTAACTCAAGTAAACAATGAGAAGGGTAAGGTAGAAATATGAATTTAAAGGAGTTAAATAGCATTTACATCCTCTTTATTACTTTAACACTTTTTGTGAAATTATAAATGGTATTAAGTTATTACTGTTATTATAGGGATAAAATACAGTTGAAATAATGATTTTTAGTTTATTAGTACTCTCACCAATGTTGTTATCTTTTTGTCTCATATAAGATTAGGCAGGATATAGTAATAGAATGAACATTTTTACAAGTTCTTTAAATCACACACTTAATAGCTTCGATCAATTTAAAGGTAGAGTTCAATGAAGAAATATCTCTTTTATTCGAGTATTTTGACCCATTTAGTTATGCTATTATTGTTGATGTTTATAGCGCGTACGGTTATTTCAACTGGCCTACCTTTACCTATATTTGCAGAAAAAACAAAACAAAATATTAATGAAAATTACCCATCAATAGCAATGTTTGTTAGTCCAATTCTCTCTGAAATTTCGTCATGGCAGCAAAATATTGAGTATGGTTTTAAAATTGAACCTCTAAAGTGGCAAGGTGTTGGGGCAAATGTCACAAGAGCTTCATTTAAAACACTTCAAAATAAAATTAGTGTTCATTCAGCTTTGGAATTAATCGCTGCATTAAAATTTATAAAACCAGGGCAAGTTATTATGCTAGAACCTGGAATATATGAAATTAAACAATCTAGAATTAAAGTGTTTGAAGCAGGAACACGATATTTTCCTATTCGTGTTATCGCTAGCAAATTAGGGGAAGTGGTAATTAAGCTAAAAGGTGAGGGTTTTGTTATCAATCAACCTTATTGGCAATTTGAGAACCTTCACTTCATTGGTAATTGTATTAGCCACTCTAGTTGTGAGCATGCTTTCCATGTTGTTGGTAAAGGCGCTAATGTTTTATTTAAAAACAATATATTTCAAGATTTTAATGCAGCGATAAAAATTAATGGTCTAAAAGGCGATTATCCAGATAATGGTAAAGTGTTAGGTAATACTTTTTATAATACCTCAGCTAGAAAAACAGCTAATCCTGTTACTCCTATTGATTTAATGCATGCCAATAACTGGCAAGTTTCAGATAATTTTATTTTTGACTTTATTAAAGCTGGAGGAAATAAAATAAGTTATGGCGCTTTTTTTAAAGGCGGTAGTACTAATGGTGAATTCTCTCGTAATTTGATTATGTGTAATGCTAATTTAAAATCCGATTCCGTTGCTATTGGTTTATCTCTTGGTGGCGGTGGCTCTCCGGATAAATGGCACAGAGATAACAATGCCTTTGAGCATTCAAATGGTGTTATTCGTAATAATATTATTATGCACTGTGCTAATGATGTCGGTATTTATATCAATAAAGGAAGAAACTCACTTATTGACCATAATATTTTGTATAACACGGTTGGCATAGATGTTCGGTTTGCAGAGAGTTCAGCAGTTCTTAGTCAAAATATTTTGTCGGGTAGGATATTAGGGCGTAATAATGGTGAATTTAATATGATTAATAACTTGGTGATGTCTAGAACTTTATTGACTGCAGCTGAACCGTTAGATGAAATATTTCAAGCCCCAACTAGCGGTAACTTTATTTGGACGGATAACCCCAAAGAGTTAACAAACAATGTCAGTGGTAATGTACATCTCGATTTTTGTGGAGATAAGGTTAATGCCAGCTATATTGGAGCCTTTTTAAATTCAGGCTTCTGTATGGATAAGGTGAATTTAGCTAATCCAGAACGTCAATTTAAGTATAGTGATATAGATGAAAAATAAGCTTTTTAATTATTTCGTATACAGTGGTTTGTGTGTTCACTTAGTGCTTTTTTTACTGTTTTTATGGCAGCCTAAGTTACTCCTGAAAGTTACTGCACTACCTGTTAATTACTACTATAACAAAGTTGCTGATTATGAATATTCACGTTTAGTTGATGATGTAGAACAAACCCTTGAGCAGCAAATAGGTCTTGTATTTAAACCTTGGAAGCCGATAAAAAGTTTGAGTGTTAAAAATAAGCAAGTAGCCGTCAACGGTATCGATTTTATCGATTTGAAACAAGCTCTTTTAAATTTAAAAGATGGTGATGAGCTGCAATTTTATAATGGTATTTTTACAACACCATTTTTGATTGATAAAAATGATATTACCCTTGTTGGTTTTGGTCATGTTGTTTTTGAAAAGTCAGCCTACAGAGGAAAAGGTTTCATTGTTAACAAAGGACGAAATTTAACGATAAAAAACATTGAATGTCGTTATATTACAGTCACCGATAAAAATGGTGCTTGCGTACGTCAAGAAGGTCTAGGATTAACGCTGGAACATGTTTACTTTCATCACAGTGAAAATGGTATTTTAGAGACAGCTAAAGCGCAAAGTAATATATATATTAAGGATAGTCGGTTTGAACTGTTAGGAAAAAGTGGCCAGGCGCATGGTATATATAGTAATAAAGCTAATTTATATATCAAAAACAGTCTTTTTATTGCCTCAAAAGATGAAGGCCATGCGATCAAAACGAGGGGAAGTGAAACTTTTATCACTCATAGCTTAATTACCTCTATGTCATCTAATGATAGTCGCTTGTTAGATATTTCTAATGGTGGCGTGTTAAATATTAATTACTCATTTCTACATCAGGGACCTTTATCTGTTAATGGCCAAGCAATTGGCTTTGGTTTAGAAAAGCTAAAACACGATGTGAATGCTATAAAATTGCAAGATAATATTATTATGTTGGAAAGAATTAAACAGAACGTATTACTCGCTACAAGAGATGAAAATGTTGATAGTATTATTGCGGGTAATATTATAATAAACAAAGATACTATGCATAAAGTTGAAGATAATATCTATTTTGAGAACAGAGATGATGCTAACTTTCTTAAGTACCCTTACTTTCCTAAAGTGCTTTGTCAATTGATTACCCCTTGTCCATTATTATTCGCAGATTGATTAAGAGTGAATGTAGATCTCTAACCCCTTATTAAAAATAATTATCAGAATTCTTTTTGATTGTTATGATGATAATATTTACCTCTGTAACCCATATTTAAATCTATAGTTCCAATACAGCTTTGCATGAATTATCATAACTATATTCGGTACAAAACAACTCAAAAATGGAATGTAAATGAGCAAGCTTGTAATATCTCCAGTAATCATGTGTGGCGGCAGCGGCACGCGCCTTTGGCCACTTTCTCGCGCACTTTTCCCTAAGCAATTTTTACCGCTCGTTAATGATACGAGTATGTTGCAAGATACCTTATTACGCCTGCCTAAAAGCTGTAGTGAACCGGTGTTTATTTGTAATGAAGAGCATCGTTTTTTAGTTGCTGAACAAGTCCGACAATTGTCTCAAGAGCAAAGTACTATATTACTTGAACCTGAAGGTCGTAATACTGCACCCGCAGTAGCGTTAGCGGCAATAAATGCATTAGCAAAAGATAAAGAAGCAATGTTATTGGTTTTGGCGGCTGATCATGTGATCAAGGATATTGAAACTTTCCAACAAGTTATTGCAAAAGCAAGCATTGCCGCAGAACAAGGTAAGTTGGTGACGTTTGGTATTGTGCCGACTCATGCAGAAACGGGCTACGGCTATATTAAGAAAGGCAATGAGCTGAAAGACTCTACATTTGATGTGGCTCAGTTTGTAGAAAAACCAGATAAAATTACAGCGGAAAACTATTTAGAGTCGGGTGAGTATTTATGGAATAGCGGTATGTTTTTATTTAAGGCATCACGTTACCTTGAAGAGCTAGCAAAACATCGTCTCGATATACTAGAGCATTGCCAGCAAGCAATGACTGATGTTGAGCGTGATTTAGACTTTTTAAGACCGAATAAAGCTGACTTTTTAGCCTGCGCTAATGAATCAATCGATTATGCGGTAATGGAAAAAACTGACGCAGCCGTTGTTATTTCTCTTGATGCTGGTTGGAGTGACGTTGGATCTTACTCGGCTTTGTGGGAGGTTTGTCAGCAAAATGAAGATAAAAATGTTCTAAAAGGCGATGTTATTGCTCAACAAACAACGAATAGCTATATCCACAGCCAAAACAAATTAATTGCGACAGTGGGTGTTGATAACTTGGTAATAATTGACACACCTGATGCTGTTTTAGTGGCTAATAAGGATAAAGTACAGGAAGTTAAACAAATAGTTGAGCAGCTTAAAAAAGAGCAACGTTCAGAAGCTGTATTGCATCGTGAAGTTTACCGTCCTTGGGGAAAGTATGACAGTGTCGATAGTGGTGAACGTTTCCAAGTTAAACGTATTACCGTTAAGCCTGGGGCTAAATTATCAGTACAAATGCATCATCATCGCGCTGAACATTGGATAGTAGTATCTGGTACAGCTAAAGTAACTATTAATGATAATACTGTGCTATTGAGTGAGAATCAGTCTGCGTATATTCCTATCGGAGCTGTTCATGCATTAGAAAATCCTGGTAAATTACCTTTAGAGATGATTGAAGTGCAATCAGGTAGTTATTTAGGTGAAGATGATATTGTTCGTTTTGAAGATAGGTATGGTCGTGTAGCCACTGATAATAAATAGTCAGCTAGGCTTTTATTATCAGTGATTTACCATAACTAATAGAATTTATTATTTACTCTATAAACTTTTGTAAGTTTTCCCACGGTATTAAATATTCTTGTAGGCTTGCTTGATCTCTACTAAGTAAGTCTGCGATATTATTTACAGTTAATCTTATTCCAAAATCAATACTCACCTCACTTTTTTCCACAAGTAAACTAGTTAGCAGTATATCTCCAAGTTCTTCTTTATAGTGTGCAGGCTCCCAGAACCATTTCATTTGTTGTTTAGGGTTAGTTAGTGGTACTACTTCATTTACAAAATCACTTGCGACGCTAAAATCCCATAAAACGAATTCATCTCCCTGCATAACACTAAGATAATTAACGAGAGTTTTTTTCCATACTTGAAAGTTAGACCACTGGTTATTGTCAACTAAAGTATGTAGATAGCTGAAATGATAAGGGTTGATAAAAAAAGTAATTTGTATGTTTTTTTCTTTAGATACTTTAATTAATCTACCTAAATGAGCGAATGTTGGTGAGTAGGGGGTGGTATCTTGTACTTTAATTACCCACGGTTTACTTGCTAAACGAGCTGATATGTCATGTAACTTTTGTTTGAATAAGGGTTTTATTCCTTCACTATTCATAATATCAATGTAAGAAAGAGCACTATTGAAACCAAAAGGATTGAGACTACTTGTCATGCTTTTTTGTTGGAAAATAGTATTTATACTGGCGCTAAAAGCATCAAGAGAAAATATCATGGCTAACTTTTCTTTCAAGCGGGCAATGTTAGCAAGGTTGCTATTATCTTGTGAAATCAACCTGAAGCCATAATTAGTTTGTTCATGGCTATTATTTTTAATTTTGAAGTTGAGTACTTGTTTTTCACTCAATAGAAAGTCGAGAAAGTCTACTCCAACGAATAATTGCTCTATCGTGTCGTTATTAGCCATAGCATCCAGAGCATAATCTACTTGCATGGCTACACTAGCACCCGGCATACCTTGGTTGTAAACGACTTTTCCGTTAAAGTTATTATTATTTGGGTTCAGTCCCATTTCAACACGTGAGTTGCCCACAATTAATATATCAGGCTTAATTTCGTTTACTTGATAGGCTTTGGTAATACGTGAGCGTTTACCTGCTTCAGGTTTTACAAGATTAACTCTTTCTAATTGCGGTGACCAAAACATGCCAAAAGGGTCGATAAACCAGTTAAATATAGCTATAGAAAAAAGTACAATAGCGAAACTAGTGAAGTATGTGCTGATATATTTCATTGTTATAGCAAGACCTAAAATTGGAAGTATAAAAATTCACTAACTTGAGAAAGAGTCAACATGCCTAAAGCTAAGCAAGCACCCGAAAATAGCGCCCATTTACGAGTGTCTGACCAAGTAAAACCTAAAATAAGTTGCCTTATAGGCCAGAAAGTACTTTGACTTTCATAGTTAAACTCACTTAATGTACCCTTTTTATTGAAAAATAGATCTTGGATATTTGGTAGAGTTAGTACAAAGACGAGTAAAATCATATTCCATAACCAAGTCATGACAAATGTTTTCCCTCCATTCGATGGGGTTATTCCAAGCGCCTGTAAACTACTGCCAAGTGAGCCTGTGCGGGCAAGAATTGCATTGGGTATTTCAATACCATTTAAACCTACCATACCTTTAAGTATGATCAGAGCACCGTCCAATGTTACTGCTCTAAAAAAGACCCAACCGATAACTACCGCAATGAAGGTAATAAGCCAAGCGGTAAAAATATAGATCTTAGTTTCTGTGAGTAATAATGAATATTTGAACTTTAGTGCTTGCCAGCCTAAGTTAATCATCAAATAACTACCGTGTAATGCCCCCCAAATAATAAAATTCCAACCAGCCCCATGCCATAAGCCCCCAAGTAGCATAGTAATAAATAAATTGCCGTAGCGCTTTATTTTACCACTTCGGTTACCACCAAGAGCAATATAAACATAATCCCGTAAAAAGTGAGATAAGGTGATATGCCAGCGGCGCCAGAACTCTGAAATATTGGCTGCTTTATAAGGAGAATAAAAATTAAGAGGTAATATAATACCAAAAAGGCGTGCAAGCCCTATTGCCATATCTGAGTAGCCAGAGAAATCAAAATAAAGCTGAAAGGTATAGGCTAGTGAACCACCCCAAGCCATAAAAAAATCAACGTTACCTCCTGCATCGGCAATGGTAAAAATTGGGTTGGCATACACCGCAATACCGTCAGCTAATACTGTCTTTTTGAATAAGCCAATAGCAAAAATGGTTAAGCCAATTTTGAAGTTAGTGCTATTTACTTGGTATCGCTTGGTACTAGAAAATTGTGGCAGCATGTCTTTGTGGTGAACAATAGGTCCAGCAATTAACTGCGGAAAGAATGACACAAATAAAGCGTAATGCAGAAAGCTATACTCTTTAGTGATGCCTTTATATGAATCGACTAAGTAAGCTATTTGTTGAAAAGTAAAAAATGAAATCGCTAAAGGTAGGACTATATTGCCGAGACTCCAATTCTCTCCAGTAACGGCATTTAAGTTAAAAACAATAAAGCCAGCATATTTAAAGTAGGCGATAGCGGCTAGATTAAAGGAGATACCTACAGTAAGTAGTTTTTTATTATTATTTTTACCTAGGCGTTTCCCCAACTGATAATTGAGCACCATTGATATTAATAATAAGATTAGATAGCTAGGGTTCCACCAACCATAAAAGAATAATGAAGAAACAACTAAACCCGCTATTGCTACTTCATTACCCCAGCGGTTAGCGAGATAAAAAAATAGCAATAAACTAATAGGTAAGAATAGAAAAATAAATTCAGCAGAATTGAATAACACAACTATCTTCCATGAAGACTATTTACAGATTTGTAATATGTTAATCTTTTCTTTTGGCATTGTCTCTAATGTTTATAATTTATCCCTTAACCTAAATATCATTATCACTACTAGCAAAACCACATCACTTTATAATTTATTAAAATTCACTTGTATAACAGTTAAGCTTTTTTAACTTTTTGAGCCATTATCTCTGATTACAGTCTTTCAATACATACATCTACCTTGAGTTATATGAGGTCTTAGGTATACAAAAAGTCGAATCTTAAGTTATACCTAATACTATCGGGACATTTACTTTAGGTTTAGTTGGATTGGATAGTCAAAAAGTATCTTATGCTGACAGAAATAACAGGGGAAGCTGTGAAAATTTTAATTTCTGTAGATGCTGAGTTTACAATCAATTATGCTTTTGCTAATCCTGCTGAGTATTCCCCATCATCGACAGCTCTTTTCTCACCCGTTGCTAATAGAGATATTGGCTTTGAAGAAGTACTCAAGTTATTTAAGAAATACCAAGTACAGGCTACTTTTTTCACTGAAGCGTTAAATTCACATTTTTTTGGTGTTGACGTTATGAAAAGTAATGTGAACCGAATATTAAAGGATGATCATGATGTTCAGCTGCATGCTCATCCTGTTTGGCAAGAATTCAAGTGTTCAGACTGGAGAGATAAAGTTGTAAATAAACAGCTTAAAGATAACTTTTTTGATTTACCTTCCGCTGAGATCGAAGTTGTCTTAAGTGAATGTATCGACGTTTTTCAGCAATGGACAGGATATAGACCTATTGCATTTCGCGCCGGAAACTTTCAGGCATGTCCATCTTTATATGAAGCATTAGAAAAAACAGGGTTTACTTTAGCTAGTAGCATTGGTTTGCCAATCTTTAAACCAAAAGAAGAGTTACTTAATGTAGAAAATAGGGGAGCTTTAATAAATAATATTATCGAAATGCCGGTGACATCTTTTCAAAGTATGGGGTGCCGGCATAAAGCGCTAACTATTACGGGCACTTCTTCAAAAGAAATGAAAGAGGTCTTACATCAATGCAAATCGAAAGGGATAGAGAATGTTGTTATATTAACTCATATCCATGAGTTTATTAAAACTGACACAAAAACAGCAAAGGTAAAGTCAAATCAGGTTAATTTGAATAGATTGAAGAGCCTCTGTTCCTTTGTGAACAGTAATGAAGGGTTCGAGTTTGAAACATTTAACAATCTAATTGATATCAATAAAGAGCACTTAAAAAACAGTAAAAATATTGAAGATATAAATACCTCTATTTTGTCAGGGTTATGGACAATACTGGAAAACCAAATTAATGATAAGGTTTGGATTTATTAAACGATGACAATATACAATGTTAACTTTCAAATCGGAGATTTTGTTTTTTTCACTAAGAAAATCCCAATAGCAAGTGTTGTTAAATGTAATGTTTTTGAATCAGAGCCATTAATGACCTTACCTGAAGCTAATGAGGCGCTACCGCAATTTTATCCTAATTTAAATGTTGATAGCGATATAGTGGACAATAAAGTAACTTTGAAAAAGGGTAAGTTATATTATATTCGCTCTCTTTATAATAATTATTTTATAAAGCTTAGTGATTACAATAATTTTGATGAGTATTTACTTAAGTTTTCGTCTAAATCACGTTCAACGTTGAAAAGAAAAGTTCGTAAGGCTGAAGAAGCCGGTTTTACTCACAAATTATATAGTAAGGTAGAAGAAGTCACAGAGTTTCATTCTTTTGCATGCTGTGTTGGAAAGTATACATACCAAAATAGTTTATTTGATTCATCAATACCTAGTGACGAAGGTTATAGGAATGAAATGCTTGAGTTAGCTAGGAAGGGACTTTTTCTAGGTGGAATTTTATTTAAAGATGAAAAACCATGTGCTTATTTATACACACCAGTTAATGAAGAGCAGTATCTTTATACTTACTTAGGTTATCTTCCTGACTTTTCAGCATTCTCTCCAGGAACTGTATTGCAATTTAAGGTCTTTCAGCACATTTTCGATGAAAAACCTAAAGCCAAATTTTTTAACTTTACCGAAGGAAATGGACAGCATAAGGTGTTTTTTTCAACAGATAAGAAAATATGCTGTAATTGCTTAATTTTAGAGGGCTCAGTCTACAATTACTCTCTATTAAAGATGCAAATAGTATTTGATTTATTTTCAGCATTTCTGGGTAAAATGTTAGATAAATTTAATTTACGTACAAAAATTAAAAAGCTAATTAGAAAGCAATAAATAACATTAATTCAACTAAACGAAGTAAGCATATGCTGGCTTCATAAAGGTAATGTTATCGGTATATTTAGATTTTGGTACATCGACTAAATCACATCCTACAATGCTTTTAATTTAAAGGATTTACTTCCGATAGTACCTTGCCAACCTTCTTGTGTAGCTCCTAATCTTTTGTTCATAGCAATAGAAGCGTAATGATTATGCCAAACACGGCTATAAACATTATGAAAACCAGCAGTCAATAATTCATTAAGGGCGAGACCTTTTAATACTGTAGATAACCCTCTGCCTTGGTAAGAAGTCTCTACCTCTATATGCATAGACATAATAGAGTCATCAGAGATGGGCCACCAGTCTAACTCATTACTGCGTTCGCCAAACCAATACCACTGCACGGCAATTAACTTATTATCATAAAGTAAACCAAAACCATAACTCTCGGAATTGTTGTATTTAGCAGTTACATTGTACAAAGCGTGATTCGAATAATCATCTAATTTAAGGTTAATGAAATTAAAGTCTTTAGGGGTGGGAGATAATTGTTTCTTTAGTGGAATTTTATAGACCCTATATAGTTCATAATCGGGTAATAACGTTTTTACTAAATTTTTTATTTTAAACATGCGTATCAACTTGTTTTTTTAGTTGTTGATAGATATTTTCCCGATCGTAGTTTTCAATTGAACTAGCGGGATCAAAAAAGCAATTCCCTTCTATTATTATTGGCCCTTTATCAGTTATTGCTACATCCCAACCAACAGTTCTAAGGGGGAGGAATTTTTTGGACGCACTTTTGACGAGTTCGATTGATTCTGGCCAAAATGGCAAACAAATATTTTCTTTGAAACTTAACGCACCTTTGTATCCATAACCATTTTCATTTATTTGGTAACCTTGAACAAGCTGTCCTGTTCTTGAATCGACAACCCATAAAGTTGACTTGTTTTGACCCTTATTAAAATTATCAACTAATTGGCCATGGCCTGCTTGTTTAAATAGACAGAAAAGAATAAAACAGTCTTCATCAATAATGAGAGAGTATATTCTTAAGGTTTGTAATGCGTCTGATGGTGCAAAAGAGTCAATATCTACATGATTAACTAATCTTTCTTGAATTAAATAGTCGTCAGCAGAGCATAGAGAGCTTAGGTGATTAGTGAAGTTACGCAAATCTAATGCAGGTCCACTAGTTATTTTGAATTCATTAGCTCTTTTGGAATAAAAAAATATTCCGTTACCCTGAGTTCCTGAAGATGGTTTAACAATAAACTCACCGTCAGGCGATGAGTTAAGATAATTTTTTATACTACTTTCTATTTGTTCTTTTGGATTAGATAAGCTTACTTTTTTTATATGAAAAAGTGTTTTTGGTGTTGGAATACCTTTATCTTCACATAAGTCATAGAAGTACTTTTTAGACTCAGTCATTTGAACAAACGACGCAGGATTTAACTGTTTTTGTAAAGTAAGGTATTCCTCATTACTATAAATATTTTCTTTGTACTTACAAGTGCTCTCTTCAGATAACATGTTGTATAGCAGTATTTCCTCAGGTGAAAACTTTCTTTTGTTATAGTAAAGTAAGAACCTGGTCAAATTGTTGTATATTTTTAAAGGGTTAGGCCCTGAGAGAAAATATATATATTTAACTATTTGAATAAGTTGAGTTATTTTTTTCATATATCGGTCTTATATAAAATGAAAATATAGAGTTAATATTAAACTTATGCGCGTAATTTCCTTCAGAAAATGCTTATATTTCAATAATGGGGTGAGTAATCCACTAATTATTGATTATATTTTGTAAAAAGCAAAAAGTGTTTAATAAAATTTTATTCACTGAATTAACATGGGGGATAAAACGGTAATCAATTTTATTGCAATTATGCAATGAATAGATTTAATTTGAATACGGTATTTTTCTGAACTTATGATGAGAGTTAAATGGATGAGTATGTTTTACTCCATCTATTAACTCTAATTAGAAACTATTTATTTTGATTATCATCAGTGCTGATATATTTATAAGTACATACACAGAGGATAATTTAGCAGTGTAAGATAAATGTAGACGTATTTCCTTTAACTTACCTGCACATAATTATCACCACTAGCAAAAGCAATCATTCGGCTTAGTTGCGTTAAGCTATAGCCGCTTTCATTTTGTAATTTATTAAAAAACGTTTGAATAGCGGTTAAGCTCTTTTTACTTTGCAAACCACCATCTATAATCTGCTGTGCTCTTAAGTAAGCTTCAACATCACTGCTTAAAATAAAAGTATCCTTGCCTAATAATCTAAGCGCGTAGGGGCCAGTATTGCCACCTAAACGTTGACCATGCTTTTTCAAGTAAGCCCATAAGCCAATGATGTCTTCACTTGGCCAGTCATGAATAAACTGCGCAAAGCTAATTTTTTTGTCTAATGTGACATCAAAAATCATCTGCGCATTAGCTTTAATCGTCTTTACTTTATTATAATTACGAATGATTTTTGGATCTGCTGCTTTTCGCTCCAACATTTCCTCTGGCATCATGAGCATTTTTTCGATGCTAAAATTAAAAAAATGCGCTTCAAAGTCTGGCCATTTATTCTCGACGACTCGCCAAACAAAACCTGATTTGAAGATCTGTTTAGTAAAAGCAGCTAAAACTCTGTCATCAGTGAGTTGCGCAATACTTTGCTCTGCAGCGTTATCATCAAGTAATTTTTTACCCAATATCCTTTTACCTAGCAATAGCTCAAGTGCCAACTTGCCACCTTTTCGATCGGCAGCACGTTGGTATAATGATTTAAATGATTCGTGTGTCATATTGATTATTTACTCAGTTAAGCTTCGATACCACAGTGACGCAATAACGCATCAATTTCTGGCGCTCTGCCTCTGAAGTTTTTAAACAATTCACTTGGTTCTTCGCTGCCACCTTTTTCTAAAATATTGTTCAAGAATGACTGACCGGTTTCTTCATTGAAGATACCTTGCTCTTCAAATAAACCGAATGCGTCAGCGGACAAAACTTCTGCCCACTTGTAGCTGTAGTAGCCAGCTGAATAACCACCACCAAAGATGTGGCTAAAACCATGTTGGAAGCGATTAAATGCAGGCGCTGTTACTACTGAATATTTAGCTCTAACATTATCGAGCACTTGTTGAATATGTTTCTCATTGTTCAATGCTTTCGGATCAAAGCTTTCATGCATAGTGAAATCAAAGATGCTGAACTCAATTT
>OJFU01000187.1_pt1 | contig 18219 bp, 16 predicted proteins | sample 1594331 | NCBI WGS metagenome assembly OJFU01 (sample SAMN05416801, study PRJEB24817) | seawater metagenome | isolation source: Sea water | place: Canada:Atlantic | collected 2013-11 | reverse complement strand
AGTTATACTCAGTTTGTGATGCTACTGTTTGGCTCATTTTCTGGCTTCCGCTGCATTAAATGCGTTTAGAAATGAATTACCCACTATTAAAAAGTGGGGCCTACTATTTTTCTCAAGCGTGTTACCTAAAACCTTCAATACATGAAAACTTCAGAAAAAAAACTTGAGAAACCCTTATTTTTTGCGGGTGAAATGATAAATTTTTTGGCCTAAAAAAGATAGGTCAATTACATAAAATTATGACATCAATCAAACTTTGTGAGCTTGTTGTTTATTTTTTGATACAGTTTGTGCCTAATTTGGCCTAATAGTAACACTCGCACTTGTTATTTACAGTCACGATTATTAGTATTTGCTTTTCTTTAGTGCGAAATTGTTATGCTTATATATAGGTTAAGTTTATTCACTGTGGTGTTTTTTTTATTAACAGCGTGTGATTTTTCTAAAAATACAGATGAAAAATCTCTTAAAAATGCCCAGTGCGAAGCCAATTTGCCTTGTACTTTTTCAAATGATGTTAAAGTATGGTTAAGCGAGGAAACCCTTTCCCCCGAAACCCCATTTACTATCTTCAGTGACTTACCTGCAAACGTTACAATTGAAGATGCCAAGCTTAAAGGCATCACTATGTACATGGGTTACATTCCCCAAAAATTTAAAAAACATAATGATCTTTGGCAAAGTAATACTATGGTTGGTATTTGTTCAGAGCAAAATATGCTTTGGAATTTAGAACTAACCGTTAAAGATAATGCCACCTCTGTAATACAAACACTCAATTACTCTTTTTACGTAACGTATTAAAGTCGCGACTACAAGCTCTTGTATACAGCTTACATTTTTGATGTGAGTTCGTTTTCTTATACATACGATTATTTGAGTGACAAGATCAATAAAATTGCCTTTTTAGGTTTTAATACTGACAAAACTTCAATAGTGAATAAGTGCTCTCTAAAAGTTCAACTTTAATTACGACTTAATAAAAAATCTAATCAAAAAACCTTCCAAACGGGCTAAATAAGACTATTTAAGCACCAAGTATGCATAAATATGGTTATTAATTAACATTTAGTTTTGCGGTTTTAATAATGTGCTGTGATTAAGTTGTTAATTTGTCTGTTTTTGGTACGTAGCTCAGTTAATTACATTTGATTACAAAGTGAATCACTTTGGTTTCAGGTGTGTTTCTAATGTTTCCTTGTTTTTTCAAGGCATTGTTTTTAAAGTGTATTTATTAATTAACACTGAAACATAATGTAACCTATGTACCTACTATAGTTATTCCATTTTATTTCTTGATATAAATTAAGCTGTCGTTAAGTTTTCGTTCAGTTAAAAGCGCCTAAGTTGCCCACCTGACTCACTATTCTAATAAAAAGTGAGCATTACCAATAAAGGTAAATTTCCAACAAGTAGGGTTCTTTCATGAAAAAATCAACTCTTGGTTTAGCTGTAATCGCAGCATTTCCAATGTTCTCAAGTGTGCAAGTTCTTGCTGCTGAAGACTCAGCACAAGCAATCGAAAAAATTCAAGTAACGGGTTCTCGCATTAAGCGCGCAGATATGGAAACCGCTAGCCCAGTTACTATTATCGGTGCTGATGATATTGCTGCTTCAGGCGCAGTATCAGTAGATTCTGTACTACAAAAAATGACCGCTACAGGCGGCGCGATGACAAACCCAGGTATCAATAATGGTTCTGGTGGTAATGCATCAATTGATTTACGTGGTTTAGGTTCACAACGTACTTTAGTACTTGTAAACGGCCGCCGTATGATCAACTCAGGTACAGGCGCAGCTTCTACAGTTGATTTAAATACTATCCCAGTATCTATGATCAAGCATATTGAAGTACTTAAAGATGGCGCATCTGCTGTTTATGGTACTGATGCTGTTGCGGGTGTTGTAAATATTATCTTAAAAGATAACTTTGAAGGCCTAGACCTTAATGTTAAATCAGCAATCACTACTGAAGGTGACGCAGATGAAACGTCTTTTGATATTACAATGGGTGGTAACTTCGGTCGTGGTAACGTTGTAATCGGTTTGCAGTACACAGACCGTGGCGATGCTTCTCAGGCTGATCGTAGCTTTTCTGATTGTCCATTAACTGAAGATGGCGATGGCAGTGCTCCGTACTGTTCTGGTTCTTCTTATACTCCTAATGGCCATGTTTGGTCAGGTGATGAATCTTTACAAGGTCAAGCTGATAATGGTTGGCACGACTTTGGTACTAGTGATGCTTACAACTATTCGCAATCTAGCTACTTATACACGCCAATGCGTCGTTTAAACCTTACAGGTATTGGTAGTTTTGATTTAACTGATGACACGCGTTTATACTCTGAATTTACATACTCAAAACGTTGGTCAGAGCAGCAATTAGCACCTCAACCAGTATGGTTCGACTTTGACTACGCTGAGTGGATGGGTGATTCTTTAATCGACCAAAATATTAATTACGGTGATGAAGTTTCTTACGGCCGTCGTATGGTTGACACTGGTACACGTGATTCATCTCAAGTAGTTGATACAGTTCGTTCTGTTATCGGTGCTGCAGGTTATTTAGATAACGGTTTAGAGTGGGATACATCAGTAATTTTTGGTCGTAATGACTCAGTAGATCGCTTAAGCAACCTTCACAATATGGGTTCAATTCAAAGCGAAATTGAAGCTGGTAACTTTAACCCACTTTCACAAGCTTCATGGTCAAGCAGTAGCTTTAGTGATTATGTTTACACTGAGCAAAACTCAGGCGGCAGTCAATTATTTATGATTACAGCTGCGCTTTCTGGTGAGTTAATGGAAGTACCTGCGGGCTTTGTAGGTTTTGCTGCAGGTCTTGAACGCCGTGAAGAAAAAGCGTGGTACACACCAGATTCGATCACTTCACAAGGTCTTGCAAATGACCCACGCGTTGATGCAACAAGCGGTCGTTTTGATGTAAACGAAGCATACCTTGAGCTGGCTATTCCTTTAGTTGCAGATGCTTATCTTGCACAAAATGTAGAATTAAGCGCTGCGATCCGTGCTTTTGATTACAGTACATTTGGTTCTGATGAAACGTGGAAACTTGGTTTAACTTGGCGTGTAAACGACGAATTAATGCTTCGTGGTGTTCGTTCTACAGCTTTCCGTGCTCCTACAGTTGCTGAGCTATACTCAGGTGATTCTCCATCTTATGAGCAAGTTAGCTTCACCGGTGCACAAGATCAGGCTGAAGTAACCGTTGGTGGTAATGACCAATTAACACCTGAATTAGCTGATACAGTTACCGTTGGTGTAGTTTACGAACCAGAATGGTTCGAAGGTTTCTCAATGACGTTAGATTACTACGACATTGAAATCGAAAACGCTATTGCTACAGTAAACAACCAATACATTGTTGATTCATGTCTTGCAACAGATGGCTCTTTAGCGAATCAATCAACAGCACTTTGTAGTTCAGCAAATATCGATTTTAACCAAAGCACAGGTCGTATCGCGTTTAATAACCAACTACAAAATGTAGGTTATGAGCAAACAAAAGGTTATGACTTAAACTTAAATTACAAATTTGATTTAGTTGGTCTTGCTTGGAATACGTCATTAGATGTTACTTACCTTGACGAGTACACTGTTGATGTTATTGAATCAAGCATTGATTACGCTGGTTTAATTACTTCTGGTATAGGTGGTTATGCTGACGTAAAAGCAAACTTTGAGCTAGATGTTAAAGGTGATGCTTGGTCTGCTAACTACAAAGCACGTTACATTGCAGGAATGGATAGCTACAGCTGTTTAGGTAAAGAATCTACATGTTATGCACCAACAACACCATCTGTTGTTTACCATGATGTGAGCGGTTCTTACTTTATTAGTGACATGGTTTCGTTAACTGCAGGTGTAAATAACTTATTCGATAAGCAACCACCATACTACTCAGGTAACAACGATTCTAATACTGACCCGTACACATATGATGTACTTGGCCGTCGTGTATTTGCTGGTGTAAACGTTAAATTTTAACTAGCACATTAATCTTATTAAGGCTCAGTATTTACTGAGCCTTTTTTATTGAACAAAATAAAGGAGACAAGTACACTAAAACGATATCTTAGAAGGAGAACTGATTGTTAAAACAAGATGAAAACTTATCTTTTGTCATTGAACCAGAACTAACTCCTCGTTCTGAACAGCGCATAGATCTGTATTTTTCTATCCCTAATGAAATGGGGATTAATCCGCAAACACTTACCGAAGAATCTTACTTTAATAACCATTTTAAATCACACCTAGCGTATAACGCTAACAATATACATTTGCCTTTAGTGAGAAGCCGTTTTGTTAGTAAAAACAAAGGTGAGCAACAAGATTACCGGCAAAATCTTAATTTATTTTGTTATCAAGTACGTTTAGCCCTTGATGCCGATATAAAAGACGCGTTAAAAATTGATGAGGCAGAAGATTTTTATAAACGTGCTAACGAGGTATATGAGCAAAGCGAAGGGCTTTTAAAAAAGCTGCGTCGCTACACACCAGATGACGAAAAACTACTGCCATTTTTTACCAATGCTGATAACTATTTAAGTTGGCATGTTGAGCAATCTTTTTTAAAGCTTTTAGATGAAGGCCCACGTAGTAGCGATTATGCAAAAGAGCGTAACGATTTACTGCAGTTTTGTAAAAGCGAAAATACGTATCGAGCAGAGAAAAGCTACAACTCTGAAACAACCATGCAAGACGCAAATCGAATAACAAATAAAATGCGCTTGTTACAACGCTTAATTGAGCACGGCGTAATATTACAGCGTCAAACGCGGTTTCTTAACAGCTACCTTAAGCGATTAGTTAAAGGCACTGTTACAGCCGTTATCATGGCATTTGTGATGGTTGTAATACTCAATGCTCGCTCAACGTTTACTGAAGTCACCGCGACGCTTATTTTAATTTTAGGGGTTATTTACGGGTTACGTGAAATATTTAAAGAAGATATTACACGTATGATTTGGCGAGCCATTGTACAAGGGCGACCTAAGTGGCGATTTAGTTTTAAAAATAGTATTACCAAAGACAAAGTAGCGAGTCAGCTAATTTGGCTTGAATACATGCGCTTTAAGAAAATACCTAAAGAAGTGAAATCTATTTTTTCAAAACGTCGTCAACAAAATAAACAAGCTGCGCAGTGGTTACACTTTGCAAGTGAGACACGTGTTAGTGCGAAAGAATTTTTGCCCGGCTACGATACACTACAGCACACGCTACAATTTAATCTTGCACCATTTGCACGTTATTTAAAACGTGGTGAAGGGAAGCTATATCATTTAGACAGTAATAAAATTTCTAAGCAGGCTGTAGAAAGGCGTTATCAATTAAACATGGTACTTGTTCTAACTGAGGAAGATAAAACACTTTATCAACGCTATAAAATAACGTTAAATCGCAGTAAAATCGTTAATATTGAGCTTATCTACTCCAAAAAATGAGTTTAATTAATTTTAAAAGGGGCTGGTACAATCAGCCCCTAATATTTGGTCACTTTATTTATTAGCTAAGCCATGTTTGCTATATAAAGTTACTTTGTCTGATACTAGCGTGATCTCGATATTTTTTGCTTCATCGCCCCATACACAGTTAGTATGTAGTGTTTTTTCAACACAGTTATCAGCACTGCCTAAAATAGTTTCAACTTCAGTCTTATCCATGCCTACTTTAATTTTTTCATAATTTTCAAGACTTACCTTAGAACAAGCCGCAAGGCTTAATGTAGCTGCGATGATAAGGAGTTTTTTCATTGTTATATCCTACTTAATATTAATGTTTGAATTTTCTGATCTGGACAATCATGCCCATTCGTGGATGGTCAAAGTAATGTACTTCACCACTAATTACACGTCTAAATTGAGAAAAACGGGCTGACTCTATATCGCCGTTTTCTAGCTTTTGGCTAATATCAAAATTAGCTGTTATGTATAAATAATGTCGTAAATGTATTTTAAATAAACCGTCTAGTTCCCATTCTGCTTTTGATTGATCTGGGTCGTTAAATAGCGCCGGTTGTGAATTCAATAAACTTACAAAATCAGGGTTTGAATAGCTAGGTGTTACATTGGGTTCATTTTTAAGATGCTTACCCGCTATTAAATGCATGCTTGGGGCGCGTGACTTGCTTGCGCCTTCAAAGCGCCAGCCAGTATGTAGAATAGGTGTTAAGCCTTTGCGGTCTAGTTGCCTATATTGCGCTTTAAATTGCAGCTGTTGCGGCGCTAATAAATAGGTTTGCTGCATATCATCTTTAGCGGGTGCTAAAGGCGTTACAGGTAGCTCATCGTAGCTTTGTAGGTAGTCAATACTGTTGTCACATACACCCGATTGCGGGTTTGAATTAACTAATGAATCAGTAAAAGTGCGTTTTTGAAAACGCTCATCGCCATCTATGCAGGCCTGCATTGCTTGTTCAGTGTAAAGAGGGGTCAGTAAGTCTAGCGTATTTTTATCTTCAATAGCTTTGTGCTTAAGGCTAAAGTCTTCTTGTAAATACGGGGCAGGGCGCTGTTTAAATACAAGCACCTCAACCTCAAACCAGCGTTCTGCAAATGCAGTGCTGCTAAATAAGCAGCATAAAACAATAAGCGATTTTTTTAGCAACATTAATGGCTAACCTTTTTTTCGAAATCTGCAATCATTGCAGTGACCATTTTTAAGCGTTCGCGGGCATTTGCCTCACTAATTGCAAAGCGCAGTTTATTTGCGCCATCCATTTTGTACACCTTAGGCGCACTTTGTATCAAGCCAATGATGAAGCTAGGGTTAACCTTGGTATCTTGGCTAAACTCAAAGTAACCACCTTTTGGGTTTGCCTCAATTTTAGTTATACCTAAATTACTAGCTTTCATTTTTAATAATTGTAGGCTAAATAGGTTTTTAGCAGCATCAGGTAGTAAACCAAAGCGGTCTATTAGTTCTACCTGTAGTTCATCCATATCATCAAGGTTAGCACAACTTGCAATGCGCTTATACATACCCAAGCGTGCATTAACATCGTGTATGTAGTCATCAGGTAATAATGCAGCCAGCTTTAAATCTACTTCGGTTTGTTTTTGAAGTAGGTTTTCAAGCGTTGGTTCTTTACCTTCGCGCAGCGCATTTACTGCTTGTTCGAGCATTTCCATATATAAACTAAAGCCGATGGTTTGCATTTGGCCTGATTGATCATCGCCAAGTAGCTCTCCCGCACCACGAATTTCTAAGTCATGTGTAGCAAGGGCAAAACCTGCACCTAAATCCTCTAATGATTCAATTGCTTGTAAGCGTTTACTCGCATCTTTAGAAAGGGCTTTAGGGTCACCTGTTAGTAAGTAGGCATACGCTTGATGGTGGCTTCGCCCAACCCGTCCACGTAATTGGTGTAACTGGGCAAGGCCGAGTTTGTCTGCTCTGTCCATGATAATGGTATTAGCCGTAGGCACATCAATACCGGTTTCGATAATCGTGGTACATACCAGCACGTTGTATTTTTGATGGTAAAAGTCAGTCATTATTTGCTCAAGCTCTTGCTCGCGCATTTGGCCATGAGCTGTAGTCACACTGGCTTCAGGTACCCATTCACTAATTTCTTGTGCAACACGCTCAATAGTTTCTACGTTGTTATGTAAAAAGTAAACTTGGCCACCGCGTTTAATTTCTCGCAGTACCGCTTCGCGTATTAGTTCTACATCGCGTTGGCGTACAAAGGTTTTTACCGCTAAACGTTTAGCCGGTGGCGTTGCGATTATCGATAAATCGCGCATGCCGCTCATGGCCATGTTGAGTGTACGAGGTATTGGTGTTGCAGTCAGTGTGAGTATGTCTACATCGGCGCGCAGTGCTTTAATTTTCTCTTTTTGGCGAACACCAAAGCGATGTTCTTCATCAACAATTAACAAGCCTAAATCGTTAAATTTAATGTCTTGTTGAATAAGTTTATGCGTGCCAATAACTATATCGAGCTTACCGTTGGCCATTTTTTCAAGTGTGTCTTTTTGCTCTTTAGTGGAGTTAAAGCGCGAAAGCACACCTACTTCAATAGGAAAATCAGCAAAACGGTCTTTAAAGTTTTCATAGTGTTGTTGAGCCAGCAGGGTAGTTGGTACTAAAATGGCTACCTGTTTATCATCGTTAACCGCTACAAAAGCAGCGCGCATGGCCACTTCTGTTTTACCAAAGCCTACGTCACCACACACTAAACGATCCATCGCTTGTTTTGATTGCATATCACCTAATACGGCTTCTATGGCGTTGCGCTGATCGTCTGTTTCTTCAAACGGGAAGCTATCGCTAAATTGTCGATATGCGGGGGCATCTAGAGTAAATTTATTACCAGGTTTTGCTTGGCGCTGAGCATAAATGTCGAGTAATTCAGCGGCGACATCGCGAACTTTTTCAGCCGCACGTTTTTTTGCTTTTTCCCATGCATCTGAGCCAAGCTTATGCAGTGGGGCGCTGGCTTCTTCACCACCAGAGTAACGACTAAGCATATGCAATGCAGACACTGGCACGTACAATTTAGCTTCACTTGCATAAGTAATAGTAACAAATTCAGTAACTACACCTGCAGCATCAATTGTTTGCAAACCTTGGTAACGGCCAACACCATGATCGAGATGCACAACAGGTTGGCCTTCTTTAAGCTCGGCTAAATTACGAATTAGCGCATCTTGGCTGGCTTCGTACTTGTGCTTGCGGCGTCTGCGCTGAGATACTTTTATGCCAAGCAGTTCTTGCTCGGTAATAATAGAAAGGCTTGGTTTAGTGCCAAGTACTACACTTTGCTCGAGCGGACTTACTATTAAGCCTACATCACTTGCACTTTTTATAAATTGTTCGAGTGTTTCAAATTCTTTAAATTTTAAACCGCTTGGCTTTAAAATGCTCAGCAATGATTCGCGACGACCGTCCGATTCAACACTGAGTAGTATGCGGCCTTTTTTCTTTTTTTGCTCTGCTACATAATTTATAAACGCGCCATAAGGTTCATGCTGTTTATGGTCGATTCGAATTGCAGGCAGCTCGCTAACGCTTAAGTTTTTATTGCCTGCTTTAGTACCAAGCTTTGCAAGGGATAATCTAATACGTGCAAAATTGCCTAAATTAGAAAACAGCTCTTCAATTGGCTGATAAAGCGCATTGGGTTCTAGTAATGGACGAAGTGGGTCAACTCTGCGGTTTTCATAACGTACATTTACATCGTGCCAAAAGTTATCTGCCGCATGCTCTAAATCACCCAGCTGCATAACGGTTGTTGTATCTGGCAGGTAGTCAAAAATAGTCGCGAGCTTTTCAAAAAACAACGGCATGTAGTATTCAATACCTGCAGGCCAGTTACCTTTGCTTACTTGCATGTATACTGAATCTTGCTGCGAGCTTGCGCCAAATTTTTCACGGTAGCTTATTCTAAAGCGTTCAATATCAGCGTCGTTAGTAGGAAATTCATGCGCTGGAAGTAGCTCAATTTTATCTACTTTTTCATCAGAGCGCTGTGTTTCTACATCAAATAAGCGAATGGTATCGAGTTCGTCATCAAAAAAGTCGAGTCTAAATGGGTGTGGGCTACCCATTGGGTATAAGTCAACGATAGAGCCGCGTATAGCGTATTCGCCGTGCTCCATTACTTGTTGAACATTTAAATAACCAGCTTGCTCTAAGTTGTCACGAAAGTTATGAGTGTCTAGCTTGTCGCCCACTTTAAAGTTTATTGTTGAACCGTAAATAAATGAGGCCGGGGCTGTGCGCAACATTAAAGTAGATACAGGCACAATTAACACACTTTGTTGTTCTTTTTTTAAGGTGTTTAAAGTGGCCAAACGGGCTGAAATAATATCTTGATGGGGAGAAAAATGATCGTATGGCAGAGTTTCCCAATCAGGAAATACCATGACTGGGTTATCGGGTAATAAATATTCTAATTCTGTTTCAAGGCGCAGTGCACTTGGTGTATCAGGCGTAACAATTAAGACTAAGTTATCTTGTTGTTTAACGCCTTCAGCAATAGCAATACTTAAACCACTTCCGCTTAGCTGGCCCCATTGAATTTTATCTTTTTGAGATTTTACCCAAGGCAAGGCTGCCCATTGCTCAAACGCCATTTATTACTCCATTTATAGTTGGCTCTTAGCAACTAAGAGCCATTATATTATTTAACCAGAGCGCAGGTTACTTAGTCTCGGTATATTTTTGTTAGGTCTTTATAGTGATCAATTCGTCTATCACGCAAGAAAGGCCAGATACGTCTTACGTTTTCTGAGCGTTTTTGATCAATTTCTACTACTAAAATTTGCTCATCAGTATTATTAGCCTCTGCTAATAGTTCACCTTGTGGGCCTGCAATAAACGAATTGCCCCAAAACGAAATACCATCGCTTTGCGCACTAGGGTCACTTTCATGGCCAACGCGGTTACAGCTAATTACCGGCACGCCATTGGCAACAGCATGAGCACGCTGGCTAATAACCCACGCATCTTTTTGACGAGTTTGCTCAGCAATGTCGTCGTTAGGATCCCAACCGATAGCGGTTGGGTAAATTAATACCTCAGCGCCAGCCATTGCCATTAAACGTGCAGCTTCAGGAAACCATTGATCCCAACATACTAGCACGCCTAATTTACCCACCGAGGTTTGAATAGGCTCAAAACCGATATCACCTGGGGTAAAGTAAAATTTTTCGTAAAAACCTGGATCATCAGGAATATGCATTTTGCGGTATTTACCTGCAATACTGCCGTCTTGCTCTAATACAACTGCAGTATTGTGATAAAGGCCCGTAGCGCGCTTTTCAAATAAAGACGCGACAATAACAATGCTTAGCTCTTTAGCAAGCTCACCTAAGGCATTACTGCTAGGGCCTGGAATGGTTTCGGCTAAATCAAATACGTCAACATTTTCGGTTTGGCAAAAATAGAGGCTTCGGTGTAGCTCTTGGAGTACAACCAGTTTTGCACCTTTTTGAGCGGCTTCACGAATGGCACTCATTGATTTTGCCATATTGTCCTGAGCGTTATCGCTATTGCTTTGTTGCACTAACGCAACGGTTAATTTTGCAGGGCTTGTCATTGTGCTGCTCCAGCTAAAAATCCACGAGGTAATTGCATTGTAATACAGTGTAGGCTGCCAAATTGTTCAATAATTGGTTGGCAATTTACGCCAATAATAGTGTGTTGTGGGTATGCTTTTTGAACTTGCGCGAGAGCACGCTCATCATTGGCATCATTATACGTTGGCACAAGCACAGCATTATTAATAATTAAGTAGTTAGCGTAGGTAGCCGGTAAGCGTGTTTGCTCATCGTCATAAGCGGCTTTTGGCCACGGTAACTCAATTAAGTTATATGGGGTGTTATCGGCAGTTTTAAAGGTTTTTAGTTGTTTTTCCATCGCATCAAGTGCGCTAAAGTGCTCATCAGTTTTATCGTCACACTGCACATATACAAGGGTATTATTTGGTGCAAAACGCACTAAAGTATCAATGTGGCTGTCGGTGTCATCGCCCGCTAAATAGCCATGTTCAACCCATAAAAAACTCGTCGCGCCTAAGTGCTCTTTTAAAAGTATTTCTATGTCAGCAGGATTTAAATCTGGGTTACGGTTTTTGTTAAGCAAACATTCGCTGGTTGTTAGCAACACACCGTGCTCGTTTATTTCAATACCGCCACCTTCAAGTACCATATCGAGCGCTTGATATTGGTTGTTTGTACTACTTAGCTCTTTTACCAAAGTGCGATTAATTTGATTGTCTAATGCGCTTTCAAACTTATTGCCCCAACCATTAAAAGTAAAATCATATACTTTTAATTGTTCTGTTGAATCAATAGCGGCGCAAGTAAGCGGACCATGATCGCGCGCCCATGTATCGTTAGTAGGCGTTATTACAAAATGAACACGATTAAGAGAGACGTTAGCACTATTTAGTAATGCTGTAATATGCACTTTTAAGGCACTGTTATGCGCCACAATAACAAGCTGTTGCTGCGTTGTTATGTGTTTAGCAAGTTCAATATATACAGGTTCTACACGCGCTAAGTTGTCGGCCCAATCGGTGTCTTTGTGAGGCCATGTAAGCATAACAGCGTCTTGCTCGGCCCATTCTGGTAAAAGTCTAAAGTTCATGAATTTTATATACTAATTAAGATGGCGCTAGTTTAGCATTTTACATAAAGATGTCAGCTAATTATCACTGTTTAGGTCGCCTTGGTTTTGATCAAGTTCTTGACGTTTTTTAAGTTGGCGGGTTTGAGCATGTAAACTCGCTCTAACAATAAGTTCTTGGTCAGTAGTTCTAATTGCGGTAAAGAGCATAGTGTATTGGTAGTGTTCGCTATCTTGTTTTTCTACTGCTACAACTTCGGTGTAACAATAAACCGCAGAGGCCTCGTGGTGCAAAAATAGTTTGGTTCTAAATGCTTGGCCAATTGAGTGTACTTCAGGTGATGTAAAACGAATACCGCCACCGCCGTAGCTATCACATTGTATTGCGTTATCTTGGGCTTGTTCTGAGGCCAAAATATGGCTCATTATTAAATCTATTTTACGTGACTGCGCTTGTAAAAATGTAGCTAGCTCTTGTGCTATATCGCCTAAGTTACGCAGTGGGCGTAACGAGCTTTGTTCAAGCTCACTTACTTCATTTGCTAATCTAAATAGTGGGGGAATGTCGTCTTCAAGCTCAAGCTGCGATTTAGGAACTTGTCCGGTTGATACGGGGAATAAATTTACTCTTATACTTTCATTAATTTGAAAGTACTGCTCAAACTCACCTAATCTTTCACTATTCATTATGTTCTCCACCACGTATTTATTTAATAGTAGCGTTGTGAGTACTAAATTGCTAGCAGATAAAATAACGCGTAGTGGGCTAAATGCTTTGTTTACATTCAATTTTTAACATACTAATTATGATAATAAATACACTAAGAGATATTTAGGGTAGTTACAAAAAAGCGGCCAATGTCATCCTAACATTGGCCGCTTGGGTATTGATTCATCAGCGTGTACTTATTTAAGTAGAGCGGCTAACTCATGTAAATCTTTCACTACGTGATCTGGTTTTTTAGCTAATGGGTAAAGTGCTTTACCTGGGCGTGCTATAAAAGTGGTTTGTAAGCCTGCTTCTTTTGCACCAGCAACATCCCAGCCATGGGCTGCAACCATCATTGCTTCATTTGGTGCTACGTTTAGCTTTTTAAGTACCCACTCATACGCACGTAAGTCTGGTTTGTAAATTTTAATATCTTCAATGCTGTAACGCGCATCAAAGTAAGACATTAAACCAGCGCTTTCAAACTGTGCCTTTACACCTTTGTTTGAAGAATTTGTAAGGCTTACTAACTTATAGCCCTGTGCTTTGAGTTTTGCCAGTCCTTCTTTAACATCGCTGTGGGGAGGAAGCGTTAAAAGAGGCGTAACAATAGCTGTTTTAGCTTGTTCACTTGTAATATCAATGTTGTTGTTTTGAGCAACCATAAGGAGTGACGCCACACCGATTTGCCCAAAGTCGTGATAACTACCGCTTACAGTATCTACTAATGAATGGTGCAGCATAGTCGAAAACCACAGTGGTAATAAATCTTCACGTCCGCCTAGCGCTTTACCAATAGAGGTACGCATTGACGTTAAATCAAGTAGGGTTTCGTTTACATCAAAAATAAGCACTTTAGGTTTTGCTTGTTCTTTTGTTTCATCAGCGACTGCATAACCAGATACAAGGCTTGTGCCCACAAGTAGCGAAAGAGTAAGTGTTTTTAACGATTTTAAAATAGACATTAATTATTCTCCGATTCAAGTGCTGTCATAACATCAATAGGTTCTGCGCGTAGGGTGTAATCTTCGCTTAAAAATGCGTATGTAATAACACCTTCTTGGTTTATCACATAGGTGGCCGGTAGCGGTAATTTAAAGCTTTTATCGCCGTAGTAGTGTTCAAAATCAATACCAAATTGTGTGTATAGCGCTTGAATACGTTCATCAAGTGTAAACAATAAACCAAATTGCTCAGCTACTTTATTGCTCACATCGCAAAGCACGTCAAATTCAAGGTCGTTTTTTTGTGCAGTTGAGAGAGTTTCATCAGGTAGTTGTGGTGATATTGCGATTAACTGAGCACTTTGAGTTTTAAATTGTGGTAAATAGTCGTTAAGTGCTTTTAGTTCTAAATTACAATATGGGCACCAGCCACCACGGTAAAACTAATAATTACCGGCCCTTTTTTTAGTAAATCTGCAAGCTCAATGTTTTCGCCGTTATGGTTGACTAAGCTAAAGTTTTCTACTTTTTGACCAATTTGCAATGCATTGTCTTTAATATGCTGTGCAATTAGCTCTTCGTTTGTAGTGTTCATTAGTGCCAAAACGTCAGCCGGTAATTTGGCATCTTTTTGTACGTTATAGGCATCTATTTGCGCTTTTAAACTCATGATTGAACCTCAATAATTAGACTATTTGCAATTATAGTGTTTTAGATATTTAAATAAACATTGCAATACTGAAAGCTTCATTCGAAAATATTAAACATTGAAAAGTGCACAATGGCATCTTTATGTATAATTTAAGCGACCTAGAAACATTTATAGCTGTAGTTGAAAATAAGGGCGTGCTTGCTGCTGCCCGCGAGCAGCGTTTATCGCCTGCAACGGTGAGCCATCGCTTAAGTAAACTAGAGCGTGAGCTTGCTACAGTACTTGTTTTTAGAGATAGCAGGCGAGTACGGTTATCTCCCGCAGGTGAAATATTTTATACGCGTGTGGGGGCTATAATAGAAGCTCTACACGATGCTGAACATAGTATTGGCGCGCGTAGCTCATCGGTGAGTGGTTTACTACGCGTGACCATGCCGCCTTGGGTTTTTTCAAAATACGTAATGCCTAAACTCAATGAGTTTGAGCAAGCTTACCCTGAACTAAAGCTTGATTTTTTAATAACGGATCATTTTGTAAATGTGGTTGATGATGCGCAAGATGTTGCAATTAGGGTGGGAAAATTAAATGACTCAGGATTACTTTCTCGTAAAATCGTAAACAATAGTCGCATACTGTGTGCAGCCCCTAGCTATATAGAAAAGTACGGCATGCCTGAAAATTTAACGCAATTGAGTGAGCATTATTGGGTTTGCCTGCCGTGGCAACGCCAGTTAAAGCTTTTTGACGAACACAAAAAAATACATACCTTTAATGCTAAAACTCGTTTTACTATTTCAAACTCCGATAATATGACACAAGCTGCCATTGCAGGTCATGGTATTGCTATTAAATCAAAAATAGCGATTAATGAAGATCTTAAAAACGGTATTTTGGTTGAAGTTATGCCTGGGGTAATGGCACAAAATGATGCACCGGTTTGGTTTTTACGTCCGCAAAATAGTTTAACAACCCGCAAAACTGATGTATTTTATGATTTTATGAAATCACTATTTTTGAGCTGGGAATAAGCGTTTAAATGAGCGTTTTACTCCAGTTAAAAACAAATAACCAGTAAGCTCTGCAAGCAAGGCAACAATTATGGCTGCAACAATGGCGGCTATAATAGAGTCTTTTTTCAAAATGATTTGACCTTCAAAGCGTTGCCATACTTGTTGCTTTATATCGCTCATGCCACTGATCATAGTAAATATATACGGAGATTTCTCAAACCTATTTACGGCTATCTGTAAATCTTGCTGCCGCTCGTAAAGAGTACTGATATTACTTGCCCCTTTGTTCACAATTTCATCATCAATATTTTGATAGTGTTTTATTAGCTTATTTAAATCATTATTGAAATACTTAGCTGCATCGCTTTTAAAAGGCGCAACGGCATTATTAGCTTCAATTAACTGGGCTGATAATGCTTGGCCAAAGTCACTTACAAATGCAGGTATTTGCACTCCAAGTAGTAAACCGAATGCAAAGAAACTAAGTCGTATATAATCTAAAAGTTTACTCATTTATCTTCCTATGCATTTAAATAACCCAGAATTAACATTTGAGCTTGTTTTTATGTCAAAAACTCGTAATCTATTGGGGCGTGTTAACCTTTGTGGATTGAAATTTGTTCAATCTAGGTACGATTTAATCGCGGCGCGAGGTTTGTAACCTAGCGGGCTAAGTCAAAACCGAACAACAAAGAGTTAATCGTCCCTAGATCGAGCTCAAAGGGCAGCGCATGTTTGGCATTTATGCTGCGTTATGCACCTATTTATGGGGAGTAACCACACTACATAGGCTCTGCCTTGCCTAAATATCAAACGTACTGCTGCAAATTCAACCACGAAAGGCCAACACGCCCTAATAATAAAAATAACAACAGGTGGATGTTAAGGATGACGAAAAAAGTAAAGTTCACGTCAACATTTGTTGATATTTCTAAACAGCTCAAACGTTTTGTATCGCGCATTGTTCAACCCGACGATGTAGAAGATATTGTGCAAGAAACTTTTGTAAAAAGCTATGAAGCTGATTTAAAACAAGACATCCAGTTTACCCGCAGTTATATGCTAAAAACAGCAAAACATCTAGCACTCAACCATATAGCTAAGTGGGACAACAAATTTAATGATTCGTTAGAAAACGATAACGAATTGCCCGTATTACTCAAATCAATGAAGCTCGAAGACGAATACACATCTAAAGAGCGTTTTTTACTTTTTTGTAGAGCTACTGAGCAACTAAGCTCATCGATTCGTAAATGCTTTATATTAAAAAAAGTTTACGGTATGAGCCAAAAAGAGATAGCAGACCAAATGCAGTTAAGCCAAAGCACTGTTGAAAAACACATTGCCAAAGGATTGTTACAAACCATGTTATACATGCGTGAACATGAGCAAAGCCCTCAAACGAACCCTAAAGCTCAGGCACATCCTATATCAGTTAAGAGGGTCGCAGAATGAGTAATGTTCATCAATTTAATTCAAAAGATTTAATCTTAGAAAAGTCATGTGATTGGATAAGCGCGATTGATCGTGGTTTAACTGATGATGAAAAAGAGCAATTTAAATTATGGATGATGCAAAGCACCGCACATCAAGAGTCTATATACGAGCTTGCTCAGCTTTGGGATGAGCTTTCAGTATTAAACGAATTAAGTCATTTATTTCCTCAGCGCAACAATACTAAAACATCAAAAAACAAGTGGATGTTTTCTTACTCAATTGCAGCGAGTTTGTTTGCAGCGTTAATGGTATGCAGCTACTTATTAATTAACTTAGAAAATGGCTACAACCAAGAGCTTGCAAAAGTTAATTACACTAAAATTTACAAAACAAAAGTAGGTGAGCAAGCAACGTATGTATTGCCAGACGGCACCATAGTGCAGCTTAATACTAATAGCTTACTAGAAGTTGCTTATAGTAAAGGCCGCAGGCAGTTATTACTTAGTCGTGGGGAAGGGCGCTTTAATGTAGCAAAAGATGCCACGCGTCCGTTTAGTGTTATGGCTGGCGATAAAAGTTTTACCGCGTTAGGCACGGTATTTAATGTACAACGCAATACATCATCAGATTTAGAGCTGGTGGTTACTGAAGGCAAAGTGATGATCACTGACCCAAGTGTAGCGGTTGATGCAAATGACTTTAAAGATTATCAACTTGCAGATAATAGCACGCAAAAAATTCGTCAAATTAATGCCAATATTGTTACCTCAGGCGAAAAAGCAGTTATTGAGCAAAGTGTTACAAAGCCAATTACGCAGCTTTCAATGAACGACGTACAACGCGATTTGGCATGGCAAAACGGGATGCTTATTTTTAATGGAGAAGAGCTGAGCGATGCTTTAAATGAAGTAAGCCGCTATACAGCCACACGTTTTGAGCTTTCATCAGCTGAGCTTGCCAGTATTAAAGTGGCTGGAGTATTTAAAGCCGGTGACGTCGAAGGTTTACTAGAAAGTTTACAAACTAACTTTTCGATTGATCATGAGCGTTTAGGTGAGCATGTAGTAACGCTAAAACACCATACAGAATCATAAGTAGACGTTATGCAAATCAAACTAATGTTAGATAAAGTTGCATCAATAAAGATTGAACGTAAAAAAAACATTAAAAAAAAGAAACAAACCCATAGAGGATTTTTGTTTGTCAGCTGTTTATATAAGTTGCGCAGTAACCAAACGCATTTATTGAGTGGATTTAGTGTGCTTGCACCGGCTATTTTTAGTTTAAGTGTACAAGCAGCAACACAAACCACTGGGCAAATGGTGCAATTTGATATAAAAGCGCAGCGAGCAGACAAAGCCTTAATTG
>OJFU01000173.1_pt1 | contig 18937 bp, 18 predicted proteins | sample 1594331 | NCBI WGS metagenome assembly OJFU01 (sample SAMN05416801, study PRJEB24817) | seawater metagenome | isolation source: Sea water | place: Canada:Atlantic | collected 2013-11 | reverse complement strand
AGGTTATTCATCAATCCCAAAACTCATTTTTACAAACACCTGGGCTGTATTTGCTTACCTGTTACCCTTTTGATTCGCTTGCCTCGGGTACTGATTTAAGGTTGCTTGTATCTGCGCAAATGTCTTCGCCCGATTCACTAAGCGGTATATCAACCACGAGTTCTTGATGGCGCTGGCTTATCATTACGCCAATAAATACCACAAATATGCTCAGCCATTGCCAAACGTTGAGCACTTCGCCCAAAATAATAGCTGACAAAATAAGTGTAAAAATAGGAATTAAATTAGAGTACGCAGCAGCGGTTAATACTGATACTTTGCTAATTGCATAGTTGTACATGCCGTAGCCGCCAAGGGTTACACACGAACCTAAATACAAAATGCTCATGAGCGCAGTTAAGTCGTGTTGGTTTTCGCTTGGTAGGTCGATAAAAAATAAAAACGGCGCAAAAAACAAGCTGCCGCTAATACCTTGCAACGCAATTAAAGTCAGGGGTGAGTAGCGATTAGCTAAATGTTTAATACTTACGGTATAAAATGCAGCGCACACCATCGCCATAAGCTCTAAAAAGTTACCTAGTAACGGATTAGGTGCTTGGTCGGTACTTGGTGAAAGAAGCGTAAGTAAAATACTGCCGCCAATACACAGCGTAAAACCGACAACAATGGCTTTGCTTATATGCTCTTTAAGTAATACAAAGGCAAGCAACGCAATAATAATAGGTAAGCAAGAGACAATAACACCGGCCTGCGAGGCTGATGTGTATTCCATTGCATGGCCTTCAAATAAAAAGTATAAGCAAGGCTCAGCAAGCGACATACCCACTAAATACTTCCAGTCACCTTTTAAATACTCAAACCGAATAACGTAGCGCCATAAACAAAGCGACAAAACTAACGTGGTGAGCATGCGTAAAAATATCACCAATGCAGGGTCGTAAATAGCAATGGCGTATTTGAGCGCAATAAAAGAGCTGCCCCATAAAAAGGTGGCAATAATTAAACATAAACTGGCAGGCATAGAGAGTAATTTACTTAATTTAATAAAATCAGATCCTAGCATGAAAATTTTTAACTTGTTCAAAAATACCGAGCTGGTATAAATTAATTCATCTTTAATTAATCAATAGTAAAAAGCACATGCAAAGGGAACAGGTAATAGTTGTAAAGCTTGGTACAAGCGTACTAACTGGCGGCACCGATAAGCTAGACAAAGCACATATGGTTGAATTAGTACGCCAATGCTGCGAGCTTAAAAAGCAAGGCCACCAGGTTATTTTAGTATCGAGCGGCGCGGTAGCTGCTGGGCGCGAACAACTATTAAAACCCTGTGGCAGAAGCTTAATTGATAAACAAATGCTTGCTGCAATTGGACAAGGTCAACTTATTCATATTTGGCAGAGCTTGTTTGCTTTATATGGGGTAAATGTAGGGCAAATGCTGCTTACTCGCGCTGATGTAGACGACAGAGAGCGCTACCTTAATGCCCGCGATACACTCAATGCGTTATTAAATTACGACGTTGTGCCCATCATTAACGAAAATGACGCAGTCGCTACCAGTGAAATAAAAGTAGGCGACAACGATAATTTATCGGCACTTGTCGCTATTTTGGCTAATGCTAATAAATTATTGCTACTTACCGATCAAGAAGGGTTATTTACCAGCGATCCGCGCACCAATGCCGATGCTACCCTCATTGGTGAAGTAACACATATAAACGATGAGCTGCGCCAACTTGCTGGTGGCAGTGGAACAAACTTAGGTACTGGCGGCATGGCAACCAAATTACAAGCAGCCGACATCGCAAGGCGTGCAGGCGTTGAAGTTATTATTGCTAAAGGCGCAGGTAAAAACGTTATTTTAAAATGCATGAGTGACGAGTTACCTGGTACACGCTTTTTAAAACTCACCGCCCCAAAAGATGGCCGTAAAAAATGGCTACTAGCGGGGCCTAAAAGCACCGGCCAAATTGTTATAGATACAGGTGCTATTAGTGCCCTTCAAAATAAAGGTGCAAGCTTACTTGCTAAAGGCGTTACTAATGCATTTGGACGTTTTGAAAGAGGCGATTTAATTGATTTAATAGATACTAAAAATCAAGTAATTGCGCGTGGCTTAACGCGTTTTAGCAGTACCGAGGTAAATAAAATTAAAGGCGCACACTCAAATCAAATAGGTGAGTTACTTGAATACGATAGTGGTGCAGAAGTATTGCATCGCGACGACTTAGTATTACTTTAATACCTATTCTAAAGGATTAGTTAATAAGTATTACCTCATAACTTAGTAAATTCATGAGTATTGTCTAGACTAATATAAGTTTAATTAGTTTAGGCAGTGTAATGAAGGCAAATAAGTGTGGGCACGAATGGATTATTAAGCTTACCCAGCAAGAGGAAGAAAATGATTTAGATAGCGCATTAATACAAATAATTAGCGACTTGCTCGAAGTTGATAATTTTGCCATTTACGTCAATAAAAATTTTTCTGCCCCCATACCCCCTACTCTTATTAATCCAAATAGTAATTTAGAGCAATTAAGCCCAGATGAAGCATCATTATTATTACAAAAGGTCACTCAAAATAAAATTAGGGTGAGCTATGCCTTTAGTAGTACTACAAGTTACGTGCCTATTTATCATTTTGGAAAAGTAGTCGGCACTTTATTAATAGAAACCGAGCAAGAATTACCAGAACGAACAACTATGTTAGCTGTGCATATTTTAAATATTTATGCTAATCAGCTTGGGCTATTATATAAGTCGCGGTTAGATCCACTTACAGAGCTTTTAAATAGGCAAACATTTGATAAAAAAGTAATTGAGATTGTATCGGGTAACGGTTTTTTGTTACCAAGAAATGATAACAATAAAGAGCGACGTTGGTATTTAGCTATTGCCGATATCGACAACTTTAAAAATATTAATGATAACTACGGGCATGTAATTGGCGATGAGGTTATTTTACTTGTTGCACGGCTACTAAAAAATAATTTTAGAATAGAAGACTATGTATTTAGGTATGGCGGTGAAGAATTTGCAATGTTATTTCAAACAAAAACAGAGGCTGATGCACATGTTGCACTTAACCGGTTACGCCTTAATGTTGCCCAATACCCCTTTCCACAAATTGGCCAATTAACCATTAGCATTGGTTTTTTAGAGTTAGTGAGTATTGATACTGTATCGAGTATTGTAAATCAGGCTGATTTAGCGCTTTACTACTCTAAAAATACTGGCCGTAATAGAGTTACCTCCTACAGTGAATTAGAAGTTAATAACGAACCAAAGATAGATAACAGTATTGAGCTTTTTTGATTGTAAATTTGTGCTAAAATCTGGCTCCTTAAATTGTTGTAAGCAGAGCACAGAACATGAAATTAGTTCGTTGGTTTTTAGGTTGTATAATCTTATTCTTTAATTTTGTATTTACTCCTCGCAGTAAAAAGCGTGCAAGCGACGAGCAAGCACAGCTTGATCAGCAAACCTCACAATTTAAACTGTACCAATTTAAAGCATGCCCGTTTTGTGTAAAAGTACGCCGCGCTATTAAGCGCGAAGGCTTAAACATAGAAACGCGTGATGCAAAAAATAATGAGCAATATCGTCAAGAGCTTCTTGAGCAAGGCGGCAAAGTTAAAGTGCCTTGCCTGCGTATAGAGAAAAATGGCCAAGTACAATGGCTGTATGAATCAAACGATATTATTGCTTACTTAAACAAAGTAGCTGCATAAACCACTTTTATTATCTCACTTATTTAAAGAGAATTTACCATGACAATTCGCACCCGTGTTGCCCCGTCGCCAACTGGTGACCCGCATCTTGGCACCGCTTATATCGCCTTATTTAACTACTGTTTTGCTAAACAACAAGGCGGTGAATTTGTACTTCGTATAGAAGATACAGACCAAGTACGTAGCACGCCAGAGTCTGAACTTGCGATTATGGATAGCTTACGCTGGTTAGGGCTTGAGTGGGATCATGGTCCTGATGTGGGTGGCGAATTTGGTCCTTACCGTCAATCTGAGCGTAGCGATTTATATAAAAAATACGCGCATCAATTAGTTGACGATGGTAAAGCGTTTTACTGCTTTGCAACAAGCGAAGAGCTTGATCAAATGCGTGAAGAGCAAATGGCAGAAGGATTGCGCCCTAAATACGACGGTCGTGGTTTAAACCATACAGATGAAGAAATTAAAGCAAACTTAGCTGCAGGCAAACCTTACGTTATACGTATGAAAATCCCAAGCGAAGGCACATTTAAGTTTAACGACTACCTACGAGATGAAATTGAGATCCCGTGGGAAAACGTAGACATGCAAGTGCTTTTAAAAGCGGATGGTTTCCCAACGTACTTTTTAGCGAACGTAGTTGATGACCACCATATGCAAATTAGTCATATTTTCCGTGGCGAAGAGTGGATTAACTCAGCACCTAAGTTATTAAAACTTTACGAAGATTTTGGTTGGGAAGCGCCGGTACTTGGTCATTTACCATTACTACGTAACCCAGATAAATCAAAGCTATCTAAGCGTAAAAATCCAACGTCTATTAACTACTATAAAGAAATGGGTTACCTACCAGAAGCCGTGCTTAACTACTTAGGTCGTATGGGTTGGTCAATGCCAGATGAGCGTGAAAAGTTCACACTTAATGAAATGATTGAAAACTTTGACATGAAGCGCGTATCGCTTGGTGGCCCAGTATTCGACGTGGATAAATTAAGCTGGTTAAACGGCATGTGGATCCGCGAAAATCTAACCGACGAGCAATTAATTCAGCGCTTTGTTGATTGGAAGTTTAACGGTGAAATGTTAGCTAAAGTTTTACCTGAGGCTAAAACGCGTATTAATACCCTTTCGGATATGGTTGAGCTGGCAGGGCACTTTGTAGGTGGTATTCCAACTTACGACCCTGCGCTATTAACAGCTGGTAAAGCAGACGAAAACGTAATACGCCAAGCACTACAGTTTTTTGTATGGCAGCTAGAAGGCTTACGTAGCTTTGATAAGCCCGCTATTTTTGCAATTGCAAAAGAAGTGGCTACATTCCACGAGCTTAAAATTAAAGACTTTTTAGAGCCAATTTTTGTTGCAATTACAGGCAAAACATCAAGTACGTCGGTGCTTGATGCAATGGAGATATTAGGCTCTGACTTATCACGTGCTCGTTTACGTGTAGCGCTTGCTCATTTAGGTATTTCTAAAAAGCAGGCTAAAAATATAGAGCGTGCGTACCGCGAATACCCAAGTGCATAATTGCTAAACAATGTACTTTTAAAAGCCGAGCTTAGTAAAATAAGTTCGGCTTTTTTGTTTCAGGCTGTTTGGCTATATGCCATCGCGTTTTGATATTGTTTAGCCTAAGTATTCATAATTTACTAAATGCTACAATAAGGCATATAAACTCATAGGAGGCAGTATGATTGCAACCGTTAAAAACAAAGCTATTTTTAGCAGTAATACATTCTCGATAAACCTTGTTACTTACCCAACCAATCATAGCGTAATGAACCATATTGACCCTGTGCAGCAAGGGCGCTATTACAAGCTTAATTTTGTATTAGAGAAACCTAAAGCGGGTGGTGTATTTAAATGCTCAAAATACATTATAAATTTATTTAATCGCGTGTATTTGTTCAGACCCGATAAGTACGAACACAGCGTATCTAAAATCGAGTCTGGAAAGCGCGTACTACTGAGCTTTGCGCTTAATATATAATTTGCACTTTTGCTTATTAATAGTCGTAGGCCTGTCCGGTGCATAAAACAGATAGGTCGCAGTACGATACAGAGGTTTCACTACAGGAATTAATAGTAAAAGCATTCCCGCCTCTGCGCATAGCATCAGCTTTAAGTAAATCAATCGCGTTTGATTTAGAGCGATTGTAACTTACATTATTGCTGCCCATACCGTCGCCATCACAACTTCCACCTTCTATTCGGCCTAAAAGTGTTGCGCCACTTTCGTGTGCTTCTTGGTCGCTATAAAATTGCTGTAAATCTCTTTTATTAACGTAGGTGCCAATTTCTTGAGATAAAATACCGTTGTCTATATCTGTATGATAAGTCATGCCTGAACAACCAGTTATTGTGGCCAGCACTGTTATTGCCATTATAAAACGTAGCATACTTATTAGTCCCTTAATTTATTATTTGAAATAGTAAATTACTAACAAAATTAAATGCGGGCAATGTTTACTACTAAGTAAATTGTTAGCATTTGTAAATGTATTTAGATTTTACTGAGCATAGGGTAAGTAAACCAAAAGAAGTGGCAAAGATTAACTAACCAATGGCATAAAATAGCCCACGCTAAGCGCTGCGTTTTATAAAAAATATAGCTATATCCTAAGCCTGCAATAAATGAGACCAATACATAGTTAAATCCTCCAGCAAAATGCGCCAAAGCAAACACTGCAGCTGTCATTATTGGGGCAAGTAGCGCTAGGCGAGTAGATGTGATTATTTGACTAAGTTTGGTTTGTAATAAACCTCGAAATAAAGCTTCCTCAGCTACACAGGTAAATAAAAGATTAATAGCAATAAAGGCTAACCAAAAGTTGGGCACTTTTGGGTTAAAGCTTACAAGTCCAAGTGTTAAAGCCGCAGTGAGCGAAGCTAAAACAGTAGTAATAACTATTAAAATGGGTTGTTTAACGTTTAATGGGCCTGCTTTATTAGAGTCTGCTTTTAAAGCTTTTTTATTCGAATAAAAGTAAGCACAAAGGAATAACCCAGCCATAGCTTTATCAAAATTAGCATAAAGGGTAAAAGCAATCGCATCGCTTGTAATACGCTCATCTATAACAATAGGGAGGTTATTAAAACCAGGCACCCAATGAAGTGCTAATGCCAGTGAGGAAATTATAAAAACAGTACCTAAAATAGCGCGTATTATTGCCCGCTTTGCATTTAGTGCGCAGTAGTATAAAACAACGTAAAGCCCAGTGCTGAGCAGAGCATACAAATTTATATAACCTTGAAAATACCCACTTACTACACTTAAAGCCATTAAGTAGTGCCAAAGGGGTTGCCGCATTATTGATATTTTGCAGTACGGAAAAACACATATGATTGATAGTGCTAATAAATAAAAGGCCATTGTTTTTTATTACTCTGTTTTATTTAGCCATTAATCTAACAGATTCGACCTCTCAATATTTTTTTTCTGGTAATATAGATAGGTTATAAGCAGTTTAAGCAGTGAACAAACTATGTTAAGTCCTTTTTTTCAGCAGCATGCTGATTATGTTTCTATCTCTCGTGAGCAGGGTTCTCGCTTCGCTAAATGCGTTGCTGACGATTACAATCCACTTCATGACAAAGATGCCAAAAAGTTTTGCGCGCCAGGAGACTTACTTTTTTCATTGGTACTAGACCGCTACGGTATTAGTGAACAAATGGAATTTACTTTTGCCGGTATGGTTGATGAAAACACCAAACTTCATTTCCCTGAGGGAGCCGATGAGTTTGATGTAACCAATGGCGAAAAAGTCATTTTAAAGGTAAAGCGCAGCGGTAAAACCAGCCAATGCCCAGCACTAACTAATAGTCTAATAAAAAATTATGTTGAGTTTTCTGGTACTACCTTTCCGCATGTAATTATCCCATTAATGGGCAAGCAAGAGGTAATGATAAACCCTGCTCGTCCGATGATAATTTACGAATCAATGCTTATTAATCTTGATAATCTTGATATAACAGCGCCAATACTTGAATTTGCAGAGCCAAGCTTTGAGTACACTGGTAAGCGCGGAAAAATTACACTACGTTTTAACCTGTTAGAAAACGGCGTTAAAGTGGGTAGTGGTGAAAAGCACATGGTAGTTTCGGGTATTCGCGAATACTGCCAAGCAACAGTTGACGATTTAATAGCGTTTTACAACGAACGTAAAGCAACACTAAAGCCAGCTTAAAGCTACATAAAATTATAAAAGGCGCTAAATACAACTGTTATTTAGCGCCTTTTTTATTGGTTTTAAGAGTACAGCTAGATTAGCCGAGGGATTAAATACTTTTCTGGACTGGTTAATTTACGCAGTACAGTAATATGCGTACAATAGCGCTCTTTGTTATTTTAAAGCTAAGCCTATGTCTGCCACTACGTTCTCATCACTTAATCTCGACCCGTTATTATTAACAGCGATTGAGCAAAATAATTACACTCAACCTACCGCAATTCAGATTAAAACTATTCCGCCTATTCTAGCTGGAAGTGATGTAATGGGCAGCGCGCAAACAGGTACGGGTAAAACCGCCGCCTTTGTTTTACCTCTATTACATAAGCTTTTAAATACCCCTAAAAAAGATGAGCAAGGCCTTGCCCGCGTTGTAATTTTAACGCCAACACGAGAGCTTGCTCAGCAAGTATTTGCCAGCTTTGAAAAGTACGCACAAGGCACTAATATCAATGGTGCTTTAGCCTATGGTGGTGCAAGTATTGGCCCTCAAATTAAAGCACTTAAAACAGCACAAGTTATAGTGGCCACACCAGGGCGTTTGCTTGATCATATAGTTAAAGGCAGTGTGGTACTTTCAAGCGTAGACTCTTTAGTGTTTGACGAAGCCGACCGCATGCTTGATATGGGCTTTATTGATGAAATTAGACGTATATTGCGACATATACCGGGCGATCGCCAAACTTTACTCTTTTCAGCTACGTTTGATGACAGCGTGTTTGAACTCAGTAAAAAACTACTAAAAAACCCAGAACTAATTGAAGTTGATAAACGTAACTCAGCTGCGGTTGAAGTAGAGCAAGTTATTTACGCTGTAGATGAAGACCGTAAGCGCGAACTTGTATCGCACATGATTGGCATGAAAAACTGGCGCCAAGTGCTTATTTTTACTCGCACAAAACAAATGGCTGATAAGCTCGCTAAAGAAATGTGTAAAGATGGGTTAAAAACCGAATCAATCCATGGCGATAAATCGCAAGGCGCACGTGACCGTGCATTGCAAAACTTTAAAGAGGGTATTACACGCGTACTTGTTGCAACCGACGTCGCTGCGCGTGGTTTAGATATTTCTACACTTAGATACGTAATTAATTTTGAACTGCCTTACATTGCCGAAGATTACGTGCACCGTATTGGCCGTACAGGTCGTGCTGGTGAACAAGGACTTGCTATGTCATTGGTAAGTCTTGATGAGCAATGGCTGCTAGAAGAAATTGAAGTATTACTCGATACGCGTTTAACGCCGCAGTGGTTAGAAGGTTACGAGCCTGACTTAAATAAAAAGCCCAAAGATAATCGTAAAAATACTAATAAATCTCGAAAAGATCGCGATAAAAAACGCATTACGGGTAAAAGAGAGCCAAGTAGACGCCGTAAATAATAGCTTTTACTTTACTTTTTTGCCTATACTGGAGCTATTAAATAGCCGAGGTAAAGTTAATGTTTGAAACTGATAAATGGGCATTCTCTGGTGTTGATGGCCAAATATCTTTGCATAAATGGCAAAAAACAATGGACCTTATCACGGGGCTTTTTTCAGCCCCGTCTGGTTATATAGTTCAGGCAACAAGCAAAGGCTATCGCGTTGTTATTAGAAATAACGAAGGTGGCTCAAGCTTTGAAACCAACCCGATACTTCCTCCTCAAACACCTCTTTTTTGTCGGCACGTCGCTGAAACTAATAATATTTTATATGTTAATGATGCAAGCAATAACGATGCATGGAACACCCTCCCAGAAGTAGTTGAGGACGGTGTTGAATCCTACTTAGGCTTACCTATTCATTGGCCAGAAGGTGAAGTATTTGGCACGCTATGCTTAAAAGACACTAAAATAACTAGCTATACCGATGAATACTTTGAGCTCATAGAGCAACTACGCGATTTAATTGAAGACGACCTAGCGCTTGTGTATAGCTATGAGCAAATGCGCGAAATAGCCATGTTAGACTCATTAACGAGTATTTATAATCGCCGAGCACTTAACTTACTAGCTCAGCAAAAGCTTAATTTAGCACTGCGTTTGGGCTTCGACGTATGTTGCTTGTTTATTGATATAAACGACTTTAAAAAATTAAACGACACCTGCGGACATGAAGTGGGCGACAAAGCCTTAATTATATTGGCAGATACGCTAAAAAAACATTTAAGAGATGCCGATATAGTAGGGCGTTTAGGTGGTGATGAGTTTGTTGCAGTAATGCAATTAAGCGATAAAAGTAAAATTAGCTACATCATGGATAAAATATCCTCTGAGTATTCAAAAGCTTTACTCAAAGAAGAGGTTTGCGATTTATCGCTCAGCATAGGTTATAGTTTTACTAATAAACAAAAGCAGCCCTTTGAAGCGCTATTAAATGATGCAGACCACGCAATGTATAAAAATAAACAAGCGTATAGGCTCGCTAAAAAAGCAAAATAATAAAAGGAAGTTCGTCATGACTCATGCCTCAAAAACTTGGCTAGTTTTTTCTGCGATAGGTTTTATTTTTGGTGTTATGTGCTCCTCTATGGGGTTTGCCTTAAAAAGGCTTGAGAGTAATAACCAAAAATAGCTTCAATGAATAGCTTAAGCTGCAAATTTTTACTTGTACTTCTTAATTTATTTTTCAAAGTACGGACATAAAAAAGCAAGCCATGAGGCTTGCCAAGAAGGGTGTTAATTAGCTCTTACCTAGCCTTTAAGCTATTAGCTTTTCAGCAAGGTTTAATTCCATAATAGCTTTTAATAAACGGTATAAGTTAATTGATGCATCAATTTCTTCTTTACGGTTTGTTAAGCTTTCAATATTTAAGCCCAGCGGTACATCTAAATGCGCACAGCTTTTAAGTATTAAGTCGAGGTTTTCGCGGCAAATACGGACCGATTCGCTTAATGTATTGTCTGCATCAAGCATGCGCCATTTTGTTGCCTCTGGCACTGAGATACCCAACCATTGCATAAACTCTAAGGTTTTTTCGCCGCCGCACGGGGTAAACGTTAATATAATACGTTGAGGTGTAATACCCTGTGCTTTACATGTACGTGCGTAGCTAGTAATTAGCTCTATGGTAGCTTGTGCATCGTAAACAGCTTGCGATATAAAAAACTGACAACCTTGTGCTGTTTTTTCTATTAATCGTTCGTGCTCATTTTGTTTACTTGAATGGCGCTCGGCAATCGTAACGCCACCTAAAAAGAAATCATCTGATTGCTCAGCCATCGCTTTATAAGCATCTGGCAAGCTTAGCTTTATATCGCCTATCGATGATGGGCTACCTACTAAAACAACATTTTGTAAATCGTAGTCGTTTTTAGTTTCACTTAGCCAATCTTTAAATTCGCCTACACCACGCTGCGCCACACTTTTATAAGTAATTACATCTTGTGCAGATAAATTACGAAGTAAATGGCTGTATTCACGCGGATCAACGGTTTGTTTAAACGCAAATGGGCGGTCTTGGTTAGTTCGGCTGCTTTCGTCTTGAATGTCGTAAATTATCACGCCGTCGTATTCAATTTCGTGTAAGCGACCTAATAGCTTTTCTGCAATGGTTTTTAATTGCGCTTTATCGGTGCCAATTTTAGGCGGGGTAGTACCAATAAGATAAACACCTTGATTGGTGTCCACTATCTTCTCTTTTAGTGATAAAGCCATAATCCTCATTCCAGCTAAGTTTGTTTTGATGGATTTAATATAGCAGCCATTTAGACGTCTAGATAGATTTATTTAATGAAAGTTTTTCAATTAACATGATGTTTATTCATAGTGCTTGTTCCCATAATTTATAATTGACACAGTTGTTTACATAATAAATTCCCTTGGGGCTCTTATATTTATTGGCTATGGGGCATAATTAAAGAGTTAAATCTGACAACAAATTTGCTCAATTTAAAAAGGGACAACAATGAAATTTAAATTATTAGCAACCAGCTTAGCGGTATCGCTGGCGTTAACAGGTTGCGCCATGCAACAAAACCAAAGCACGCAAACAACAGCACAACAAGAACAAGTAAATAAAGCTGATGACCGTGTTTTTTCACAAGATTACTTAATTGAAGAGCTAGAAAACGGCTTGCGTGTCATGGTTGTTAAAACCGATTACCCTGATGTCGTGTCGCTGCAAATTCCGGTATCGGTTGGATCTCGTAACGAAGTTGAAGAGGGCAAAACAGGCTTTGCTCACTTTTTTGAACACATGATGTTTAAAGGCTCAAAAAAATACCCTGAAGATGTGTACTCAGACATATTAAAAAATTCAGGTGTTGATAACCGCGCTTATACAACAAACGATTACACAAATTACCATTTAAACTTTTCAAAGCAGCATCTTGATAAAGTACTTGAGCTTGAAGCTGATATTTTTCAAAACTTAACCTACACCGAAGAGCAATTTAGAACAGAAGCACAAACGGTAAAAGGTGAGTACTTAAAAAACAACGCGAGCCCAATTCGTAAATTATTAAGCGCTGTACGCGAAGAAGCGTTTGATAAGCACACGTATAAACACACCACTATGGGCTTTTTTAAAGACATAGAAGCCATGCCTGATCAAATGGCCTATGGTAAAGAGTTTTTTGCTAAGTTTTATAAGCCTGAGTATGTGTCACTTGTCATCGTGGGCGATGTAGACCCACAAGCAACAATGGCAATGGTTAAAAAGCATTGGGGCAGCTGGGAAAAGGGTAACTATGTTGCTGACATTAAAGCAGAACCTGTTCAACAAGCACCAAAATATTTGCACCAGCAAGATGAAGCGCTACCAGGGCATTGGTTACTTGTATCGTACAAAGGCGCTGCGTGGGAGCCTGCTAAAAAAGACAGAGCGGCACTCGATTTAATCTCACAGCTTTATTTTTCAAATAATTCAGATTTATATCAAGAGCTAGTGGTCGACAAACAAATTGCCAGCCAAATGTTTACCTATAACCCAGAGACTAAAGATCCGGGTTTATTACACGTATTTGTTAAAGTAGAAAACGCAGACGATTTAGCCACTGCGCGCGATGCCATTAATCGAACTTATGCAAAAGCACGCACTGAGCTTGTTGATGAGCAAAAGCTCAGTGATTTAAAATCGAATCTTAAATACAGCTTTATTAATGGCTTAGATTCGTCGCAAGCGATTGCATCAACCCTTGCCAGCTACATGCATTTTGAGCGCGATCCTGAGGTTATAAACCAGCTGTATAAATCGGCAGATAACATCACCAGCGCAGATATTAAAGCCGTTGCTAATAAATACTTTACTGATAAGGCACGTACCACATTAACAATGTCGGCACTTGATAAAGCCCCAGGTTTTGAGCAAGAAGTTAATTTAAATGCGCTTACTGCAAAGCTTGAACAAGCACCTGCGAAGCCTGCATTTAAAGTACTTGATAAAACCAATAGCTCGCCGTTAATCGATGTTAACTTTTTATTCAATACCGGCGCGGCTGCCGACCCTCAAGGCAAAAAAGGTGTTGCTGCGCTCACTGCGGCTATGCTTGCACAAGGTGGCTCAGAGGCGACAAGCTATAAAGATATTCAAAAAGCACTTTATCCGCTTGCAGGTAGCTTTGGTTATCAAATAGATAAAGAAATGCTGTCGTTTCAAGGGCGTATTCATAAAGACAATGCAGCGCAGTGGTATTCACTTGTGAGCGATCAATTATTAAACCCAGGCTTTAGAGACGATGACTTTAAACGCCTTAAAAAAGAAATGATCGATGGTATTAAATCAGGCTTAAAAGCATCTAACGATGAAGAGCTAGGCAAAGAAGTGCTATACAGTGCACTTTACAAAAATCACCCTTACGAAAGTTACAACTACGGTGATATTTCGGATTTAGAAGCGTTGACGCTAGATGATGTTAAAGCGTTTTATAACAGCGAGCTTACGCAATCTAAACTCACGGTTGGCTTAATTGGGGCTGTGCCTGCAAACCTTAAAGCTAAAATGATGAGCGATTTTGCAACGCTACCAAAGGGTGAGCAAAGCCGTTTAAGTATTCCTGATGCGCCAGCGCTTAAAGGTCATCATGCAACTATTGTAGAAAAGTCAGCGCAATCGACAGCGGTATCGTTTGGTTTCCCTATTGATACAATTAGAAGTAGCGAAGACTGGACAGCCCTTTGGCTTGTGCGTTCGTACTTTGGTGAGCACCGTAGTTCTAACAGCTTTTTATATGAGCGCATTCGTGAAACTCGCGGCATGAACTATGGCGATTACGCATATATTGAATACTTTCCACGTGGTATGTTTCAAACCAAGCCAGATGCAAACCTAGGGCGCTCAGAGCAAATATTTCAAGTGTGGTTACGCCCACTTCGCTCTAATAACGATGCGCACTTTGCAACACGTACCGCCTTGTTTGAGCTAGATAAGCTAATTAAAAATGGTATGAGCGAAGATGACTTTGAAGCTACGCGTAATTTTTTAATTAACTTTGTGCCGCAAATGGTTGCAAGTCAAAATCGCCAATTAGGTTACGCGCTTGATAGCGAATTTTACAACACTGATAACTTTGTAAGTTACGTAACTAATAAACTTAAAACGCTAACGCTTGCTGATGTTAATCGCGTTATTAAAGAAAACTTACAAACAGACAATGTTCACTATGTATTTATTACTGGTGACGGCGCTGATATGCAAAAACGTTTAGCATCGCAGCAAACCTCACCAATGGTTTACAACACTAATAAACCTGCTGAGTTGGTTGCTGAGGATAAAGTGATTGCTGATTATAAACTGGCAATTCCTGCAAAAAATATTGAAGTGATGAAAGTCGATAAAGTATTTCAATAATTTAAGTGTTTTTAAACTATCTTTAAATGTATAAAAAATGCCCCAGTGCTTAAAGCTCTGGGGCATTTTATATTAATACTCTAAGCCAAAGCATAGGCTTGTTATTAATATCATAAGCTCGTTATTAATAGCATACAGCTAACTCCAAGTGTAAAGCTAATTAAAGAGCTTATAGCAATAGCTACAATAAACTTTTGCGTTGATTGGGCTTTAACCGTTTCATCTACTTCTAAGTCGTCCAATTTTATAAGCTCGCCTTGTCGCACTTCAAATACTGCGCATAAAGCCATTGTGGTTTCTTTTGATGCCGCACCTTCTTTTTCTACACGCTGAACGGTACGTAAGCTTACACCGCAGGCATCGGCAAGTTGCTGCTGCGTCCAATTAAATTGCTGCCTAAGTTTTTTTATTGTTTTAGAGTTAAGTTGCATGCGTTTATTTACCCATCACTAAGTCAATTAGCATGAAGGTTGAATACCCACCTAAGTATCCGGCAAGTACACAGGCAGAAAAAAAGAGGACAGCTCTTTTCGGATCTTTAATAAAAGGAAGTACAGTTTGTTCTTGCTGCTTTATTTGCTCATTATTCTTAAAAAAAGTACATTCAAGCTTGCCAGTGATGATATTTAGCATGTGATATTTAACTTGGTAGTTATGTTCTTTAAACTCAAATGTATGCGTGCTTTTTCTACCAACGCTACGCTTACTACTAACTAAATCATCGTTAACGTAGATTTCTTCTTTGCCTGTAAAGTAGCTTCCAAAACAGGCTATTTGGTTGTCGCCATCTTGAAAGTAAAATTTGTAACCTAATTTTTTTGTATTTAATATATCGTTTTTCATCATCGTTATCCTTGTTGAGTTGATGATGCTAATTTAGCGTTTGTTTTTGTTATTTACGCCGTCAGCTGTACGCCAGTATGTATTTTGGCATATGACAGATGAACTGTCATATGTTGTTAGCTTTTGATTTTTATTAATTTATTATATTTTAAGTCTGTATTGTTCATTTTAGCTACTGTCGTATAACTTAATCTAAAAAATAGGTAAGTGTTTAAAATATCATTTCTGAGTACTAGTTATATCTAATAACCAGAACAAATAACTAAGGGATTAACACCTTTGTGGCTAAATCCGTTAGACTTGGGAAAAGGCTATTTTATATCAACTTAAGGCAGTGCAGTATTATGCGTCATGCAATTTGGCAACAGCTTCGCGACGAAGCTAACGATGTAGTAAAACGTGAACCATTATTAGCAAGTCATGTTTATTCATGTGTTTTAAATCATGATTGTTTAGGTTCGGCATTGAGCTTTATTGTTGCTAATAAGTTGGCTGATGCGGTGGTATCTGCATTCACTATCCGAGAGCTGTTCGATCAAGCATTTGTAAAATGTGACCGTATGCTATCTTTTGTTGCTGAGGATATTAAAGCGGTAAAAGACCGCGACCCTGCATCAGAAACCTATCTTACGGTTATATTAAATCTAAAAGGTTTTCATGCTATTCAGGCGCACCGTTTGGCTAATTGTTTGTGGCAACAAAATCGCAAAGAGCTAGCGCGCTTTATCCAAAGCCGTAACTCTGAAGTGTTTGGGGTCGATATTCACCCAGCATGTAAAGTGGGTAAAGGCATTATGTTTGACCACGCAACCGGTATTGTTATTGGTGAAACAGCGGTAATTGAAGATAACGTATCAATTTTGCAATCTGTAACGCTTGGCGGTACAGGCAATGAGCAGGGCGATCGTCATCCCAAAATTAGAGCGGGCGTATTAATTGGCGCCGGCGCTAAAGTACTTGGTAATATTGAAGTAGGTGAGGGCGCACGAATTGGCGCGGGCTCAGTTGTACTTAGCAATGTTCCACCACACACAACCGCTGTTGGCGTACCCGCTAAAATTATTGGTCGACCGGATTGTGAGTGTCCGGCGCAAAGTATGAACCAAAACTTTTTAGCAAATCCTGAGCCTGAAAACGAATCGCACACGAGTGCAATGCTATAGGTAATTAAAAATAATAAAACTTAAAAGGAATTAACATGAACAAAAATAGTTTATTGGCTCTAGGGATTGGGTTTATTGCGGGTGTAGGTTTAACTTGGAGCTACTTTAATGCAGCTTCAAGTCATCCAGAATCTGTTAAGTCGCAGCCAAGTTATGAAAAACAGCAAAAGCTTCATACTGAACAACAAAGTAATGAGGTATTGAGTAATGCAGACTCTGCAGTACCTGAGCAAGTCGCTAGTATAGAGCCCACTGAAGACACGCCTACAACCAATTCAGAAACCCAAATGCTTGATGAACTACCTTTAGAAGAGCAAGTAACTCAGCTTAAGCAGCAACTCGCCGAACAGAAAGCGGCGCTCAAAAGTGTTTTAAAGAAAATGAGGAGCCCTTCAGATTTTGAGCAGATTTTACGTGATAAATTTGAAAATCAAACGCGCGACGAAGAATGGGCTTATCGTACTGAAATGGCATTACAAGATTTTTTATTAACAGCTGATTTATCAATTATTCCTGACGTTGTTAGTGCAAAATGTAAAAAAACAGTATGTGAATTTGAACTTGCCGCTCCTACTGATAACGACACATTTGGTAATGCTCAATGGCGAGAGCTAAACGATAAGTTGATGGAACAAGAGTTTTGGCAACAATTTAAAAGCACTACCTCCACATCGAGCGATAGCGAACTTAAAATGTTGCTAAGTACAGAGCTTTAAACTGTATCAGTATTAAGTAATAGGTATGACCTGCGATTCTACAGAGCCATCAACGAGCTCTGTAATTAACACATCGCCTGTTTTAATTTGCCCCACAGATTTAACTACTTTTCCTTGCTGTGTTTTAGTGATGCTATAACCGCGCGCTAAAACATTAAGCGGACTTACTGAATCTAACCTGCTTGCTTGCAGTGCTAAGCTATTATTCGCTTGTTGTAACTGATGCTGTATAGCTTGGTTTAGCCTAGCTTGTAATTGCGAGAGTTGATGGCTTGCTGAAGCGAGTTTTTTATCAGGTGATTGGCGCATCAAACGCGGCGTTAAGTTATTGAGTGTGCGTTCTTGTTGGTAAAAACGATTACGCATAGCTTGTTGCAGCGCAATGCTTAGCTCATCCAAACGTTGTGATTTTTGACTAAGCTGATTACGCGGATGACACAAATTAAGGCGGTGTTGTAACTGCGTTGCTAATGCGCGTTTATCGGCAATACCGTGCTTAAACGCGTTAGATAAACGATTAACTAATTGTGTTACTTTGTTGTGTAACTCTTGCGTATTTGGGCTTACAAGCTCAGATGCGGCTGATGGAGTGGCTGCACGAACATCAGCAACGTAATCGCTAATGGTTGTATCTATTTCATGGCCTACTGCACTTACTATCGGTAATTCACTTTCAAAAATAGCTCGTGCGAGCTGTTCGTGATTAAAACACCATAAATCTTCAAGTGATCCGCCGCCTCGTCCTAAAATAAGTACGTCAACTTCATCACGAGCATTAGCTAATTCAATTTGATTAATTAAATGTAGGTGTGCTTCTTTGCCTTGTACCATAGCAGGGTAAATGATTACCTCTAGCTGCGGCGCACGGCGTTTAAGTACCGTTAAAATATCTTTTATAGCAGCGCCGGTTGCAGAGGTAATAACACCAATACGATTAATGTTTTGCGGAAGTGGTTTTTTATACGCAGAGCTAAATAATCCTTCGGCGGCCAAACGCATTTTAAGTGCATCGAATTCTTGTTTTAGCTGACCTTCGCCGGCCGGTTCCATATGCTCAACAATAAGCTGGTAGTCACCGCGAGGTTCATAAAGTGATACACGCGCTTTTACTGTAACTTGCGCGCCATTTGCAGGGCGATAGCTTTGGTTGCGATTATTCCCACGCCACATAGCGGCTTTAATTTGTGCTTTATCGTCTTTTAACGAAAAGTACCAATGTCCAGATGCAGGGGTAATAAAGTTAGAAATTTCGCCCGTGAGCACTAAAGATGCAAAACCTTGCTCAAGAATTGTGCGAATTTCTCTATTAAGGCGTGAAACGGTGTAAACCGCCTGCGAAGGCTTCGAAAACATAAAAAACAACCTAAAACTATTTATAAAGCAAGGGTCTATTGACCTTTGTAGATTAAAATTTGTTCAAACTAGGGGCGATTTAATCGCGGCGCGAGGTTTGTAACCTAGTGGGCTAAGTAAAAACCGAGCA
>OJFU01000171.1_pt1 | contig 19069 bp, 18 predicted proteins | sample 1594331 | NCBI WGS metagenome assembly OJFU01 (sample SAMN05416801, study PRJEB24817) | seawater metagenome | isolation source: Sea water | place: Canada:Atlantic | collected 2013-11 | reverse complement strand
AGTAGCTTTGTACTTTTGACTCTATATCTTGCGGGTTATATTGCTCTTGCATCTATGGTTCCAGACTTCTTGCAAACTAATAAAAAATTGCCATTAGGATACCCCAAATAAAGTGCTATTCACAGCGTCAAAAACGCGGTTTTGATAAATTCTAACCTTCAGTTCAGGTTAACCTATACTTATCTAAGTTATAGGGTGATTTAACAGCAATTTTGAAGGAGTAAAAAATGGCAGATTATAAAGCATGGCTTGGCGATTTAACCAAATGGCTAAAAGATGTAAAAGATCATGAAGTAAAAGACGCAGTTACTCGATTTGTTGAATCTGAGCAGGCACTTAAAGATTTAGGGCAAGAAAGATACGCTTTATATAAAAGTTATTTACAGCGCGATATAGAACATGTCCAAGAAAACGAATCGCACTATAATTCGCTTGCATGGCAAGAGCTTAAAGAATCATTATGGTTTGAGCTTTCGCACATAGAAGATAAAACTCAGCTTGAGTGGCAATCTCTTAGTCAAGATTTTAAGCACAATGGTGTGTATCACGCAGGCGAATGGATAGCCATGGGCACATTAGTATGTAAGAATTGCACTCATAGTTACGATGTTTATCACGCGACACAAATTACACCGTGTATTGAATGTGATGGAATCTATTTTAGTCGTAAGGCGCTGCACCCTTAAATATAAGTATTAAGTGGCTGCGGGCCACTTAATACGCCCAAAGGCCAGCGAATATGTTGGTAAAAAAAGAAGTTAGAATGACGAAAAAATTGCTGCCACTATCTGTTTCAAAGCTCGCACCGAGTATTTCTACTAATCACGTACATACGTGTATGAGCAATCCATACCCCGAGCAACTAACATTTATAGGCCAACAACGCGCCCAAAGTGCCTTAGATTTCTCTTTAGGGATGGAACTGCCGGGTTATAACGTTTATGTAATGGGCGAGGCTGCCCATGGGCGCTTTACGCTTGTTAAAGATAAACTTAAGCAACATGCAAAAGACCGCCCAACCCCAAACGAATGGTTATACGTAAATAATTACGATGACCACAGAGAGCCTATTGCGCTGTTTATGCATGCAGGGCAAAGCAAGCAACTTAGTGACGACATAGATTCATTTTTAGATGAAGTACTCGACACATTTCCTGCTGCATTTGATAACCCAGGATATCAACGCAAAAAAAAATCAATCGACCGTGAATTTAACGATGCCTACGACAGCGCTATTACCGCAGTAGAAATTGCGGCATTTGAGCAAAGTGTTGCATTAGTCGAAGAAAAAAATTCAGTTGGGTTTGCACCGCTTGTAGATGGTAAACAATTAAGCGATAGCGAATTTGGCGAACTTGAAGAAACGTTACGCGAAGAGTTTTTTGAAAAAATTGAAAAGCTAGAAGATGCATTAATAGAAGCGTTAATTGAGCTGCCACGCTGGAAGCGCGAATCAAAAGAAAAACAGCGTAATCTTAAAAAGTCGACTGCAGAGCAGGCCACAAAACCGCTTTTAAAAGACTTAGAACATAAATATGCAACTCATATTGGTGTACTGCGTTATTTAAAAGATATACGCGTTGAAATTATAGACGCGGTACTTGAATGGCTCGATGACGAAGACGAAAGCGAAGAAAGCAAAGAAGACTTTGATCGTAAAGGCATGCTTACCGACTTTTTTGCACCTAATATTTTAGTTGAGTTTAAAGAAGACGATGCAGCACCCGTGGTTTACGAGCCCAATCCAACATTTGGTAATATATTTGGTAAAATTGAGTATTCCACATCGCAAGGGTCTTTAATTACCAGTTATCGTTCTATTCAGCCAGGAGCATTGCACCGTGCTAATGGCGGTTATTTAATTATGGATGCTGAAAAGGTAATGGCTAACCCTCAAGTGTGGGATGGTTTAAAACTTTCGCTTAAAACGCATCAAATTAAAAACGACTTACCGTATCAAGATAGCTCAGTAGGCAGTAGTTTTACACTTCGCCCGCAGCTTATACCGCTTGACGTGAAAATTATTTTATTAGGCTCGCGCGAACTGTATTACACCATAGGTGAATACGATGAAGAGTTTGCAGAGTTATTTAGAGTATTAGCTGACTTTGATTACTACTTACCAAGTAGCGATAAATTACAGTACCAATTTATAACTAAAGTTACCGAGTACTGCGAGCAAACATTAAAGTGCACTACCACGCAAGCTGCTATGGTGCGTTTACTTAAGTTTAGCTACCGCCAAGCAGAGCATCACAATAAGCTTTCTGCGCGTTTTGCTGATGTACTTGAATTAGTTGCAGAGGCAAGTTACTACGCAAAACAAGATAAATTAACTGTTATAGATGCGCATCATATTGATGAAGCCATTGAAGGTAAGCAATACCGTACCGGCCAAATTAGTGAAAACATGTTAAGCGATATAAAAGAAGGTCATACACTTATTGCAACCGACGGCCAAGCCATTGGTAAAGTAAATGGCTTAACCGTATTACACATTGGCGATACCTCTTTTGGTACCCCTGCGCGTATTACGGCAACGGTTTATGCTGGCGCCGATGGCGTAATAGATGTTGAACGTGAAGCCGAGCTTGGTAAAGCAATTCACTCAAAAGGGGTAATGCTACTTACCGGTTATTTAGGTAATAAATACGCACAGCACTTTAGCTTAACGCTTAGCGCTAATATCGCTATTGAGCAAAGCTACGGTTATATAGATGGCGATAGTGCATCTTTGGCAGAGTTGTGTGCGCTTATTTCGTCTATTACAAGCCTACCTATTAGCCAATCAATTGCACTTACAGGCTCTATTAACCAACATGGTGATGTACAGGCTATTGGTGGCGTAAACGAAAAAATAGAAGGCTTTTTCAAACTGTGTAAAATGCGTGGCTTAACAGGTTCGCAAGGCGTTATCATTCCTAAATCAAACCAAGTTAACTTAGTGCTTGATGACGAAATACTTAATGCGGTTGAAGCGGGTAAATTTAATATTTACGCAGTTGAAACCGTAGACCAAGCGCTTAACCTGTTAATGGATATAGAAGCTGGCGATATTATTGATGACCAGTATCCAGAAAACTCAGTAAACGGAATTGCGCTTGCTCGCCTTAAAGAAATTGCCGACATAGTTAATGGCGATAACGATAACGATGACGAAAAAGACGAAGAACTAGATAACGAAAAAGGTTAATAATGATCAATATAATTTTGGCGGTGGTTATCGCCATTTTTTGTTTTTTAATATTTCAAAATAGTAAAAAAGCAAAACAACAAGCAGGCATAAATGCACAAATAGGGGCAGATTACTTAGCCGCTAACGCAAAAGTAGAAGGTGTAGTAGAAACAGCTTCTGGCTTGCAGTACAAAATAGTACACAAAGGTGAGAGTGAAAACACACCAAGCCCAACAAGTATGGTTAACGTGCATTACCACGGCACACTAATCGACGGCACGGTGTTTGACAGCTCAGTAGAGCGTAAAACACCGATTAGCTTTGGTTTGCACCAAGTGATTAAAGGCTGGACTGAGGGCTTACAACTGATGAGCCCAGGCGATAAATACACCTTTTATGTACCGCACCAATTAGCGTACGGCGAAAAACGTGTAGGAAGTATTCCTCCTGCTTCAGTACTTATTTTTGAAGTAGAGCTACTGGCAATTGAGTCTTAGTGATTAAATAACAAGGAAGTAAATTATGAATAAAGACGAATTACTTAAAATAGCCAAAGGTGATATTAACTTTACCTTTCAATCTATTATTTATGCATTAGCGCTATGCTTACTAGTTGCAGCTGTTTTTTTACTAGAGATGAGCGTTAACCTACAAATGGGTTTAATTGTTTGTATTATCGGTGTGTTTGGAATGACTATTTATAATAATTTAAATACTCGCCTAAATGCGGCGCTTGCACTTATTGCGCTCTCACAAGATAACCAAAACACTAAGTAAGCAACGAGTTAGTTTAATAAATTGGTATAAGCCCTGCTTTAATAAAGTGGGGCTTTTTGCTTTTAGCTAACATTAAAATTTACTCAAGAATTTTAATGCGAGGTCGATACCTATAATAGTTACAAAGCTATTTTAGGGATAAAATAATGAAGATTTTAGCGGCTCCCATTGCATACCAAGTACACAGCTCAAATACTCAACCTTTAGCGCAATCAGATAAACTACCGGTTGAAAAAGCGAGTGAAGAAAAGAGCGAGGAAGAAAATGAGGAAGAGCCAAAATATGTGTTATCAAAATTTCTAGATACCAAAGCACAAGAATACAGTGAAGATCACGCAACGTTTAGCAATCAGTATAAAAACCTAGAAAAAGTATACAAGCACTTCACTGGGCGAGTTATTGCGCTGCAAGAACAAATTAACAAACTTAAACAAAGCCCTGTACAACGTAGTTTAACTATAAATACTTCTGCAAGTGAGCTAAATAAAAGTGATGCGAGTTTAACTCTAGATGCAGAGCACTTAGGCTCTAAAAAATATAAAAATACGCAACAGCAAGAACAAATAGATTTGTTAGAGCTGCAATTAGGGGAGTTAAAGTCAGAGCAAGCAGCAATAAAACAACAAATGGTTGAGCTGGTTATTAGTGAAATGAAGAGGCGGGGCGACGACTATACTATTTAGCGCCACCAACATGCTGGTGGGCTAGCTTTTAAACTCAATTTTACCCACTTCAAGTTTAAATTTACCTTCTTGCTTACCTGCAATCATAAAGCCTAGCTGTTTTATATCATCAAAATCAATAATCGGTTGTTGCTCAAGCACGCGACCGCGATACGTTAAAGTAAAATCACTCGGAGCAAAGTTTATATCTACCCATTCATTTTTTACAGTTTTAAATGAGTGAGTGTACGCTGCGCCATCAAGGTAATTAGTTGTTCTGAGCCTGAGCTGATAGGTTTATCCATCGCCTTTAACACGCAAAACTATAGCTTTAGTATTTTGGCTTTGTGTATTTAGCTCTGTACGTATTGATGCAAAACCGCCGTTATTATCAAGCGAAACATTGCCTGTAAAAAGCAAACTTTCTTGAGTTTGTGTTACTTGGCTATTAGATACACCGCCCATTACTGAGTCGTTAATAACGTACCAGCGCTGGTTTGCATTAGCTTGTGCACATACAACTAATAAATTAAATACAAAAAGTGAGGATAGTTGTTTGGTGATCATGGCTTACTCCTAATTACTTTAAGCTTGTCAATACGGATAAACATATTATTTGTTCACTTATTTAAAGCTAATTATTTTTACGGCTCCATTTTTTCATGATTTTTTCAAACATAATTTCTTTATCAGTTTTATCCTCAGGACAGGGTTTACCGCTACCTTGTGGCATGCCATTACTACCAAATACGGTTGAAGTATCAATTAAATAGCATTTACCATTAAATTTTTCTAATCGTCGTGTGCCAGTTGTATTTTGGCTAATAACTTCTGAATTATCAGATTTTACTGGCGTTTTAATAGTGGGCTTATTGTTTATCTCATCATTTTCAGATCTTTTATCTTCACCAAAGGAGACTATTTTTTTATGAGTCATATTATTTACAGGAGAGCCAAATAGCGGCGCGTATGGATTTAGCTTTTTAAATGTTTGAGAGGCTTTTGTTGTAGGCTTTGAAGGCTCAGCTAACAGGGGTTCAACAGGTTTTACAGGGTCTTTTTTAAGGTCTGTTTGTGCCTTTGGTAACGTGATGGTTTTGGCTTGCGATTTTTTAGTCACCCTTACTTTGGCTTTTGTAGAATCTTTTTTTATAGGTGTAGTGTTAGAGGTCACTGAATTTGGTGCATCAGTTTTAGTGTTTACAGGTTTTATATCTGGCGCATTAGCTGTTGTAACAACTGAGCTTAGCTTAGGTAGGCTTGCTAAATTAACCGTAACATAGGCCTGTATTATTGCGTTTTTTCCTTGCTTTGGCGCCGCAACTTTAATAGATTGCGAAAACAAAAAGTACAACACAATAGCGTGTATACACAACGAGATAACCCACGGCCATGCATTCCCTTTATTCACATCAAACCCTCAACTTAATAGTGCTGTTAAGAGTCAATTAAATACATTTAGTTCACCTAAAGTTAATGTGTTTTACTTTGTGGCTTTATTGCAGATACAACAAAACTATTTTGCAGTTTTTGTTGTTTTTGCATGTGCTTGGTTACGTTATTATGAGCGCAATCAAACTTAGGAGGCATTATGACATTACTTTTTGAACCAATAGAACTTGCAGGTAAAACATTAAAAAACCGTATTGTTATGCCCCCAATGACTCGCTCGCGTTCAACGCAGCCTGGCGATATAGCCAACGACTTAATGGCAACATATTACGCACAGCGCGCAAGTGCCGGACTAATTGTAAGCGAAGGAACACAAATTAGTGAGCTTGGTAAAGGTTACGCTTGGACTCCGGGTATTTATTCAAATGAGCAAGTTGCAGGCTGGAGTAAAGTAACAAGCGCAGTACATAGCGCTGGTGGAGTGATGTTTGCTCAGCTTTGGCATGTTGGCCGTGTTACCCACAGTGACAACACCGGTGGCGTGCAGCCTATTTCAGCCTCGGGCATTGCCGCAAAAGACGTAAAAGTATTTGTAGATACAAACGGCTCACCGGGGTTTGTAGACACCCAACTCCCACGCGAAATGAGCAAACAAGATATTACGCATGTCATAGGCGAATTTCGCCAAGCAGCTAAAAATGCAGTTAATGCAGGGTTTGATGGCATAGAGCTTCATGCTGCAAATGGTTACCTTATTAATCAATTTTTAGACTCAGAGTCAAATGCTCGCACCGATGAATATGGTGGCAGTGTACAAAACCGAATACGCTTTTTAATTGAAGTGGTACATGCTGTTAGCGACGAAATTGGTAGCAGCAAAGTAGGCGTAAGACTTGCCCCGTTAACAACTCTTAATGGCACAGTAGACGAAAACCCTGAAGAAACTTACTTAGCGGTTTCTGAGGCACTAAATAAAGCCGGTGTAGGTTACATGCATATAGCCGAAGCCGATTGGGATGACGCACCTTTAATGAGTGTTGAGTTTAAAAAATCGATTCGCAAAGCCTTCAGTGGTGTATTAATTTACGCAGGCAAGTACACCAAAGAGCGCGCAGACAACGCACTTAGCGAAGGCTGGGCCGACATGATTGGCTTTGGTCGCCCGTTTGTATCAAACCCAGACTTACCAGCACGCTTAAAGCAAGGCAAGCCTCTTAACAGCCACAACCCCGACACTTTGTTTGGTGGTGCAGAGCAAGGCTATACCGATTATCCAACGGTATAATTGCTAGTAAGTAATTAACATTGAGTAAAAACATGAAGGGCTGCATTTTATGCAGCCCTTTTTTGTGCATTGATTCTAATAGCTTTACCTTGAGCAAAAAATAAAAAACGCGTAAGTTAACCGGGTTACCTATTTTAATAACAAGAAAATAAATGAAAGCCAAAGAGATAGAACAATTAGAATTATCAAATTCTAAAACCCGAGAAGTTATTACACCCTACGCTTTTAAAATTGACAGTGCTTTACTGGGCTTACCTTTAGCTACACCTATTCAGCGTGCACTAGCTATTGTTATTGATGTTGCGCTGATATTTTTAGCGGCCAAGCTTAGCGCGGCTCTAATAGCATTTGTTGCGGCAATGGCATTTTATAAAGGCACGGCGCAGCAATACCTTCCAAAAATGTCGAATGTGTGGCGAAGAATCTTAAAAATAACGGCAGCAAGTATTTTATTTGTAAGCGCACTTACTGTGCTTTCAATTGGCATTGATTACCTAGAAGACGATAATGCTGATCAAGGTTTAGCTGTTCAGGGCGTAAAAATACAAGATGAAATACAGCTTACCGCCACAGAAAAACAACGGGTAAATACTTATTTAGCGCAAACAGCTGATGAAAGCTGTGATCAACCTTGCCAACAAAACGCGCTTGATAATTTAATCGGGGAAGTCCCCGAATTAGCAGAAATGGACGACCTACAAAGCCCACAACTTGCTACCGTACTTTTACAACTATTGGTGCTCAGTGAAAATAACGAAATAAAGCCTACACAGTTAATAGAAGAAAAACCTGCACAAACAAACACAAATAGTATTTTGCAGTGGGGCAAAGGCATTATTCAAGACTTAGGCTTAGGTTTTGGCTGGGCTGCTGTTTACTTTACGTTGTTCTCGTTACTTTGGCGCGGCCAAACACCGGGTAAAAAGGTTTGTAATATCCGTGTTGTCGCCCTAAGCGGTGAGCCATTAGGTTTATTAGATTGTTTTGGTCGCTACGGCGGCTACGGTGCAGGCTTTGCAACGGGCTTATTGGGCTTTTTACAGATATATTGGGACCCAAACAGGCAAGCAATTCAAGATAAAATATCAGCCACTGTGGTTATTAAAGTTAACTTGAATCAAGTTGTAAATGTGGAAACGGTAGAAGAGACTGTAAAAAGTTAAGTTTGCTCTTATTAATTACAAGGATGGTTATGAAAGCTTTATTAATGGCGTTTAGTTATCTGTATTTTATTACAGCTTCGTATGCGTCAGAAAATATTGTGTTAGCAAAAAAACATCAGCTTAAGTCTATTATTTTAGGTGAGCAGCGCAGTTATAGTGTTTATTTACCGCCAAGCTACAAGCAAAACCTCGAAAGAGTATATCCTGTTATTTACCTGCTTGATGGCGACCCAACCCATTTAAAAGCCTTAGCGGGGCTTGTTGAAGCACTCAGTACTGAGCGGCTAGAAAAACAAATTCAACAAGCAATTATTGTCGCTGTTCCTAATAGTAAAAATGCGATAAGAGAGCGCGACTTTACCCCTACCAATGTCGATTGGACTTTTAACGGCAAGCTACTAGAAAAATTTGAAAAAATTGGCAATGCCGCAAACTACACCGCTTTCTTTGAAAAAGAACTTATTCCCTTCATTAATAAAAATTACCGTACATCAAATAAGCGGGTATTAATTGGGGAATCTTTCGGCGGCTTGTTCGCAAGTTATGTTTTACTTACAAATCACTCTTTATTTACTGATTACTTAATTATTGATGCAACCTACCTTTGGGATAATAATTATCTCAATCGTTATTTTGACGAGCAACAGCTTATAAATAAGCAGCTTAAAGGCAATGTATATTTTACTTTTGCTAATAATGCAGCTTTTGGTGAAATTGGAGAGGCTAATTATAAATGGGGCTTAGAGCTTGCTAAAAAACTAAAAGCGCACCCGAGTAACAGTTTATATATAAATCAACGTTACTTTGAAGAAGAAACTCATGGCACGGTGGCAGCGCTTAGTTGGTACTATGGTTTAAAAAGCTTATTACAAAAATAAGTCTTAATTTATATACTAGGTTAGTGAAAGGAGTAATTTTGGGTATATTGTTAACGAAATTTAGTAGTGAAAAATTAAAAGGGAATTAAATGAGTAATAATTTTAATGAGGCTATAAAGGGCTTTTTTTGGGGGATAGGGTTTGTAATAGCAACACTCGGTGGTATCAGTGTGTACGCGCTAACAATAGCCGCAGAAGTTGATAGTGGCTTTAAAGAGCAGGTATCAAATAAAGCATTGGAGGGCACTGACGACTTAAATAGTGATTATAAACTTACCCTTTCTGATATCTTTAAAGAAAATGGGCGAGTAAGAATAACTGCCGAGTTAAAAAATATCACCAATGAAAGCATATATGCAGGTGGTGTTATAGCATCTACATTCGATAAAAACGGAAAGTTTGTTGGTAATTGTTTAGGTAAAAGCGATGATATTTTTATAGAACCAAATAAAAGTAGCTATATTGATATTCATTGTAATCTACTGAGGCCACAGGTGAGCAGAGTACACTCAGCAAAGCTAAAGTTTAAGTGGTTTTGATAGTTGCTGTAAACTACCCCCATAGAAAGCAAAAAGCATAACGAGTAGTTATGACTAAAAAGTTATTTAGTTGGGAGCGAGGACGCCAATAGTCGGGTTACGATAAAATGTTACTATGCTGTATGCTAACCTCATTTAAATTTGATACTTAATTAAACTCCCGCAAGTAAGTGAAATAAAGTCGCATACCGATAAAGTTAAAGTCGGTCGGCATTTAGGCTCAATCTCAATATTGTATTGATGTATGCCGTTAAAGGTGGTGAGTTTATCTGTGAAAATCCAATTATAAATTACAGTCAAGTTTAACTTTTTAAACCTGATATTGAGCAACACCAAGCATTAAAAATAGAACAAAGCTCGTTATATTTTTAGCATAGGATAGATTAAAAAGTAAATTTGCGTAGGTTGGGTAGAGCGAAGCGAAACCCAACAATAAACACTTTTTTAAATAGCTGTCCACCGACAGCTATTAATTTTAATTCACTTTCTCAACCTAACCCCAAACCCAACAACTCCCATCAACAACACAAATCCCCACACAAACACATTGCCGTATTGGCTGTACACGCTGTCGCCTTTTATGAGCTTAATGTTGGCTTTCAATGTTGTAGCTTCAAACTGAGGCATGGTTTGTTGAGTGTGGCTTATAGGGTCGTATACGGCGCTTACACCATTGTTAGTAACACGCACTAGAGGGCGCTGTAGTTCGAGCGCGCGCATACGGGCTATTTGCATGTGTTGCAAAGGCCCAATAGAGTCGCCAAACCAGGCATCGTTACTTACCGTAAAGAGTAGGTCGGAGTCGCTTTTGTAATTACCGCGCACTAAGTCGGCAAAAACAATTTCGTAGCAAATAGCAGGGAGTAAGTTATAGCCATTGGCGCGTAAGTTGTTTTGTACTTTGTCGCCACGGGTAAACGATGACATAGGCAAATCGAATAATGGGGCAATAGGGCGCAAAAAGTCTTGAAACGGTACAAATTCGCCAATAGGTAGTAGCTGGTGTTTTTGATAGCGGTTTTTATCAAGGTAATGGTAATGCCCATGCTCGTCGCCGCGCTCTTTATTACCGACAACAATTAAGGTGTTAAATATATTTTTGGTGTCTCGCTGGTAGTCAACAATACCGGTTACAAGGGCGGTTTTATTAAACGAGGCGGCACTGTCTAAATTGGCTAGGTAGGAATCGGCAAGCATTTCTATTTCAGGCACTGCGGCTTCTGGCCATACTATTAAGTCGGCATCCCAATGTGGACGTGTCATGTCTTGGTATTTGCTCATTGTGGTCCAAAACTCACTTGGCTCAAAGCGCAGGTGTTGCTGTATGTTGCCTTGTACGAGCAAAACTGACATGTTTTTATCTGTGTAATGAATGCTGCCTGTGGTATTGGCACCTGTAAAAATAAGCGCAACAGCTGTCGCAGTAACCGCCGGGGTTTTAAAATCTTTTTGGGTAAGTCTATATAGTGCAAAGCCAATAGCGACACAGGTAAGAGTTAAGCCAAACTCGCCAATATAAGGGGCGAGCAGCCTTAAAGGCCCGTCGGTTTGTGTGTAGCCAAAGCTTAACCACGGGAAACCGGTAAGTACGGTGCCACGTAAATACTCACTAATTGCAAAGCAGGCAATTAGTAATGCGCCAAAGCTTTTAGGGCCACTAGCAAAGCGTGTAGTTGCCCAAAAGGCAAGTGCGGGAAATAATGCTAAGTATGAGCACAAAAAAGCCATTAACGAGAGCGACGCTATAAGCGGCATACCGCCAAAGGTGGCAATAGAAACATGTACCCAGCTTATACCTGCACCAAACCAGCCTAGGCCAAATATAAAGCCATATTTAGCACCGGTTTTTGCGTGTGCTTTACCGGTATTATTGGGATTAATGCAAAAAATTATGGCGCCAAGACTAATAAATACGATGGGCCAAATTTCAAAAGGGGCATAGCCAAAAGTTAAAACAAGGCCCGCAACGAGTGCGAGCCATGCTTTTTTATCTTTTGCTAATAGGGTAAGTCTAGTTAGCAGTTTCTTCACTGTCGTTATCATCAGCCTTAGGAACGGTGACTTGCAGTTGCAAAATACGACGATTGTCGGCGTTGGTTACTTTAAATTGGTAACCTTCTATGTCAATCGTTTCACCACGGCTTGGCATATGGCCAAATGCGTGCAGTACAGTTCCGCCAATAGTATCGGCTTCGTCTGTGCTGTAGCCTGTTTTAAAATGCTCGTTAAAGTCATCTACAGGTGTGAGTGCTTGCACTACGTGGACATGTTTAGCAAGTTGACGAATATCTTGATGTTCTTCTTCTTCGTCGTGCTCATCTTCGATTTCGCCAACAATTATTTCAAGAATATCTTCAATCGTTACTAAGCCTGATACGCCGCCGTATTCGTCAATAACAACAGCCATATGGTAGCGTTGCTGACGGAATTCGTTTAGCAATGTATCAACACGTTTGCTTTCAGGTACTACCATTGCTGGACGTAAATAATCGCGTATTGATGGTAAATGCTCGTCTTTATTTAAGATCAGTGGCAATAAATCTTTAGCGAGTAAAAAACCTTCTACATGATCTTTGTCTTCAATCACCACTGGAAAACGAGAGTGAGTTGAGTCAACCATCATTGGAATTAGTTCTTCAAGCGGGCTGTCGATCTCAAGAGTGATCATTTGTGAGCGCGGAACCATTATGTCTCGCACTTTAAGCTCAGACACGCCAAGCACACCTTCTATCATCTCTTTTGTTTCAGGATCGATTACGTCTCGTTCTTGCGCATCGGCAATAACTTCGACCAGCTCTTCTCTATTCTGGGGTTCCCCTTGCAACATTTGGGCTATTCTGCCCAACCACGTTTTGCCAGAAGAACCCTGGCTAGATTGCGAGTTACCGTCGCTCATTGCGTCTAATTGCTCCGTTAATTTAAATTTCGTCCCGGTATGGGTCTGCTATATTTAGCTCTGCAAGTAATTGCTTTTCTATGCTTTCCATTTGCAAAGCGTCTTCACTCTTTATATGGTCAAATCCAAGCAAATGCAAGCATCCGTGAATAACCATGTGGGCAAAGTGGTCATGAAATGACTTCTCTTGCTCAATTGCTTCAGCTAATACAATGGCTGGGCAAATAATTAAATCACCAACCAAGGGAATATCTATTCCTGGTGGTGCTTCAAATTCGAACGACAGTACGTTGGTCGGTTTATTTTTACCGCGATAGTCGTTATTAAGCTGTTGCGATTGCGCTTCGTCGCTAATAACGATACTGAGTTCTGACTCATCACGGTATTGGCTAAGGGCTTTGTCGGCCCATAGTGCAAATTGTTCTTCGCTTGGGAGGTTGTCAAACTCACAGGCTATTTGTAAATCAAGTTCGGTTGTCAAAGTATTACTCTTTAGTAGTAGGCTGTTGAAGAGCAGCGAGTGCATCTTTTGCATTTTGCTTTTCAATGCGCTTAAGTCGCTCGCTTTCGTCGTTACGCTCGTAGGCTTCAACTATGCGTGCTACAACAGGGTGACGAACTACGTCATGGGCTTTAAAGTAGTTAAAGCTAATTTCTTTTACGCCATCAAGCACTTCAATTGCATGGCGAAGACCTGAGCGTGTGCCACGAGGTAAATCGACCTGTGTAATATCGCCTGTAATAACCGCTTTTGAGTTAAACCCTATACGTGTTAAAAACATTTTCATTTGCTCGGCGGTGGTATTTTGGCTTTCATCTAAAATAATAAAGGCATCGTTTAGAGTACGTCCGCGCATGTAAGCAAGCGGTGCGACTTCGATGATATTTTTTTCGATAAGCTTTTCTACTTTTTCAAAACCTAGCATTTCAAAAAGCGCATCGTAAAGAGGGCGCAGGTATGGGTCTATTTTTTGACTTAAGTCGCCTGGTAAAAAACCAAGCTTTTCGCCGGCTTCTACAGCAGGGCGTGTTAATAATATACGACGAATTTCTTGGCGCTCAAGGGCGTCGACGGCGGCAGCAACTGCAAGGTAGGTTTTACCAGTACCTGCAGGGCCTATACCAAAGGTAATGTCGTGGTTTAAAATATTAGCCACATAAACACCTTGGTTGTCGTTACGTGGCTTAATAACACCACGGCGGGTTTTAATAACCATTTCTTTGCCATAAGCGCTGCTGGATGCATCTTGCTCTAAGGCTTTTGATTCGGTAATAGCTAAATGAACAGCGTCGGGTTCTATTTCGCCTAAAACACCACGAACTGGTTGAGTATCAACATAAAGGTTTTTTAAAATTTCTACAGCGCCGGCGCAGTTGTGTAGTTTACCGGTTACTTTAAAAAAGTTGTCACGGTGAATTATTTCAACAGCCAGGTGGCGTTCAATTTGTTTGATGTTTTCGTCAAACGGGCCACATAAAGAAGAAAGGCGTTTGTTATCGGCAGGTTCTAAATAAATCTCTAATGTTTTTAACTGATTACTCAAAATTGCTTCCTATAGTACTGCGCCAGCGTTAACTGGCGCTAATTGTGTGACTAAGGAACGAAAGTAGCTACGCCAATTTCGTTAACAGTGTCTGGTTTTGGCTCTGCAGCTGCAGCTTTAGTTAAAATAGCTGAAGGAGCGACTTCACGTCGTAAGTTCATTTCTGATTCTGTACGAATTAAGTCACCACGTAAAGAGTTAGGTAGTGCTTCGGTAATACGTACATCAACAAACTGTCCGATCACTGTGTGCGGGCCAACAAAGTTTACTACACGGTTGTTTTCGGTACGGCCACGTAATTCCATAGGGTTCTTCTTAGAAGGACCTTCAACAAGTATACGTTGCTCTGTATCGAACATTTGGCGGCTAATTTGCTGCGCCATTTGTGTAATACGGTTTTGTAGTAAGTATAAGCGCTCTTTTTTCTCTTGCTCTGTTACGTCATCCGGCAAATCTGCCGCTGGCGTACCTGGGCGTGCGCTGTAAATAAAGCTAAAGCTCATATCAAAACCTATGTCGCTAATAAGCTTCATGGTTGCTTCAAAGTCTTCTTTGCTTTCGCCTGGAAAACCAATAATGAAATCTGATGACATGCTTAAGTTAGGACGAATTTTACGTAACTTACGAATTGTCGATTTGTATTCAATTGCCGTATGGCCACGTTTCATTAGGTTTAATATACGGTCTGAACCACTTTGTACTGGTAAATGTAAGTGATCTACAAGCTCTGGTACATCGGCGTAAGCGTCGATTATATCTGGGGTAAATTCTACCGGGTGCGATGTGGTGTAACGAATACGGTCAATACCATCAATAGCTGCAATAAGACGAATTAAATCAGAGAAGTAACATATTTCGCCATCGTGTGTGTCGCCGCGGTATGCATTTACGTTTTGACCTAAAAGATTTACTTCACGTACGCCTTGCTCTGCAAGTTGTGCAACTTCAAGTAGTACGTCATCTACTGGGCGACTAACTTCTTCACCGCGGGTATAAGGTACAACACAAAAAGTACAGTACTTAGAACAGCCTTCCATAATTGATACGAAAGCAGATGGGCCATCTGCTTTTGGCTCTGGCAGGCGGTCAAATTTTTCAATCTCTGGGAATGAAATATCAACAACCGATGAGCCTTTGTCGCCTTGCACTTGTTTAATCATTTCTGGTAAACGGTGTAGCGTTTGCGGACCAAAAATAACATCTACAAATGGCGCACGTTGGCGAATAGAGTCACCTTCTTGTGAGGCAACACAACCACCTACACCAATGATTAAATCTGGCTTGTCGTCTTTTAATAACTTCCAGCGACCTAATTGGTGAAATACTTTTTCTTGTGCTTTTTCACGAATTGAACAGGTGTTAAGTAAGATTACGTCGGCATCTGTTGCATCTTCAGTTAGCTGGTAGCCGTTGGTGGCATCTAAAAGTTCAGCCATTTTCTGAGAGTCGTATTCGTTCATCTGACAACCCCAGGTTTTAATATGCAGCTTTTTGCTCATTGAAATATAGCCTCGTGTTCAATTCGATAGTGGCACAAAAATGTGCTTGAAACAGGATTAAGGAGCAAGCATGCTCACTTAAAGGAGGCGTATTTTAGCTGGATACCCGTCCAGATCCAAGTATAGTTTTCATGTTTGTGATCTCAAATCAATACGAGGCGAGTTTAATCAGCGGTTAGGGATATCCTCTGGTATAAAACAAATTAATTTTGATACAATTAAAACAGACTCAAGTAATAATAAAATGATGAAAAACATGACTAAAAATAATGTGATAGTAGTTGGTGGTGGCATGGTTGGCGCGGCTATGGCGATAAAGCTTGCTCAACAGGGCTTTGGCGTACGCATAATCGAAAAACACCTAATAGACCCATCACAGATTCTTAGTAGTGATAAGGTTGATATTAGAGTGTCGGCTATTAATCGTTTTTCAGAAAATTTACTTGATGAATTAGGAGCAATGCCGCTTTTAAGGCAAAACCGCATAGCGCCTTATCAGCAATTAGAGGCATTTGAGCGCGGTGATGATAATTTATTGTTTGACTGCGCCGATATAAACACCACGCATTTAGGCCACTTAATTGAAAATAGTTTAATTCAAGCAAGTTTATGGCAGCAATTTGATCATTATAAAATTGAGGTTATTGAGCAAGCCACACCTATTACTAAAATAGAGCAAACGAATGATTTAATTACGCTTGTGTATGGAGCTCAAACCTATACCGCTGATTTAGTGATTGCAGCCGATGGCGGACAATCGCAGCTGCGTGCTAAAGCTAATATAGGAATTACCGGCTGGCAGTATCAGCAACATTGCATGGGGGTATTAATTAAACTCGATGCGCCGCAACAAATAAAAACATGGCAGCAGTTTACGCCAAGTGGGCCACTCGCATTTTTGCCAATGCAGGCACCATACGCTAATTTAATTTGGTACGACGATGCAAATACACTGCAAGCATTTAAAGGACTAAACCCAGCTGAGCTAAAAATGCACATACTTAATAAATTTCCTGAACTTGCTGGAGACTTTGAAGTACAAACTCATGCAATATTTCCGCTTACTCGCCAACACGCTAACAACTATTCACAAGGGCGCTTGGTTTTAGTCGGTGACGCTGCACATACAATAAATCCGCTTGCAGGGCAGGGGGTAAATTTAGGTTTTCAGGATGTAGTGGCACTTGCTGAGGTTTTAGACAATGCAGGGGATATAGGTTGCCCACTAAAACTTAAAGAATACGAGCGAGCTCGCCGTAAGGCTAATTTATTAATGATGAGCATGATGGATGCTTGTTACTTTGGCTTTTCTAACCAAGTCGCGCCACTTAAATGGGCACGTAGCCAGTTTTTAAAAATGGCTAATAATACGGGGCCGATAAAAAACTGGGTTTTAAAATACGCAATTAGTGGTGATTTAGGCTAAATTTAAAGTAGATATTAGAAAGGCTCATTTATGAGCCTTTTTTTATGTCTGTTTTTAAGTCAGCAAATAGTGACTCGGCTATATTGAACACGGTTTTAATTTAACTGGTGTTACATCACTAAATCGCAATTTAATAACTTTAAAGAGCCTGTGTGTGGATAATTTTTTTACAGTAATAATTATTTTAGGTGCGCTACTACTTGTTGCTAGCTTAAAAACAACCGTTAAAGTTTGCAAAAAAACATCGCAAAGAGCATGGAGTGTACTGCTATGCGCTATTATTTTTTTTATTATAGGGTATTGGTGGATACTTTATTATTTTTCAAACCACGACATTGCACCCGTCGTTATGAATATGGTGGCTATGTTGTTACTTGGCGGTGGTGGGTTTGTTTTTTTAGTTATTAAACTGAGCTTAAAAAGTATTCTTAAAATAGAGCAAGCAACGCAGTATCAAAAATATCAAACTGAGCACGATAACTTAACAACTCTACCTAACCGCGATAAATTTTTTAAATCTTTAAGTAAACAAGTTGAATATCCTTCCCCATTTTCACTATTTTATATCGACTTAAATAACTTTAAACAAATTAATGATGCGTTTGGGCATCAGTGTGGTGACCAACTTTTGGCTGCATTTGCCAATAAATTAAATAAAGAATTATGCGGCATTGCTAAGTTATATCGAATAGGTGGCGATGAGTTTGCTTTTTTATTGCATACCGATACAGATGAAAGCATGAATTATTGTGTAAACATTATAAACTCAGCCGTCAAAAGTCCGTTTTGTACGAATGAGCAAATGGTTAAAATACAATTAAGTATAGGCGTAAGCCGTTTTCCTGATGATAGCCGATTGCCCGATCAGCTATTAAAAAAAGCTGACTTGGCACTGCATGAAGCTAAAAAAACATTTCAACCTTTGGTAAATTACTCATCTGCAATAGGTAAACGAGCTGAGGACTTTTTTGATTTATCAGCCAAAATTAAAGTGGCATTACATAAAGATGAGTTTGAGCTTTATTTACAACCCATAATGGACTCTAAAGATCTGCAATTACATGGCCTAGAAGCGCTTATCCGATGGCCGCAAGATGATGGTAGCTTTATTAGTCCAGAAAAGTTTATAACCGTAGCTGAGCGTACAGGGCTTATTTTTCCTTTATCGAAATGGGTTGTACAAGAAGCCGTTAATCATATTAGAAAGCTCAAGCTATTTGGTTTCACCGGTACTATACATGTCAACTTATCGACTAAAGATATTGAAAGCAGCGAGTTTTACGATTTTATAATTAGTTTACTCGCAACCGACCCTACATTAAGCGACTCGTTAATTTTTGAAATTACAGAAGGTGCAATGATGACAAATATACCGGCTGCTAGAAAAATGATGCAACAGTTGAGTATGCGCGGGTTTAAATTTAGTGTTGATGACTTTGGTACTGGCTTTTCGTCACTGTCATTATTAAGAGAGCTGCCAATCAATCAAATAAAAATTGATCAGTCGTTTGTCAAAGATATGCTTACTAACTCGCCTGATTACGCCATTGTAGAATCTACATTGTTTTTAGCGAGTCGATTAAATTGCGATGTAGTTGCTGAAGGAATAGAAACTAAAGAGGTAGAACAGGCGTTGTTGAGTCTTAACTGTGATTATTTACAAGGGTATTTATATAGCAAACCAATAAATATAGATGAATTTATAAATGTTTATTTAAGTGCAGAAAAAGTAAGTTGAATTTAATGAGTATTGAGAAGTTTTAGACAGGGGAGTCAAATTGGCTGGGATACCAGGATTTGAACCTGGGAATGCCAGGATCAAAACCTGGTGCC
>OJFU01000169.1_pt1 | contig 19162 bp, 18 predicted proteins | sample 1594331 | NCBI WGS metagenome assembly OJFU01 (sample SAMN05416801, study PRJEB24817) | seawater metagenome | isolation source: Sea water | place: Canada:Atlantic | collected 2013-11 | reverse complement strand
TTATTAAGGGTTATTCAGGAGAATATGCTCCTGCATTCTCTAATAAGCTACAACCATGTAACGTCCTTAAAAAGAGGCAAAAAAGAACATTATTTGTTCAAATGTCCCCACTGGGCAGGTTTAGAACAGTTTTATGCTGCGTTATTGATTTAGACAAGGGAACAACCATTCTCTTCAATCAATACCTTGCCTAAAAGCTGTTCTAATTCCAGCTAAAACCTGCATCTACAGGTAGCTTGGGTATAAGCATCGAGCGAAGTATTTCTGCTTATTTGAAGGATATTGAAAAAGGAGGTAATAAAGTGAGTAAAGACAAACTAGACATCGTGATACTTGAAAAAGATGTTAAAAAAAAGGGTGATGATACCGCGATAGCCAAGAGCAATAAATCGACTCAAAACTCGACAGAAGCGGGAGTATCCCAACAGTTTTTAAAACTTGCTAAACGGTTTGTTATCGACGGAGCTATGTTGCCTGAAGAAAAACAAATGCTCATTGAAGATCGCACTATCAAGCGAGCTAGGTTGAGCCAATTACGTAAGCAGCAAAATATTGAAAATATTATGCAAAAAACCCTTAGTTACTGTTCCAATGTTGAATTTGGGCAAAAAACAGATCATGACTGGTTCAGCCGCTATATCGCGTTATCTGAAGACGTTAGTAATCCCACCATGCAAGATTTATGGGCAAAGATTTTAGCTGGTGAACTGACTAAACCAGGTTCTTTTTCTTTTAAGGCATTACAAGTTTTTCGAGATATGAGTATTTATGATGCAAAATTATTAGCAAAAGCTTGCTCATTAGCGATAAAAGATCCAAATAAAAAAAATATACGTTTGATTACCGGAGCCTATCAACAACCGGGTCTATTTAACTTTTTCTCTAAACAGCGACAACAATATTGTAATCTGAGCCAATATGGTTTGAATTATGCGGATTTGTTAGCTTTATCTGAAAGTCATCTTATTTATTTGCAAGAAAGTGAATCGAGCTTAATTACTAAAGACGAAGTGATACAATTTACCTTTAGTGGTTTAGCATTAAAGTTAACGGCAAAAAAATCGAATGTTTGCCTGCAATTTTATAAATTTACTCCACTAGGTGCTGAACTTGCTCACCTTATTAGTGACAAAAGTAATGATGAATTTTTTGGGCATTTAAAAAATATGTTAACGCATTATTTTGTTGTGAATAGTGACTAATAGCAGCATTACATCGTTGATTGACATTTGATTGTCGAGAGAGGAATCTTAAGCTTGTTTTCTTAGCGGTAATTTACTAATGTTATATTATATCAATTGTGATATTATCTCACTTTGATGGCCAAAGCTGGTCAGTTAACAGTAAATTAATCTAGATTCTCGGAATAAATATGTTAGATAGAATAGGCATTACAGCAACTTCCTTATGTGCATTACATTGCATATTATTACCTATTTTACTGCCTATGTTACCTTTACTTGGTTTAAGCTTTCTAGCGGATCATGCTTGGGAACACGTTTTTCTTCTTATGACTGCTGCCCTCGGTACCATCGCACTATTTTCTGGTTTTAAACGTTATCACAGACGTTTGTATCCTTTTTACTTATTGTATTTAGGTGTTACTTTATACTGGATTAAGCACGATTTTTCTCAAGCATTAGAACCATATTTTATTATTGGTGGCGCGAGTCTTATTATTGCAGCACATTTCATCAACATTAAATTATGTAATAACTGTAAACAATGTGATGATGAGGCTTGTAGCAGCTAACTCCCTTATCGAAAGTTAACTAACCGCTCGTTTAATTTTTTCTTATACCCGTTGGTTCAAGCCATTAATCAAATTTGATTACTTATCAAATTCCTTCAACTTTCTCGTTAAAGTATTTCTTCCCCAGCCTAATTTTTTGGCGGCGTCTTGTTTATGTCCTTGAGTAAATATCAACGCTCGCTCAAGCATTATTTTTTCAAACTCAATTTGTGCGTAATCTAGAATGGCATCCTTTCCTTGTGCTAATTCTTGATCCATCCATTGGCTAAGTACATCTTGCCAAGCATTGGAGTCATTCTTTGAAGGTGTTGATTTATCGATTAATTCGTTCGGTAAATCTTCAATAAGAATTTCTTGGCCACTTGCCATGACTGTTAGAAAACGGCAAATATTTTCTAACTGCCTAACGTTTCCCGGCCAATGGCAGTTATTAAGGAAATTGCTGGCTTTTTTACTTAAGGTTTTCACCTCAACACTTAACTCATTTGCTGCTTGTGTTAAAAAGTGTTGGCTCAGTTGTGGAATATCTTCCTTGCGTTCTCTTAGACTCGGTAAGTGGATTCGAATAACGTTGAGACGATGAAATAAATCTTCCCTAAACTCACCTTTGTTGACACGATCTTCAAGATGCTGATGAGTAGCTGCGATAATGCGAACATCTACTTGAACAGGTAAGTGCCCGCCAACACGATACACTTGACCATCCGAAAGTACACGTAATAGGCGTGTTTGAATATCTAATGGCATATCGCCAATTTCGTCTAGAAATAAAGTCCCTCCATGTGCTTGTTCAAAGCGACCTTGTCGGACTGAATTAGCACCAGTAAAAGCGCCTTTTTCATGACCAAATAATTCAGATTCGATTAAGTCTTTTGGAATAGCAGCCATATTTAATGGAATAAAGGGTTCATTTACACGAGGGCTATGGGAGTGTAGTGCTTGGGCAACTAATTCCTTACCTGTGCCTGATTCACCATTAATGAGCACACTGATACTTGAGCGAGATAAGCGACCAATTGCACGAAATACTTCTTGCATGGCTGGCGCTTCACCAATTAAACCAACGGCTGCAGGTATAACTTTTTGATTTTTGTTTTTCTCATTTTGCTCTCTTGCATGCGTGAGAGCACGTTTACTCAGATTGATGGCTTCATCAATATCAAATGGTTTAGGTAAATATTCAAATGCACCACCTTGGTAAGCATTAACAGCACTGTCTAAATCTGAGTGAGCCGTCATAATTATCACGGGGATATGGGAGTGTTGCTTGCTTAATCTTTTTAATAACTCCATTCCATCAATGTTTGGCATACGAATGTCAGAAATAATGACTTCCGGCTGACCATGATCTAATGCAACCAATAAATTTTCTGCACTCTCAAAAGCAGCACAACTTATATTTTCATTTGCAAAAGCTTTCTCAAGTACCCACCTAATTGAGCTATCGTCGTCGACTATCCAGACTTGTTCGGTGATCATATTGTACTCTCTTGTGATAAAGGTGCTTGATTTAAGGGTTGTTGTTTCAATGGCAATAGAATAGTAAATTCAGTATGACCAGGACGGCTATGGCACGATAACTTACCTTGATGTTGGTTTATTAAGGTTTGTGAAATAGATAAACCTAATCCTGTCCCATTAGAGCGGCCAGAAACCATAGGATAAAAAAGTGTGTCTTGAATTTTACTGGGAATTCCAGGTCCGTTATCAATAATACTAATTTCAATCGCTAATTTTATTCGCTTTCCATGAATCGTTTTATTACTAGCAATTCGAGTTCTTAGGGTGATGTTGTGTGTTTCATCAATGGCTTGAATGGCATTGTTAACAATATTAAGTACAGCTTGTTGCAGTTTTTCTTGATCGCATTCTATAGCTGGTAGAGAAGGGTCATAATCGCGTAATAAATGAATTTTTTGCGCATTTGAGTAACTAACCAACTGACATACTTTCTCAAGTATCCCATGAACATTTTGTGCTTGCATCTGAGGCAGTTGGTTTGGACCGAGTAAACGATCAACTAGGTTGGTTAATCTATCAGCTTGTTCAATAATCATACTGGTGTATTCTTGTTGCTCGCTGCTCACTTCTTTACTGAGCAATTGTGCTGCGCCTCGAAGTCCGCCAAGCGGATTTTTGATTTCGTGTGCTAGACCTTTAATTAGATCACGTGCAGCCAGCCATTGTTGATGCTGGAAAACTTCTAAGCTAATTTGTTTTTGCTGATCTATTTGTTTGAACTCAAGTAATACATGTGGAGCTCTTTCAAACTCAACTGACGAAGCTGTTACTTCTGCAGTAAATCGATGACTTTCATTGAGTTCAACAACGATGTCACAATCAGTAAACTCTTGACCCGTGGCGAGCAGCTGCAGTAAACGGGCGTGATTAATACTGGTGTTAGCAAAAATAACTTCAGATTCTGTATTGTATAAACGGTATAGGCTTTTATTTAGCAGCGCTTCCGCTGCTGGGTTCACATAAACGATGGCGAGTTTTTCATTAAGAATAATTACAGCAGTCACCAATTGATTGGCGAGTGATTGCTGATAAGACAACTTGTGATCTTGTATATAACTACGGCTATTCATAAAAACCCTTAGGAAGATAATTCCATGCACCGTTTTGGTGCGTGCAATTTTAGTTTACTAAAGAAAGGTTTTATTTGCAGTGTTAATTTTACTTGGCAACAAGGTGCTAACTCTTCTATACCGCTTTGTTACTGGGCGATAAAAGTAATAGATGTTAACTTAGTTTGTTGAAGCTCTATGCATATAAAACGTTACTGATGCTGAAGATGCAATAACCTTGCCTTGTTCATCAAGTAGTAACATTTTTATTTTGTGTTCGCCTCTATCGATATCTCGCAGCGAAAACATAGAGTGTGTCTGTGGTTTTTGATGGGGTTTTCCGTCTAGAACTAATTGTACTTCTAATCCAGGCTTAAATCTCGGTTTGATACCGCCGCCTATGTATATAGAGCCTGTGTTATCACGAATTGTGGCATTGTTTTTAGGTGTATCTATAACTATTTCGTATTCTTCTATCACTTCTTGGGGAGTGATATCGAGTACTGCCGTATCAATAGAAGTACTTGATTGAATAATATTACCAGGTTTAGTTTTTACCTCTTCAGCACCAGGCATGGGAGAATCAGAAAAAACCAATACACCACTTTCATTACGCCATACATAAATTTTGGCTGTTTTTGGGTGCACAGGAGCAGCTAAGGTGATGCCTAATAGTATAAATAATAATAACTTGATCATAGTTCCTTATATTTCCCTGTGCTTTGGGTGGTCAATATTCACATCATTCCATAATGTAGGTTAATTTAAGTATATATCTATACTTTATACAAAAAAATGTTTTTTAATAGTTATTCTATTAATAAGTGATTTTTGTGAGTGGTAACTAAATTAATCACTATTGTTTACTTTGCTTTCAAGCATAAAAAAAGCCCACCTAAGTGGACTTTTTATTTATCGCGAAGCGCTTCAAATCGAAGCTAAGCGATATTAAACGCTGTAATAAAGGTCAAACTCAACAGGGTGAGTTGTCATGTTTACAAGTTGAGCTTCTTCACGTTTAATCGCGATGTATGCATCAATCATGTCTTTATCCATAACGCCACCAGCTATTAAGAATTCATAATCTGCTTCTAAACTATCAAGTGCGTCATCAAGTGATGTTGCTACTTGAGGGATAGATGCTGCTTCTTCAGCTGGTAAGTCGTATAAATCTTTATCCATCGCATCACCAGGGTGAATTTTGTTTTTAATACCGTCAAGACCGGCCATTAATAATGCAGAGAAAGCTAAATAAGGGTTACACGCTGGATCAGGGAAACGCGCTTCAATACGCATTGCTTTTGGCGATGGTACTAGTGGAATACGAATTGATGCAGAGCGGTTACGTGCAGAGTATGCAAGCATAACAGGTGCTTCAAAATGTGGAACTAAACGCTTGTATGAGTTAGTTGCTGGGTTAGTAAATGCGTTTAATGCTTTAGCATGCTTAATGATACCACCAATGTAGTAAAGTGCAGTTTCAGATAAACCGCCGTACTTATCACCAGCAAATATGTTAGTACCATCTTTAGCAAGTGACATATGTACATGCATACCAGTACCGTTATCACCAACAAGTGGCTTAGGCATAAAGGTCGCTGTTTTACCGTATGCATGAGCTACGTTATGAACAACGTACTTATAAATTTGAACTTCATCTGCTTTTTTAACAAGTGTATTAAAACGACAAGCAATTTCGTTTTGGCCACAAGTAGCTACTTCATGATGATGCGCTTCAACAACTAAGCCCATATCTTCCATAACTAGACACATAGCTGAACGTAAGTCTTGTGATGAATCAACAGGAGCTGTTGGGAAATAACCGCCTTTAACACCAGGACGATGACCCATATTGCCTTCTTCGTATTCAGTACCTGAATTCCAAGCTGCTTCTTTATCATCAATTTTATAAAAAGAACCACTCATGTCTGTGTGGAAACGTACATCGTCAAATACGAAGAACTCTGGCTCTGGACCAACTAATACAGCATCAGCAATACCAGTACTACGTAAATATTCTTCAGCACGGTTAGCAACTGAACGAGGGTCACGGCTGTAACCTTGCATAGTGCTAGGCTCTAAAATATCACAACGGATATTTAAAGTAACAGCATCAGTAAAAGGGTCTAGCACAGCTGTAGATGCATCAGGCATCATAACCATGTCAGATTCGTCAATGCCTTTCCAGCCTTCAATAGATGAACCGTCAAACATTTTTCCATCTTCGAAAAAGTCTTCAGTTACTTGGTGATGAGGAATTGAAATATGCTGTTCTTTACCTTTTGAGTCGGTAAAACGAAGGTCAACAAATTTGACATCGTGTTCTTTAATTAAGTCGAATACTGCTTGTGACATTGTGTCTCTCCACTGAGGTTAATTTTATAAAATTCTGTAAATATGTAAGTAAGTCGTAAAATGGATGAAGTTATAAAGATTGGTTATTATCATTATTCATCTATTATTATTCGTTTAATAGCTAAAATCGTGCCAAGAGGAAGGTCATTGATTAATAAGCTTTTTTATTATATTTTTAATCTTCGTTGCACCTGCATGGTGCTTGTCGTGCATTATCTTGGTGCATTCGGGTTATTGTTAGAATCCTACTATAGAATATAATTAGCTGCTTGCCCTCAATAATTTATACTTTTTTTGTCTTGTTGTGTTTAATATACAGATGAGCACATACGATAGCGGATCAATGTGTTTGAATCTTCGCTATATTTATAATTTATTGTCTTTACTCTAAGAAATGCCTTAAAGGTATGAGGTTTTATGAATAACACAATAGCAACTCGGATAACCGTAATTGTTACTTTTCTCTTTTCATTAACGCTTTCTACTCTCAGTTATGCTGAGGACGATAGGAGTGAATGGCAGAAACCGACCCCTATTTTTAAACAAGATTTCGATTGGATAAAATTGACATCAGATGAATGGCTTAAAGGCGATATCATTTCAATGTATGACGAGAAGCTAGAGTTTGATAGCGATGAACTTGATATGCAGACTATCGATTTAGAAGATATTGCTGAGTTACGCAGTAAAGAATGGCAAAGTATTCGAATGTTTGATGGCACCATTGCTGAAGGTTATTTAGTGATAAAAGATGGGAAATTGTCTTTAGTAAAGAATGGTGTGACCACTAATTACGAGTTTAGTAATCTATTATCTATTGCATCCTCAGGAAAAAATGAACGAGATTTATGGGATGGCTATGTTAATTTAGGTATTAATTTACGTGAAGGTAATACTGTTCAATTTGATTATACCTTTTCTGCCGGAATACAGCGACGAAGCTCGAGTAGTCGTTTTAAAACAGACTACACCGCAGATTACAGTCGCTATGAAGATCAAGACGATGGGCAGACAAAAGTTACTGCCGATAGCGATCGATTAACGTCCTCTTATGATTGGTTTTTCAATCCTAAAATTTATTTCCGAGCGGCAGACTTTGAATACATGACCGATGAATTTTTAAACATCGATTATCGAGTCCATTATGGTATCGCATTGGGTTATCATATTATCGATACGAGCCGTACTAGCTGGGATATCAATCTCGGTCCAAGTTACCAAAAAACTAAATTTATTGATGTTGGAACAGATGATAATGATAGTGAGAATTCTTTAGGGGTAACACTTGGTACCGATTTTACCTTTGAAGTTACCAGTGATATCGACTACGATGCATCGTATAGTGTACAAGTGATTGATGAAGCCTCCGGTGGCAATATTCATCACTTTCAAACAGGTCTAGAAATTGATTTGACTAACGACTTTGATCTTGATTTAACCTTTTATGCCGATCGCACAGAAAATCCAAAAGAGGATAGTGAAGGTCAGGTACCTGAGAAAAATGATTTCCGTTTAGTCGTTGGCTTAGGTTACGATTTTTAACTAATTAATTCAGTGTTTTTATATCCAAGTATCCTGAAATACGAATTTTAAGGTAGCTTGGGTATATATAAGGCTTGTACCTCAACTAGTACAAGCCTTTTTTAATGTAAGTCAGTAGTGAGAGTAACCATACATAATATTGTGAATAAGTATTTATTATTAGCGATAGCTTTAATTACCTTTACCAGTGAAGGGCAACAAAATTCAGAACATACCGAGGTATGGAGCCCGCCAACGCCTGTTTTTTCACAGCAATTCGATTGGCTTAAACTACGATCAGGGGAATGGCTCAAAGGCGACATTATTTCCATGTATGACGATGAGTTGGAGTTTGAAAGTGATGAGTTTAATACCATCACTTTTGATTGGGATAAAGTAACAGAGCTTCGCAGTCGATTTGATCAACAAATACGCTTTGCTAATGGGGAGGTGAAACAAGGCTTTCTCATCGTTAAGGATCAGCACCTGGTTATAATCAGTGGTGGTACTGAGCAGCACTATCCTTTATCGGAACTTTTATCGATCACGTCCTCTTCTGATGTTAGAAAGGAGTTGTGGGATGGTAAGGTCAGTTTAGGCCTTGATGTTAATACCGGCAACGTTAGTCAGTTAGACTACTCGGTCAACGCTAGGGTTCAACGAAGAACACCGTTTACCCGTTTTAAGGTTGATTTTACTTATAATTATAGTAAATCGACTGAAGATGAAACTGAATCAGTTATTACTGATACTAGTCGCTTAACGTCAAATCTTGATTGGTTTTATAGCCGTAAAATATTCTTCCGAGTGTTTGACTATGAACATGTTACTGATCTTCAAAAAAATATCAGGGCTAAAGATACGCTAGGCCTGAGCTTAGGTTATCACATTTATCAAAATAAGCGTTTACAATGGGATGTAACCCTTGGACCAAGTTATCAACAAACAGTGTATTACAGTAATACCGATGAAGATGACCAAAAAAGTGGTGTTATCGCTTTAGGTACATTATTTGATTACAGTATTTCAAGCAGATTAGACTTTCTATTTGATTACCAATTACAATTTGTAGAAGAAAAGTCAGGCAAGCGAAACTCACATTTAAAAACTGGTTTTGAATTTGAACTTCAAAATGATTTTGAGTTAGATGTTATATTCTATTTGGACAGGGTGGTTGAACCCGTGGCTGTTACCGGGGCAACTACTCCCCAGCCAAATGATTACAAATTAGTCATTAGTCTTGGATACGATTTCTAGAATTAATATATGCCCGTTTCATTCCCACTGAAATGCTGTACTTTGGTTAGTAACGGATTTATTACTCATGACTTATCTCTACGTCAGTTAAGGCATTGCAGCTGCACAATAATATATAACCTTGTTGTTGTTCACTTGCGGATAACCCGTCAGTTGAGTTTTGTTGAACCTGGCCGCTGATTAGCTTTGCTTTACAGCTGCCACAACAACCGCCACGACATGAATAAGGTAGAATTAACCCTGCAGCTTCTCCTTGATCTAACAAAGAATCTTGTTTATTACCTTGGTAACGCTTTTTCCATCGACTAAAGTAAATCGATACTTTCTTTTTATTGCTTTGGGGTATTAAGCTTTGAGCGCTAATATTTTGATTTTCTGTTTTAGGTATTGATACCTCAATGTCTTCTTCAATATCGCTGATATTATCTTTTGAATACTCATAACCACCAAAGCTCTCTTCGTGATAATTAGCTGGTTCTAACCCCAATTTAAGTAAAAGTGCTTGCGTGGTTTTGCGAAATAATTGGGGTCCACAAACAAAGGTTTGATAATGACTAATTTGCTTGATGTTACTTAGCATATGTTCATTTATACGTCCTTGAAACCCGTGCCATTGCGAATTGACAACCTGAGTAAGGGTATTAATTATTTGGCAATTACCATGTCGCTTTGCTAAGTCAGCTATTTCAACTTGAGCAATTAGGTCTACTTCCTGTTTTGCACTATGGACAAATATTATCTGATTTGTACTTTGTGTTTCTACCATAAAGCGGAGCATTGAGAGCATGGGTGTGATGCCACTCCCAGCGCTGATTAGTAAAATATTAGGAGGTATAGAACCCTCTAAGCAAAATTTTCCAGCGACGCCACTGACATCAATCGACTGTCCTACTTTAAAATGATCATGAAAATAATTAGAAACTTTACCTTGAGGAATACGTTTTATCGTTATGCTGACATAATCAGAAGTGGTAGGTGAAGAGGAAAGGGTATAACAACAAGTTTGCATTGTACCTGCCATATTAACAGTAAAATTAAGGTGTTGACCAGCGTGATAGCTAAAGTCCACTCCTATTTCTGGGCTAGGCATCGAGAATATAAAAGTCTTTACATCAGGTGTTTCTTTTTGGATTTTTTCGCAGACTAATTTGAATGTTTTCTTGGTAACAGTAGAGCTAGATAGAGTCATTTATTACTTTACTCAACTAAGTTTATAGCGTGTATCTACAGATAAAGCTTAGTTATTAAGGTATGATATCGCCAATTATAACGCTTCTTTATGTTTTGATTATTATATTTATGACTAATAAAATTCAACACCTTCATATATTGGGTATTTGTGGCACTTTCATGGGTGGGATCGCTGCTATAGCCAAACAACTCGGCTTTAAAGTTAGTGGCTCTGATGCCAATGTTTATCCACCAATGAGCAATCAGTTAGAGCAGCTAGGCATTGAATTAATGTCCGGTTACCAAGTTGAGAACTTCTCTGATGATATTGACCTCGTTATTGTTGGTAATGCCATGTCTCGTGGAAATCCAATGGTAGAATATATGCTAGATCGCAATATTCCCTATACATCAGGTCCACAATGGTTACTTGAAAATGTATTAAAAGATCGTTGGGTTCTTGCTGTTTCAGGAACACATGGGAAAACGACTACCAGTAGTATGTTAGCGTGGATTTTAGAATATGCTCATATGTCTCCGGGTTTTCTTATTGGTGGTGTACCACAAAACTTTTCTAGCTCTGCTCGCCTAGGTGATACACCTTTCTTTGTTATTGAAGCTGACGAATATGACAGTGCTTTTTTTGATAAACGCTCTAAATTTGTGCATTATCGTCCACGTACTTTAGTGATTAATAATTTAGAGTTTGATCATGGCGATATCTTCAACGACCTTAGCGATATTCAAAAACAATTTCATCACCTTATCCGAATGGTACCCAGTAACGGTTTGATTTTGTCACCTGCTAATGAAGTGGCTATTGGTGAAACGTTAGCCATGGGTTGTTGGACACCGACTGAATTCTCTAATAGAGAGCTTCAACAAGATGAAGCACTTAATAAGGGCTGGCAAGTTGAAAAGTTAACTGCACAAGGCAGTGAATTTATCGTTAAGTTTAACGGTGAAAAACAAGGTGTAGTTAAGTGGGATCTTATTGGTGACTTTAATATTGATAATGCCGTGATGGCAATTGCCGCAGCACGTCACGCAGGTGTGCCAAGCTCGGTCTCTATTGAAGCGTTAGCCGACTTTATTAATACTAAGCGTCGTTTTGAACTTCGAGGTACGGTCAATAAAATTAGTGTTTATGATGATTTTGCTCATCATCCTACTGCTATCGCAAAAACATTAGCGGGTGTCCGTGCTAAACTTTCACAAGAAGAAAGTGAAAAAGGCCAAGCTGGACGAATCTTTGCAGTACTAGAGCCAAGATCGAATACGATGAAATCAGGGGTTCATAAAGACTCACTCCCTAAATCGTTAGTTGATGCTGACCAGGTGTTTATCTATCAAGGTGAGCAGGTGTCTTGGTCTGTGAGTGATTTAATCAACCAGTGCAAGGCAATGTGTCAAGTTGAAGACAATATTGAACGTTTAGTGGAAGCTATTGCCCAACAAGCACAAGCTGGCGATATAATTGTTGTTATGAGTAACGGTGGTTTTGCCGATATACATAATAAATTATTGAACCGTTTAGCTACCGCAGCCGTATAAAAATCAACGCCTTAAAAATAAAAAAATTTAACCAATTTAGTTTAACAATTCAACTAATTAAAATAGTAAAGAGAACTTAGCAAAATGACAGTATTAACTATACTTACCGCACCTAATGATAAGCTTTTAGAGCAAGCAAAACCTGTATCTGATGTAAGTAAAATTCAGGGATTAATCGATGACTTACTTGAAACTATGTACGACACCGAAGACGGTATCGGCTTAGCTGCAACTCAAGTGGGCCGTAGCGAAGCCGTAGTAGTTATTGATATTTCAGAAAATCGTGATGAACCACTTGTGCTAGTTAATCCCGTGATTACTCATGGCGAAGAAACAGCCAAGGGACAAGAAGGATGTTTATCTGTACCTGGCTATTATGCGGATGTTGAGCGTTTCACTCATGTTACGGTAGAAGCATTAGATCGCACTGGAAAAGAGCTTACTATTACCAGTGATGAGTTTCTTGCTATTGTGATGCAACATGAAATAGACCACTTAAACGGTACATTATTTATTGATTATTTATCTACGCTTAAAAAGCAAATGGCACTTAAAAAAGTCAAGAAACTAATTAAAAATGGTTAGTGATCGTCGTAAATTGCACTGTGAGTTTGTTAAATAATGATACGAGAGTCGAACAAGGTGATTAAAGTGAGTAATGATTTTAATGGTAAGGTAACGCTTGCGATCACAGGAGCATCTGGTTCTGCCTATGCTTTACGACTAATTGAATGTTTAATTGCAGCAAACTATCAACTATATATTTTGTGCTCAAGTGCTGGGCGTATTGTCTTAGATACTGAAGTAGGTATTAAAATTCCTAGTTCGCCTGATGCGGCCAGTAAGTTTTTTACTGAGAAATATCAGGCCAAAAGTAATCAAATAACGGTCTTTGGTAAAGAGCAATGGTTCTCTCCTGTTGCATCAGGCTCTTCAGCGCCGAAAAAAATGGTTGTCTGTCCTTGTTCTACTGGAACAATGGCCGCTATTTGTCATGGCATGAGCGATAATTTAATTGAGCGTGCTGCAGATGTGGTGATAAAAGAGCGTGGGCAATTAATTTTAATGGTAAGAGAAACGCCTTTTTCAACGTTGCACTTACAGAATATGCTTAGCTTATCACAGCAAGGTGTAACCATTATGCCTGCGTCTCCAGGGTTTTATCATAAAGCAGAAACCATTGAAGACCTGATTGATTTTATGGTGGGTAGAGTGCTAGATCACCTTGGTATTGAACAAGATATTATGCCGCGTTGGGGTTATAACATATAAACGTTAAAATATTGTGGGTATAAAAAAAGCGACAATAGTCGCTTTTTTTATGAGTAGATTACAGGTGTAAGACTCACTTGTTTGTTTTACTCATCAAAACTGAATTCAATATACGCTCGGCCTAATTCACTTTTTAGCGGAATAATAACGATAGGACCTTTAGCTTTATGATGAATGGAGTGGTTTGGACCAGAAACAACAATCGGGGTTGCCATATCGAACTCAATGCCTTTTTCACTCAGCATACGTTTTGCACCACCGGTAACCATATTCGTTATTTCACCAACTAAATCGATAATCTCTTCATTGACTTCATCTGGTGCTTCACCGACCATTTTTTTCATTGTCGCTAAAGCTAATGTCCCTTCAAAAGTAATGGATAATGAACCCTTTGCTTGGTCACTTACCATGCCAATTAAACCTGAAACATCACCCATGGCGACTTCATTTTTTTTAAGGCGAGGCTTTTCTGGAATTAACTCCATTTGAGCCATCGTTGACATGACATTAAGCATTGAAGATAAAAATGGGTTGATAAACTCTACATTCATGGAGATTCCGAATCTTAACTGTTTAGATAAAGTGCTTCATTTGATTCTGCATGCTTATTTTACAAATGTAAATCAAATAGCGTAATAGTTTTATAATTTATGGCGTTAAGTGTTTGTGGTTTAGCTATTGGCTAATCTTTGGCGTAATAATAGCTTCTTTGAGCCGGTAGTCAAAAATTAAGCTGCCAAAGAGAGCATTACCTTTATCGTCGACACCTTGAAAGTTAACTGTATTTACTTGCTTTGGGTAAGTATCGATGAGTATGGAATTTTTTACCACTGTTTGCGGTAATAAACTTTGTTCTGTGCTTTCTTGGTAGACAATAATTCGTCCTGAAATTATTTCAAAACCTAACCAAGATAATGGGATTTCTACTCGATTTTTTTCGAGGGAAAATTGCTGCTCAAAATATTGCTGGATATATAAATCATAGTTTTTATGCTCAGCTGAAAAATGAATTTGTTTCGTTTCAGCTATCGCATTTTCTATATCGTGGGTAGTAAACTGATGCACTATTTCAAGATGTTGAGTATTAGGGTTAGCAGATATGTCGCTAACCCCAAAGAAATAAGTATGACTTGCAGCTGAAGCTACAAGTCCCAGATAAAAGCTGATAGCAATAAAATATTTGCTAAACACTTTATTCATCATTAACCTTCTCGGCTGAGAGATCTTTAAGCGCTTCATTATAATCACGCATCATGTCTTCTTTCTTTTCTTTATAAAGATCAAAACGAGATTTTATCGGGCGTGCTGGCCAGTAGTTATTATTAATATTGACATCAGCAGTCTGCCACTTGGCATCTAATGCAATTTCAGTAATCTCTTTGTCACGAATTAATAACTTAGATACTTTTTTACTGTTTTTACGCCAAATTTCAGCGGGAATGTAAATATGTTCAGTTGTGCTGTCAGCATAAGTAATATCGAGTAAGATTGGCATGACTAACCCACCGTGATTAGAAAAATCGATAACATAGAAGTTACTATCATTCGTTAATAGATCCTGTTCCCAAGGCTCCAATTCATCGTGCTCTTTATTATATTTATTACGATCAGCATTAGTGGCGGTAAATTCATCATGTTCATTGTAAAAATCTAGTAACTCTGGTTTATCTTGAGTGCGCACCCATTGATTTTTATTACGTAAATCACTGATAAACTCAGGTTGCTCATTTTCTAGTGCACGTTCCCAAGCTTCTTCCACATCAGGATTTTGACTATTTGGGCGATATAAATAGACATTATCTATAGCTAAATCAACATGGTCTGTGGTGTAGAACCAACCACGCCAGAACCAATCTAAATCAACCGCCGAAGCATCTTCCATAGTGCGGAAAAAATCAGCTGGCGTAGGACGTTTGAACTTCCAACGTTGGGCATATTCTTTAAATGCAAAGTCGAATAATTCACGACCCATGATGGTTTCACGCAAAATATTTAACGCGGTTGCAGGTTTTCCATAAGCGTTATTACCAAACTGTAAAATAGACTCTGAGTTAGTCATAATAGGTACTTGGTTATCACTCTTCATGTAACTAGTAATCTTAATTGCATGACCGCGACGAGATGGGTAACCTTCTTCCCAAGCTTGCTCGGCTAAGAATTGTAAAAAGGTATTTAATCCTTCATCCATCCAAGTCCACTGTCTTTCATCAGAGTTAACAATCATAGGGAAATAATTGTGACCTACTTCATGAATAATAACGCCTACCAAACCGTACTTCGTTCGGCGAGAATATGTCTTTTTACCCGTTTCTTTATCCAATGTTGGACGAGGCCCATTGAAGGTAATCATTGGGTATTCCATACCACCCACTGGACCATTAACTGAAATCGAAACAGGGTATGGGTAATCAAAGGTATATTTACTGTATTGCTCCATCGTATGGATTATGGCTTCGGTTGAATACTTCTCCCAAAGCGGGTTACCTTCGTTAGGATAAAATGACATGGCCATAGTATCGCTATTACCTTGTTGATAACCTTGCGCATCCCAGATAAATTTTCGACTTGAGGCAAAGGCAAAATCACGTACATTTTTGGCTTTGAAGCGCCATGTTTTTGTCTTAGTGCTACGTGATTTTTCATTCGCTAATGCTTCTGCCGGTGTAATAATCAACACCGGCTTTTTAGCTTTTTTAGCTTGCTTTAAACGCTTGCGTTGTGAGCTAGTAAGTACTTTACTCTCATTCTGTAAAACCCCTGTTGCTGCTACAATGTGATCGGCAGGTACGGTAATTTTTACATCATAGTCACCAAACTCTAACGTGAACTCACCATTGCCTAAAAACTGTTTGTTTTGCCATCCCATTGCATCGTAGTAAGCTGCAGCTCGCGGAAACCAGCTAGCAATTTCATAAAGATAGTTATCATCTTCTTCAAAGTATTCATAACCTGAACGGCCACCAAGCACTTTTTGCTCATGCAATTGGTAATGCCAATTAATATTAATTTCAACACTGGCACCTGATTTTAATGGCTTAGGTAAATCAACACGCATCATAGTGCCATTGATAACATAATGTAGCGCTTTACCATTACTTCCTGCTACTTTCGTTATGCCATAGCCACCATCGAAAACAGGTGATTCTACTAAACCGCGAAAGCTCTTATAAGTGACTTTCTGCTCGCTTGGGGCGGTGCTCGTCATCTTGTAAGCTGAGTCGCGTTTCATGCGGTTTTGGTCTAGTTGTATCCATAAGTAGCGCAACGTGTCTGGAGAATTATTTTGATAATCCATGACTTGCTCGCCTGTTAAGCGTTGAGTCTTGTCATCAAGAGCAATGGAAATGTCGTAATCAACTTGTTGCTGCCAATATTTATGGCCAGGCGTACCCGAAGCAGCACGATAAATATTCGGCGTAGGTAACACCTCACCTAATTGACGAAATTTATCGTCGAATGCAGCTTTACTTGCCTGACTTTCGACTGACAGTAAGCCAGAAAAAGCCATTACTAAGCCAATTAAGGCTGTAGAGGTTGAGTATTTCATAATTTTCCAAAGTAGGGGATTACACGCTGTTAACGTTTATCGTGTGTATACACATAACCATGCAAAGTGCTAAAGAATGTTGAAATATGCATCTTGTTTGGGGACAGGTATATACAACATTCAATGTTGATCTGGAGTTTATATCACAATCAAAACACCTTGTTATTTGCAAGGTGAGCATTTGCGGTAGAAAGCAATATTTATAAGATTAACGGTGAGCGAGCTTGCGTTGAATTAAAGGTTACTACAGTTTTTACAAGTACCGTGTGCTTCAACTATTTGATGACTGATAGTAAAACCATTAGCGTCGGCCATTGTGCGTAATGCTAAATCAAAGTTATTAGACTGAATTTCTTCAACATGACCACATTCGTCGCAAATTAATAATTGCACAGGGTGATCACATTCACCAAAATGGTGACACATGATGAACGCATTTATAGATTCTATTTTATGAACAAAACCCTGTTTAGATAAAAAATCTAAAGCACGATAAATAGTAGCAGGCTTGGCAGCAGCATCTAGTTCTTTCAGTTCAGCTAGCAAATCATAAGCGCCTACGGCTCCTTGACGGTTAGCTAATAGTAAAAAAACTTGCTCTCTTACTTTAGTAAAACGAGCGCCTTTTTTTTGGCAAACGAATTGTGCTTGTTGTAATAAAGATTCTGCCTTCATGGTGCTATTCGGTTCTATTTTGTCTAAGAATGGATAGGTTTGCCAGTGTATCATAGCTGCTTATCAGCGCGTAAGTATTTTTAGCTAACTCAACGATCTATAGTTAATCCAATAACGGATAAGAACTCTTCATACTTATGACCTTTTAAGTAAGGCAACATATTTTAATAGGTATTTCTTGATTGGGAATAATTCCAAAATGATCATCACCCAGAGTTTTCTAGTTATTTTATCCTATAGTAAAATTAGGTTCACTTGTAAAAGACAGCGCTGTCTTTTACAATAACAAACAAAAATTCTGCTAGGAAATTATCATGACTCGTTATCTTGCGCTGGATGCTTTTAGGGGCATTACTATAGCTTTAATGATTTTAGTGAATACACCGGGAACATGGTCACATGTTTATGCCCCGCTATTACATGCGGATTGGAATGGCGCAACACCAACAGATTTAGTTTTTCCTTTTTTCTTATTCATTATTGGCTCTGCAATGTTTTTCTCTTTCAAGAAGAGTGATTTTTCTGCTAGTCCTGAGCAATTTAGAAAAATAATAAAGCGCGGTTTTATCATGTTTTTTATTGGCTTTATGCTGAACATTATTCCATTTACTGCTAACGCTGAAGATTGGCGGGTTATGGGGATTTTACAACGAATTGGTATCGCTTATGCTATAGCTGCATGTTTAGTACTGACGCTCAATCGAACAGGTGTTTTTATTGCATCAGCTGTCATTTTATTAGCCTATTGGGCGTTGCTTCTTAGCGCAGGAGAAGGGGCTTTAACCATTGATGGTAATATTATTCGCCAACTTGATCTAGCTGTGTTTGGTGCAAATCACATGTATACCATGCGTGGTGTTGCTTTTGAACCTGAAGGATTATTAAGTACTATTCCAGCAGTAGTGAATATGCTACTTGGTTTTGAATTAACACGTTACTTAACCAGTATTGAAGATAAGAAAAGTAGTGTTATCAAGTTAACGCTTATTGGCGGGTTAGCGATAGGGTTTGGCGTACTATGGAATGTAGTTTTGCCCATTAATAAATCATTATGGACTCCGTCTTATGTTATTTATAGCACAGGTTTTGCTTGCTTATTGCTTGCGGCATTCATCTGGTTAATTGACATAATGAAACAAGTGAAGCTTGCAGAGCCTCTGCTCGTTTATGGTACCAACCCATTATTTGTCTATGTGTTATCATTTTTAGTGGTAACCCTATATTTGAACATCAATATTGGTGATACTTCCATGTATGCTTGGTTATATAACCAGCTTAGCGGTCTATTCTCTCCGAAATTAGCTTCCTTTATTTTTGCTTTTTCACACGTGGTACTTTTCTGGTTTGTTTCATTTAAACTGTATCAACAAAAAATATTTATCAAAATATAATAGTAGGGTCTTTTGAACTCTCGCGGTTAAATTTTGTTCGCCTTTTTTAAAGAGAGTAAAGCGTTTTAATCGCGGCGAGTAGTGTGTAGCCTAGTCA
>OJFU01000160.1_pt1 | contig 19752 bp, 17 predicted proteins | sample 1594331 | NCBI WGS metagenome assembly OJFU01 (sample SAMN05416801, study PRJEB24817) | seawater metagenome | isolation source: Sea water | place: Canada:Atlantic | collected 2013-11 | reverse complement strand
CATAACATCACTTGCTCCGCTATCGGAGCTTGATTGTCACAAATAAAAAGCCTAAAATTGCTCCGCTACCGGAGCAAAATAAAATTAACTTAGAGGTTATCTTGAAAATAGACGTTTTTGTGGCACAAATAATTAAAGCGCCAAACTTTGATAACTTCACAACCAGCGATGTCAGGTCTTCCTATATCACCTTAAGCAATGACCCATCTTTAGATCCTACTGTAGTAAGAAGAAAGCTTTATGCGGAGCTTCTCAAGTTAGTCAAGAAAGGTTGGTTAAATAAAAAAAGCACCGGTAGAAAAGGTTCTACGCGTTTTAGTAAAACAGAGTTATTTTATCCTGAGTATCTTGATGCTCTTCAAGCTAATAAACCTACAGCAAAGGTGCTTAAAGAAGAGAAACAGAAAAACCTAATTGCTAAATTAAATCACTATAAAGCGGAGTTATTACTGAATATTGGTGAGTCTGAAGCTTACAAAGAGCTATATTCAGAATTTCCCGAATTAGTTGAGGAAATACAACCACAATTTAATAAAGCTAGAGATAATAATACGAGAATACTAGGGAAAATAAGAGCTATTGAAGGCTTACTTGAGCAAGATAAACCTGTAGAGATGATATGAAATTAAGACAATGGCAAGCTGAATGTATTGATTTAGCTCTAGTTCAGTATGGAAGTGGTAATAGACATTTTTTAGCTTTAGCAACACCAGGCGCAGGTAAAACGATGATGGCCTCGGAGTTAGCAGATCAGTTATTAAAAAGTGATTTAGCTGACCTAGTGGTTTGCTTCTCACCTTCATCGATTGTTGCAAAAGACTTTAGTGAAAGCCTTCATTTAAGAACACAAGAGCGCTTTGATGGCTTGATTGGTGCCAAAGGTAGATCTCTTACTTATCAAAACTTGCAGTATCTTGACGCCAATTTTTGGCAATTGTTTGAACGCTATCGCGTATTTGTAATATTTGATGAAATTCATCACTGCGCAGGGTCGAACATTGATAATGCCAATGCATGGGGTGAACAGATAATTCTTAATATTCAAGATAAAGCAAAATTCACACTAGCATTAACAGGCACTCCTTGGCGCTCTGATGCAGCACCTATCGTCCTTTCAAATTACATGCATCCAAGCAATAAAATATCATGTGATTACATTTATGGCCTTTCTGAGGCTATTAGTGATGATGTTTGCCGTGTTCCTCAGATAGTAGCTATAGATAACAATAATATTTCGGTAGTTGATGACGAGGAAACTAAAACGTTCAATAGTTTTAAAGCGTTATTGTCGCAATCAATCATTCCTTATCAAGAGATTATTGAAAATGAAGCGGTTATTAATTACGTAATATCTTCTGCACTTAAAAAACTATATCAAATACGACTGGTTAACCCAGATGCGGCAGGATTGCTAGTTGCTTCATCGGTAGAGCATGCAAAAAAAATAACTATCTTAATGAAAGATAACTTTAATGAAGACCCTGTGGTTGTTACCTATAGAGAGAATGACCCAACGAATATCATTCAAAATTTTAGGCATGCAAAGAGTAAATGGATAATATCAGTAGGCATGATCAGCGAGGGAACCAATATCCCTAGATTACAAGTTTGTTGTCACCTGACCAATATCAAAACAGAAATGCATTTTAGACAGATCTTAGGACGCACTTTAAGGATGACAGGTTCAAAGAACCAAGAAGCGGTTATGTATATGCCTGCTGAGCCTAAACTACTAGAATATGCTTATAGGGTTAAGCAAGACGTGCCTTTTGAAGCTGATGTGGTTAAGTTTGAAAAGATGGAAGCTGAAGTTAATAGCGATATTAAAGATAGAGAAAATCAGGATGTTATTTTCAATAAGATTACATCATTAAAACCTAAGATTGAGCTTAAGGTAAATGACTTTGAAAGTGATATTACGCATGTAGATTTTGATGACGTTAGTGTGGTTACTGATGAACATTATTTAACTACTTCTTATGAAAAAGTAGTTAATGTATTTGGGAGGTTTAAACAAGAAACTATAGCCTTAGGTTTGAGTGAGTTGAGATAAATTATACTCGCTAAATTAGTCTGCCGTTATAATTTTTATTACGATATGTTTAACCTACAGATAAAAATATCTACAGGCTTAATTTTCTGCAGGTAATTATCCATTTAAAATAATGTTGATGGAATTTGATAGCCGCTATCAATTTCTTAAACTAATTACTAATTTAATATGGAGAAATATCTTGAAAATTATACCTTTACCTTACGTTAAAATATTTACAAATACAGAAGGTGTTATTGAGAGTGTATGTAACCTAAATAATGCACCTCTATTTTTGTGTGACATCTTCTACTCTTATCTCACAAACCATAGAAATCTAGATAAGAAAGAAAGTAGAAAGCTTTGTCTCGTGACACAAAAAACAGTAAACACTATTACAGGAGTAGTAACTCACTATTTAGACGACGAAAAAGATCTTGAAAAATATAGTAAACCAATAAATATCGAATTTAGGTTATGTCGAAATTTTGAAGTAGATTTAGTTGCCAATATCCTGAGGAGAACACCCAAAATCCATCATGGAAGCTTTAGAGGGAAAAGCCAAACTGTCCGTTGATGAAGCCATTAATGAACTCGCTTCCAAAAGCAATTAAGTTGATAGTATTTCTATCTTGAAATAGGCTCATTATTAGTAAATTTTTAATTTAACAGAGTTATAATATTATTTAGAGAATAATTATGTCGCACACAAACCGTAAAGCTAAAATATTTGTTAATAGCATTTTAGCTGGGACTTTGGAAGAGTTTACAAATGAAAATAATAGTTCCTTTGTATTTCAATACAGAGACGATTATCTTAAGAATGGCTCTCCAATTGGTTACCGTTTTCCATTAACAGGAGTTCCTTATGAGTTTGATGGATTACCTCCTTTTTTTGCGAATCTAGCGAGTGAAGGTTGGTTAAAAAAAACTCAATGTAAACAGGGAGGAATAGATCCTGATGATATTTTTGGTTTATTACTAGCAAATGGTGAAAAAATGATTGGAGCTTTGTCAATAGTTCCAGACTTTTAGACTATTGTTTTTTCGGCCCTGTAAAAGAACTGTTACAGGGTCTGATAGATAAAGGCTTAATATCTAAAAGTGTAAAAGTAATGTTATTACATCTTTAATTTATTCCTAAGATCAAAAGGCATATTTTGTAACATCAAGTCTAAAGTTTCTTTCACTGTTCTTGCTTCAAGCTCTTTAACCGTTTTCCTTAAAAGCTGAACCTCATCTACTAGGTCTCCTTTCTTCTTTATTCGTACACCAGACTTTTTACTTCTTTGCTTTTGTTTTTTTTGCTCAAGCTCATAAATATCGTAAAGTTTTTCATTTATCTCCTTAAAAAAATCTCTAATATCATCACTAAAACCTGAAGAGTAAAACAAACTTTGAGGAGATACGTCTACAAGCTTCGCAACTTCTGATTTTGTCAACTGATATAGTGATTTAGGTGTTTTGTTATCCGCAACCTTTCCGTATATATGGATCTGATGCTCTTTCTGATTTTTTAATTTTATAATTACACCCCAAGCTTTAAAGGTAGTATGCTCAGAATTACCTATCACCCATTCAGGAATAGAGGGCATGGTATTTTCAACCTTGAAATCATTAAGGCTATCAAGGAACTCTTCTGTCATCAGTAAATCTAACTCATCAATGTCCATACAAGCCCTCTTCTTCTTTAAGTTTATTTTCAATACTTATAATTGCTTTATCTAAAATTTTCAGGATTTTAAATATACTTTCTGTATTTCTACTTGTTTTAAACTCTTTAATTCTCTTATAACCAGAACGTAATATCGGTAAGTGTTGCTCTACCATAAACCCCATTACATCTTTATTTAAAGCTTCTATTACAAAAGGTTGAAGAGTCAACCAAATACCTTTTAAGTTTCCAGTTGTAATAATTGCATGGGTACAATTCAAACAAAACTCAGGCCTTGCATTCTGAGGGTTAATATCACCAAATTCAGCACATTTAGCTCGATGTTCACTTCCTTCTCTTGGAACACAAGTTGCAAAGTGCGAAGGTTTAATTGAAATAATACGCCCCATAATATTCTCTTTAAGTAAACGTATCTCACTTGGCGTAACAGCTTTTGTTAGTTGCTTAGCTTTATGTACGTAGCGAGAAAAACCTCCAATATAATCCTGCCCGATCTTATTAGCGTCAATAAGAAGTGTATCTACTATTGAATTTAGCACTTTAAGACGTGCTGCTTTCATTAACAACATAGGCTCTTTACCACGTAAGTACGCCATAAAAAAAGACTCATCCAAGTGACAAAACTGATGGCGAATAACTGCCCCTACATCTCCTTGGTAACGGGTAAGTACGGCCTCAGCCCATATATGGCGGAAAGCGTGAGCAGATGGGTACCTCACCCCTTGCTTTATCTCATCAGATATATCCATCATAGCCTTTTGATCTAGGGTTAAATTTTCTGACATTAACCACTCTTTAGTCTCAGTAGATAGATACTGTTCAATCACATCCTTATGCTCTGAGTTTGTTATATCCCCTGTTTTATTGAGTTCTATCAGTGTGGCTTTAAACTTCGCCTGTGTTCTACCTCCTGCAAAAGCACAGCAGTTGAGCTTAACTAAGTCATGCCTGACTTCATTACATGTATTCAATAAATGCTGTCCACTAGCACTACCAAGATCATACTTTGATCTCAAACTTTTAAATTTTATTTTATCTCTATCAGATAATTCATATTCTAATGATTTTGATAGACGCTCTAATTCCACAACATCTTCAAATGGTTGATAATACTTAGAAAATGAAGACCAGTTTATTTTTATACGGTGCTCAATGGCTGTCTCAGATTCGTTTGACGGAGATCTCTTTTTATTTCCACCTGTAGACTCATATAAACATGGTTCACCTTCCTTAGGCTGGAAATAATCATTTAAATGTGAAGCTATTTGATAACATTGTGAGGTGATTTCTCTATTTATTTTCGTCGAACCATTGGTTTTAGGTACAACCCACTTTAATTTAAATCGAAAAGGAACATGAGAGTTGTCTAAAATATCAAGATTATAATCAGTATGTATTGCACTATAAGGGAATCCAAACTCACTTGCTCTGTAACCCAACCAAGAGACAACCAAAGTGGTCATAGCATGAGTTATTCGTTCCATTTCAACTGTTAACGAAGTCAGCGACGTACCTAATTTATCACCCATGATTCTGACCGCCCAACGACTTAGAGAGACCATAAAGGATTCTTTATTTAGATTCCTTTTTAAGATAATCCTTTCCATTTTTTTATACACATCATCGGTAGATATTTTCGCTAAATCATGACTATTGATGAATGTTTTATCCAATGAACTTAAGTAATTAGACCAAACCTGTTCTGATGTCTTGTGAGCAGAAAAGGGATAGTGTTTCTGGAGCATTAATATACGAATGACCTCAACAGCGTCAAAACGCATCTCAAGTCCAAGATCTAAAACAAGCTCATGAATGCATCCTTCATTAAGTGATAATATTTTTTCTTTTTGCATTCTATATTGCTTTAATAATTCAATAGCTAACACATCATGTAGCTTGCCCCTTGTTCGGATCTTGGATATTTTCTCTTGTTTATTCGGAATGAAATTTCCTTGTATAGTTTCCAAAATAACTTTGTTCCAGTACGTATTGCTTTTACGATATTCCGGTTTATCAATAGCAAACTGAACGGAAACTGCATCTATTGATTTACGACAAATTAAAGAGTACAAAAAGTCGTTTTCATACACTTGTCTCAAATAGTCAACGTAGTATTGTCCCATTTCTAGGCTAAGGAAATCATAACTTCCTCCCCGCCTATATTCATTTAAGCTAATATTTATAATTGACGGGCATACATTACCTAATGCTGAATAATATAAATTTTGATTAAGTTTACAACCTATAACACCAGAGATACCGAGAGATTGAAGCTTATTTCGTACATTTATTAAATTCGTATTATTATATGTTCCCTTATAGGAAGGAGAAGATAATCGATTAAAAAAACCATCATTATTAACTGATTGAGTAAGGAAGCTAATATGAAAAGACTCAATATTATGAGTTGTTAATTCTATTAATTTCTGTGAGTTTAAAAAAGCACAAACATGCACTAGCATTTGATATATAGGATATGCCGCCTGTGAGCTTCCTTGTGATAGAGCGTTTATAAAAAACAACTTGGCATATTCTTTTAATGATAAAGAGTACAATGAGCCTTTTATATTTAAACTCGCAGGTTGCTCTAAAATTATGTGAGGTAGGTCCAACACTGAGAAATCCAAACGTAAGGTACTTTTAGAGTTCTTAAAATTTAATATATTATCGAACAGATTACCCTGATCACATAGAAAATCGGGGTGTGCGAGTAACTTTTGGTTTTGCTCATCCCAAAAATCATCTAATTCGGTGGAAAGTGTATTTAATTTCATTTCATTATTCCTATTAAAGTGAATGAAATACAGTAATAGACACATTATTTTTTTTCATCTTTTTAAACATCTCATCACCCTTTTTGACAGAATCTTTACTAATGATTTTTAAAACATGTACCATCCACTCCACAGTAGGCATTGCCGTTTTATACAAAAAGTCAGGATTGCTGCACAACAATTTTTTATAATTAGCTTCAAACTCATAAATATAGTTTTTTATCTTAAGTACAGTGACAGGACTATCCAAAACATAAATACGCTCAAAGTTATTTTTTTTATCTCTATCTAAAAGTGACAAAACTCCTATTTCATTGATTTTACCTTTCTGTTGTTTAGTTACAATTTTTAACCGGGAAATAAGTTCAGCCCTTTTATCAGAGATATATTCCGTCATTCCAGAAAACTCACTATTAAACTTCGTTTTTTCATTTAAAACTTCTTTTTCCCCCATACCAGAAAAGTCCAGATTAAATACATTATTAATAAGATCCAGCATCACATTACGCGTAATACGACCTGCTGCATTCATCCACTCTTCATTATCTTCATTTAAGTAGTCACTTTTTTCAGTTTTGTTTGAATGCGAATTATAATTGACCAAGAAGTTCAACGTATAAGGATCACTATAAGCATGCACAGCTGAGTTTTTTATTGACTGAAATCCGAAAAGAGAAGTTGGGCTAGACGTATTCGACTCTGCGGAAAGTTTTTTTCTTACTTCTAAAGGTGTTTTTCGGTGAGGGCAAGCAACATTTGTTGGATGAATCCCATTTTTAATGACTGCTTTCAATGCAGCTGTAAAAACTAAAGGGATTTGACTATTTTTCTTATGGGCAGCTACTAGAGTTTCATTAATGAAATCTAAGTTCAACACCTCCAGAATCGCTCCAGAAATAGAGCTAAACCCATTTGAAATGACAGGTGTTATTGACTCATATGTTGCCAATTCTTTGTCTGAATGTTGTCCTAAGTACTGGTATAAGGCTTTGCCTTCAGGCTTTCTAGTAGATAATGAACGAGTGTTATGTATTGAGTTTGCTCTTCCTTTGAAATACTCACACTCAATATGAGTTACCCTGTTCCCCACTTTCATGTATCGAAAAGAATCTACTGTTAGTTTTTTAATATCAGAGGGTTGAACTGTTAAGCTTGATAACAACCATGAAAACATCAAAGTTTCAATTTTAGTGGATGGTAAATGAGATTCTGAAATACAAAGTTTTTGCAAAGTATTTAAATCAAATAAATTGGTATTTCCACCAACAGAAAAATATCTCGATAAAAAGTCATTGCTGAGCGTTGCTTTAAACCTTCTCTTCTTAGAGAGAAAAATATCATCCATTGCCTCTTGGCTATCCAGGGCAGGGAGTATTTTTAAGAAGTTTTCTTTGTTACTTGCATTGGAAAGTAAAACTAACACCAATGCGTTACGGAGGACTTCGTTGTCATTCGATGTTACATGGTACGTAGAGAGAAGCGAGTACATAACCCTTCCCGTAAAAACCCTTCTATCGTATTTGGCCTCTTTTTTTAATCCGGTTAATACAAAGTCATTTTGTGTAAAGCTATTTACTTTTAAAAACTGCTTGAGTGCAAATTTATGTTTATAAAATTCTGTAAGTATTGTAGATACTGCTAACTTCAAGGAATTCACCGTCAGCTTTGGGGAGGCTAGGACTTGGTATAGCTGCCCCCCAATTCCTACATCATCTCTCCTTAACCAATCTAATAAACCAAAGTAACTGGCTAATGATATTTGTGTCTTATTCAGGTTCGGAGATATTTTCGTATTTTTCAACGCCAAAAGATATTGAAGTTGCTTCGGTTCAAGAGCTAACCTCAGCTCATTTGACCTTTCTATAGCATAAAAGAAAATCGTTCTTAATTTCCTAAGCGCGCTCTCTCCTCCATGATTATTGAGTTTATCGAAACGGTAAGACTCATATTCTTTCAGAATATTATAACGATTAACCACGTTAATATTATTAAGCCAATCTACAAAGGTTGCAGCTACTGCGCTTAACTTACTTTTTCCCGATAAAGGTGAAAATTCATCTAAGAATACGTAATTGTATGAGGCTATTATGACTTTATAAATCAGGATTTTATCATTATTATACAGATCAGTAAAAATGATAGTTCGTTCTGGCAAACCAGGTAAAGCGGGAATAATGATTGATGTTGCGGTTAAAGGATACTTAAATTGTGTAAGTATCTTTGTGCCTACATAGTTTTCTTTTATCTTACCTTCGTAGTAACTTGAATCATTTATCAATGCATCAGTTTTAATACTCAATTACAGACTCCTTCAATAACTGCTCTCTTTGGCCGCAACTGTGTATATATGACTTTGTTACTGAGTTAGCATACCTGCCATCTACCTTATGACCTAGACGATTAGCTGTTGATAAATATACAGCTGAAGTGGTGGTAATAGATTCGTAGTTCTTATTTGCTCCCTCACAAAGGTTGTAAAAAAAATCTGTGCCAAAAGAATGACGAAGGTGGTGATAAACATTTACCGACTGGATATTTTGATAATGTTTATAAAGCTCTGGATTAGCTTGAATTTCATTAATAACTTTATTTCGTGTTTTTGCAAAGGTATCGGTTCCAAACTTAGTCGAAATACATTGTCCACGTGTGTCGTTAGTTGAATTTGATACCAATAGGTGATTAGAATCACTGTGTGGACGGATGGCTCTGTAGTAAAAAGACATCTTATCAAGTAAGTATCTCGGGATATATAATGTTCTAGAGCGTCCATATTTAGTATACAATGAGGGTAAATGATATTGAAATTCCTCTTGCTTTGGATGCTTATCTAACTCACTGAATAAGCAGAGTAAACCTTTATGCTTAATGGTATTAGCTGTAAAATCATTGAGTAACAAACCTTGATTCTCTTTTGTACGGCACCCTAACTCACCACCATTCCTTAATACTATTTCTTCTAATAGATTATCTGTATTTTGATATAACAGTTCTCTTGTCTGAGGTAAAAGATATTTAACTGCTAACTCCCCTTTACTATTATTTCTGGCAATTACTTTATGAGAAGACTTTATACCTATCTTTTTAAATTTGTTATCAAAGAAATACTGCAACCAATTATAATACGCTTTCAAAGAATTAACCGCTTGATTTGCAACGATTTCACTACTTGAACATGCATCTATGAGATGATCATTTATATACTCATTTATAAGCTCTTGAGGCAAGGCAGTATGTATTGCTAGGTTTATGCCTCCAAAATGGTCATATTCGTCAACCCACTCTAAGAATCGACCAAGGTGATTACATATTTTATAACTTGTATCTTCGCCAATAGTTTCCTCTTCAAAAAATTCTTCTATTAGGTTTGTCTCTCGACTTTTTTTAAATTTAATTTCAACTTTATTTCCTAGGGATTCAGTATATCGTGCGAAAAGACAGGGGAGTAATATTGGATATCGATTTTTATCGAGATAGATATGATGGTTATTAACCAAGTAATCTTTGCATCTATACATTTACTTTCAGATTCAACAATTGGGTCATTGATATAAAGTTAGCACAAGTATTTTTACTTACAAATTTTTCTTAAACGTTACACCCTCTAGTTTAAAAGCAGTCCATATCAATATGAATTATTTTTTTCTGATTACCCATTTTTCACCAGCCGTCAATACTGTAAATAAAAACAGTATACTGTTTTTATTTAGCTTAGCAAGTAAGTTTATCTATTTAGCTGGTGTCTATTTTTGTTCCTCACTCTATAGATATTATCAATGAATGAAGGTGTTTTAGCGTTCACTTCAAATGATAATAAATGTATAACTAATGAGGGTTTGGTGAGCCTAAAGTTGGAGCTAATACATCAAACAAGGCATCAATATGATCATCCCGGTCATTCAACGCTGCAATATAATGATAGCTTTCACCGCCTGCCTCTAAAAAGACTTCGCTATTTTCGTGAATTAACTCTTCAAGGGTTTCTAGACAGTCAGCACTAAATGCAGGACTCATGATTGCAACATGTTTTATACCTTGCTTAGGCAGGTTTTCAAGGGTTTCATCCGTGTAAGGTTTAAGCCATTCAGCTTTACCAAAACGTGATTGAAAGGTCATGATAATGTCATCATCAGTAAAACCTAAATTACTTTCAAGTAATAACCCTTTGAGCAATGACGTTGTTTCCTGACAGAAATCATAATACGGATCACCCCATTTACGAAATTGCTCTGGCATGCCGTGGTACGACAGCACTAAGCGCTCTGGCTTGCCATGGCTAGACACATGTTCTTTAACTGTTTCAGCTAACGCTTGAATATAGAGTGAATTATTATGATAGGTGTTTAAAAAGTGGATAGATGGTATATAACGCCATTTTTGTAATTCTTTACTAACAGCATCAAAAGTAGAGGCTGTCGTTGGACCTGCGTATTGGGGATATAGAGGTAACACAACAAGTTTATCAACACCTTGTTGCTGAAATTTTTGTAATACACTCGCAATTGATGGATTTCCATAACGCATGGCAAAATCAACCATAACATTGTCACCGTATTGCGATTTTATTTTCGTTGCCATTTTTTCTTTCTGTGCCGCCGTAATTGATATTAAAGGCGCGCCATCATCTTGCCAAACCGTTTGGTACAACTTGGCAGATTTTGCTGGTCTAATGCGTAAAATAATACCGTGTAAAATTAATAGCCAAATTAAGCGCGGTATTTCGACCACACGTGTATCTGATAAAAACTCTCGTAAATAACGACGTACTGCACTTGTTGTCGGCTCATCGGGTGATCCCAAATTAGTTAACAATACTGCTGTTGTTGGGCATTTATTTTCATCAGCGGTATTATCACTATTTTGTTGACGTGCACTAAAGCGAGATTTCATTTGGCTTTTTCTTCTTATTTTAAGTTATTGAGTTTATATAATACTCATCGGACTCATTTATCGATCACTTAACGAGAATTTAAAGTCTTAGTGGTAAGGTATTAATCAAATAGAGTGGTTATTCAGGAAAAGTATGCTCCTGTATTATCTCATAAGCTGAATCCATTCAGCACCTTGATCAAAATAGGTAACGCCGATATAAGCTGTTTATACTCGACTTTTCAATATCATTAACAAACTAAGGATATTACAAATAAAATTAAATATAAAAAGCTATATTTAATTTTATTTTTGTTTAAAACTCGTTACTAGAGCTCTCAATTGGTCAATAGATGAATTCGTTTGATAAACCCCATTACCAATCAATAGGCTAATTTCGAGCACTTTTAATGGTAACGGGTATTATTAGTACTATTTACTCAACCAGTTTGTTCACTACTAATTCAAGTGCTTCACTGCGATTAACATCAATACCAAGCGCTTCAGCTTTATAGTCACCAGATTTAATACCGACGCCACCTTGCATTGAAACAATGGCATATATATGCACTTTCTCTACACTGCTTAAGTTATTCTCACTGGTCATCGCTTGGCTATTATTCAGTACAACCACAGTAGGTAAATCGCTCGCTTTCATTTTAACTGCTGTCAGTGGCATACGCTGGCCATTAGTAGGCACGGCATAAATAAATACAACGCGATCTTCACCCTGTGCCAATTGCTTCGCAATATCATCAGAGAGTCTCACGTTCACTTTTAATTGTGGTCCCGAACCAGGCTCTACTTGTGGCTTCGGTGTTGGCTTATCCGTTGCAATACCCAGTCTATTTTTAGCTTCGGCTACTGCTTCTTTTAGCGCGGTAATATTTACGCCTTGATTATTTGCATCAATAACACGCTGCCAGTGAATAATTGCCTTTTGATATTCTTCACCAATAAAGCTATGCATACCTAACAAAATATTGGTTGATGGGTCATTGATATCTAAAGCTAATGCTTTATCAATATACTCTTGTACTTGAGCACTAATTTGTTGATCATTTTTGTAATAAAGCGCTTGTGCAATTGCACCTAAAATATCAGCGTGCTCACCTTCAATCTTTATCACTCGTTTAAAGGCAATAACCGCTTCATCGAATCCACCAACGGCAACATAAGTTTGTCCTAAGTTATACCAAGCTTCACTGTCTTCAGGGTTAGATTCTATATGTTGTTGCAACTTTTCAATATGCGCCATCGCCTCAATTTCACGCTGTTTTAACATGTCTTCTTGAGATTTAGCTTCTTGCTGTCCATGCCCTGCAGGTAACTCGGTAAGAACTTTGTAATTACCTTGCTTGTTATAAAGCGCAACAGAGAAAATGATAATAAATACGCTCAAGCCTAGTGGCCAAAAAGGAGAATAAGTTTTACTTACCTTAGTGCTAACTTTTTCTTCAGTTGACATGCTTTCTATATCTTGCAATAACGTATTATCAAGTTCAGCTAACAGATATTGATAATTCTCTTCATCAATCCCTCCTTCGCCGTAATCTTTTTCGATTTCTTTTCTGTGCTCGTGATATAAGCGGATATTGGTTTCATCACGCAAACTACTATCTACACAAACATCTTGTGTTTTCTGTTTAAAGAAAGGTCGCCATACAATCAATAATAATAAAATTAAAAATATAAGGCCTATTACTAAAAATTCCATAATGCTATCTACTACTTCTTTTAATTTATCGCGTGCTAATATCAATCGAACTTAATTATTATTCACTGAGCAATAATTAATGAGCCCGTTTGCTATACCTATTTATCGTTTGTTAAGTTTTTAAGCTTTTCTTGTTGCTCTGCAGATAGCGCCAAGGTTTTTTTATCTACGGGTTTCCTGCGAACAACTACAATGACCACAAAAACTCCTAATAAGATTAATACTGCAGGACCAAACCATAAAACGTAAGTCAACTCAGATACTCTTGGGCGATATAAAACAAATTCGCCATAGCGATCCACCATGAAATCGACAATTTCACTATCAGCTTTACCTTGTTGCAATAACTCATAAAGCTCTCTACGTAAATCAGCCGCTATAGGTGAATTTGAATCCGCTAAGTTTTGGTTCTGGCATTTAGGACATCTCAGTTCTTTACTTAAAGCCTGAAAACGAATTTTAGTCACTTCGTCATTAAATTCATAAGTATCAACAGGGCTTGCTAAAGCGGAATTAGCACTCAAGGAAAATATCAAGGTAACTATAAATATACTGAGTAGGCGCATGTTAATTCCCCTGCTTTTTTTCTTCAATTAACTGAGCTATTAACGGCTCAAATTCACGTCGCCAAACTCGCGTATCTATCGCGCCAGCAAAGCGTTTACGGATAATACCGTGATGATCAATAACGAACGTTTCTGGCGCTCCATAAACCCCAAGGTCTAACCCTAAAGTCCCTTCTTCATCAAAAATAGAAAACACATAGGGATCTTCATAATTTTTCAACCATTGTTGCGCACCAGCCCGTTCATCCTTATAGTTCAAACCATACAGTTTGACTTTCGGGTCTTTAGCGATATCCACTAAATACGGGTGTTCATACTTACAGGTTGGACACCAAGTAGCCCATACATTAATGAGAACAATATCACCAAGAAGATCTGCCTGAGTCACCACTTTTTCACTATTATTAAGTGTTTTCAGTGTAAAGGCAGGCATAGTCTTGCCAACAAGTGCCGACGGCATATCTTGTGGGTTAAGTGATAAACCACGATATAATACAACACCTAATGCAATAACTAATATCAAAGGTAAAAAACGAATTAACTTACCCATAGTTATATCTCCGACACTTTTGCTGTATTTGTTGGCGCTGCAGCGATGGCGTTTGTCAACGAATCAGCAACAACCGGCGAATTAACAACTACAGTTTTTTTACGGCGATAGCGCTTATCAAGCATTGATAAAATGCCACCTGCGCCCATGAAAATTGCACCTAACCAAATCCAACGAACAAATGGCTTATAATGTACTCGAATTGCCCACGCATCACCTGGTAATGGGTCACCTAAAGCGACATATACGTCACGGAACAAACCTGGATCAATGCCGGCTTCAGTCATTCCCATCGTTTGTACACGGTAAGTACGACGTTCCGGTTTGAGTAAACTAACAAATTCACTTTCGTTAGGGCCGGTAACTTTATAAATATTTATTTGCCCTTGCTCAGCACTATAATTAGGACCTTCAACATGCTTAATGCCTTTAAACTCAATTTGGTAACCTGAAATAGTTACTCTTTCGTTTAATGCCATTTTGACATTAGTTTCGCTTTCATACATTGAAACGATAGTAACGCCAACAATAGTAATGGCAATACCAGCATGAGCTGTTGCCATACCTAGATGACTTGTCGTTAGTTTACCGGCTAATTTATATTGATTTATAACTTCTTTAACAACAACTAAGAATACCCAAGTTGCTAATGTAATCCCCATAGCCACTAAAGCATTAAATTCACCAGCATAAATCACTGGGAATAATAAACCAAAGGCAATACTAAAGACCGAAGGACTTAATAGTCGCTTACGTAATTCACCTTGTTTCGCTTTTTTCCAACGAATCAAAGGTCCTATTCCCATAATGATAAATAGAATACTCATGATAGGAACAAAAACGGCATTAAAATACGGAGGGCCCACTGATATTTTCCCGTAACCTAACGCATCAACTAATAATGGATATAGAGTACCTAAAAGAACGGTTACCGCTGCAACCACCAAAATAACATTACATAATAAGAGCGCCGTTTCGCGAGAGTAAAATGCGAAGCGAGAAAAGCTCGCCACAGTACTAGCTCTAAAGGCGTATAACGTTAAAGAGCCGCCTATAGCAATAGCAAGAATCACCAGTATAAAGATTCCGCGCGAAGGATCGGCAGCGAAAGAATGTACCGAAGTAATCACTCCAGAACGCACTAGGAATGTGCCTAATAAACTTAAACCAAAAGCAAATATTGCCAGTAAAATAGTCCAGTTTCTAAAGGTGCCTCGTTTTTCTGTAACCGCTAAAGAATGGATCAGAGCAGTACCGACCAGCCAAGGCATAAAAGAAGCATTTTCAACAGGATCCCAGAACCACCAGCCGCCCCAGCCAAGTTCATAATATGCCCACCAGCTACCTAGCGCGATACCTAATGTTAAACACACCCATGCGCCGACAGTCCAAGGACGAGACCAACGAGCCCATGCTGCATCCATTTTACCCGCCATTAAAGCGGCAACAGCAAAGGCAAAAGCAACAGCAAAACCAACATAACCAAGATACAACAATGGTGGATGAATTATCAAACCGACATCTTGTAATAATGGGTTTAAATCACGACCTTCCATTGGCACATTCGGCCATAAACGGTCAAACGGATTGGAGGTTAATAGAGTAAAAGCGATAAACCCGATAGCAATCATACCCATGACAGCTAAAACACGAGAAATAAATTCTTCTTCAATGCCGTCAGAAAAACGGGCAACAGCAGCAGTCCACGCTGTTAATGAGAATACCCACAGCAACAATGAGCCTTCATGACCACCCCAAACGGCGCTGATTTTAAAATAATAGGGTAAATGAGTATTGGAGTGACTAGCGATGTACTTAATGGAGAAATCATCAACGACAAAACTGTAAGCAAGAATAACAATGCTGATACCGGTGAAAAAAAACATACCGTAAGTTAGTGGTCTAGCATAGCTCATGAGTTTCTTTAAAGAACTCTGTGCTGGGCTATGAACACCTATTAATGGAATTATCGTTAAGCAAATAGCAAATGCTAAAGCAATTATAAGGGCTAAGTGACCGAGTTCAGGTATAAGCTCAGGCATTTTTGTTGCTACCATATCGGGTATCATTGGGTTCTCCGCTCTACTTCAAAAAACAATTAACCATGAGTAATTAGTAAACAATACTAATTAGGTTAAAAATTATCGCGTCATACTAACATTTTATAGGTTCAAATATTAATGTAAATTAACGACTCAAGTTGTTTCATAATGTTACAAGTTTCTTGGGCTATGTTAATGTTGGCTATGGTATTATATCACCCAAAGTGATTATACGATCCATATCAAGAATAACTCGACAAACATACGCTAGAATTCAGCCTCCTAGCTTGATGTTATAGACTTTAACAAAACGTTGATAAAGAATAGTGAATACATTGTCCAAAAAAAACTCAACTCCCTTGATCAGTGCGGAAAACCTCACATGCATCCGAGAAGAACGCTTATTATTTGATGAATTATCACTGCAAATTAATCCTGGTGATATTGTGCAAGTTGAAGGCCCTAATGGCTCGGGGAAAACCAGTTTATTACGTATTTTATCCGGCCTTTCACAACCCTACGATGGCAAAATTTTCTATAAAGAGCAGCTAATTAGTCGCTGTCGAGAAGAGTTTCATCACAACTTACTTTATTTTGGCCATTTATCTGGTGTTAAAGGTGAAATGACCGCTGAAGAGAATCTTGATTTTAATTTGGCACTCCATGGTAACAAAACCAAAGATTCTTTAGCCTATTTGGCTAAAGTAAACCTTTCAGGTTTTGAAGATAGCTTGGCATCACACTTAAGTGCTGGCCAGCATAGACGAATTGCCTTAGCACGTTTATATCAAAGTAATGTGCCGATTTGGATATTAGATGAGCCCTTCACCGCTATTGATAAACAAGGCGTTGCTAGCTTAGAGCGACTATTTACACTGCATGCTGAGCGTGGTGGTTGCGTTATTTTAACGACTCATCAAGATTTAATTAGCATTAAGCCTGAACAAATCAAAAAAATCACTTTAGATTACAGCTATGATAGTGCAGTTGATTAGTATGCATTCATTTTAGAGCGTTTAGAGACAATAACCCAATGACCTTAAAAACCCAGTCGACTCAAGAGACTGAAAATTTAACAGTTATCATCGATGAGACCTTTGTCGATGAAACCTTAACAGAGAATACTGTGAGTGATAGCAGCGCTTTAACAAGCAGCGAGCAGTCCTTACAGCCGCTTTCTTATCGCCATGCCTTTATGTTGGTATTAAAACGTGATCTCACCATTGCTATGCGTCATAAAGATGACATCATTAACCCATTATTGTTTTTTGTTATTGTGGTGACACTTTTTCCTTTAGGTATTGGCCCAGAAGCGCAAACATTAAGCCGTATTGCCCCAGGCATTATTTGGGTAGCAGCATTATTAGCGACCCTTTTATCACTAGACCGCTTATTTAAATCCGATCACCTTGATGGTTCACTTGAGCAAATGTTACTTAGCCCACATCCTATTTTTATATTAGTGCTAGCTAAAATATTTGCTCATTGGTTAATTACCGGTTTACCCCTGATTTTAATTGCACCGCTGTTAGCCGTGCTATTGCATTTAGACGAACACAGTTACACTGCATTATTACTTACGTTATTATTAGGCACACCAGTACTTAGCCTACTTGGCGCGGTTGGCGTTGCACTGACCGTAGGTATTAAAAAAGGTGGTGTATTACTGAGCTTACTTGTTTTACCTCTTTATATTCCGGTCCTAATTTTTGCCACCAGCGCGATAGATACTGCTGCGCTTGGTTTACCTTACAGCGGTCAACTTGCTATAATCGCCGCATTATTTTTTGGATCTTTAACGCTCGCCCCCTTTGCTGTTGGGGCCGCCCTAAAAGTGAGTACCAACTGATGTGGAAATGGTTACACCCTTATGCAAACCCAGAAGTGTCTTATCACTTTACTAATAAGTTATTACCTTGGTTAAGTGCCCTAGCAGCGATCTTTCTTAGTATTGGTTTGGTATGGGCATTATTGTTTGCCCCAGCCGATTACCAACAAGGTCACAGCTTTCGTATTTTCTACATTCATGTGCCAGCAGCGTCTTTATCTATGGGAATTTATTTTGCCATGGCAGTGGCTGCATTTAGCAGCTTAGTATGGCAATTGAAACTTGCTGACGCCTCTGCGGCAGCTATGGCTCCTGTTGGCGCAAGTTTTACTGCAATAGCACTCATTACTGGCGCTGCTTGGGGTAAACCAATGTGGGGAACGTGGTGGATATGGGATGCCCGTTTGACATCTGAACTTATTTTGTTGTTTTTATACTTAGGCGTCATTGCCTTACATAACGCTTTTGAAGATAAAAACTTAGCGGGTAAAGCTGCCGGAATTTTAACGCTTGTCGGCGTGATCAATATCCCGATTATTAAGTACTCTGTTGATTGGTGGAATACCCTTCATCAAGGCTCAACAGTCAGTAAATTAGGTAAGCCGTCTATGTCACTTGATATGTTATGGCCATTCATTTTTTGCTTTATCGGTTTTTCTTTATTAGTTGGCGTGATTATTTGTCTACGTTTTCGTAATGAAATTCTAGCACGCAATAGCATTCGTCCCTGGGTACGAGAACTAGTTAAAAACAACACAAGTCAGTAAATGACAGTAAATAATACATAAAATTAGCACAGTAGTTGGAGAGCACTCAATGCAATTTAATAGTTTTAGCGATTTCATCAATATGGGCGGTTATGGCTTTTATGTCTGGCTTTCTTTTGGAACTGCCGCTTTGATACTTGCATTTCTCTTGATCAGCTCTAAAGCTGGTCATCAGAAAATCATCACACAAATAGCAAAGCGCAAGCAACGTGAAGATAAACTTCGCCAAGCCAAAGCGCTACGTAAGCAACAGAATAAAGCATTAAACGAGGTAACTGAATAATGAATCCACGCCGTAAAAAACGTCTTGCTATTGTAGGCTCTATCCTTATTGGTATAGGTGTCGTTTCAGGGCTTGTTTTATATGCCTTAAGTCAAAATATTGATTTATTTTTTACGCCTTCTGAAATCACACAAGGTAAAAAAGACACGGGCTTAAAACCAAGTATTGGTCAACGTATTCGTATCGGTGGCCTAGTAGTGCCCGGCTCAGTAAAGCGTGATCCGGAAAACCTTAAGGTCTCATTTAAACTAAGTGATATGGCCATGCCTATCGTTTTTAATGATGACGACCCTATGATTACAGTTTATTACGAAGGAATTTTGCCTGATCTATTTCGTGAAGGACAAGGTATTGTTGCTAATGGCACGTTGACAGAACACCCACCAACGGGCTTAAGTATTGAAGCCAGTGAAGTACTTGCTAAGCATGATGAAAACTATATGCCGGCAGAATTAGCGGAAGCTGCAGGTCAAAAACACGACAAAGCAACTTACAGTGATAAGCAGCTAAATAGCAAAGATAATTAACCTGAACTCGGTTTAAGAGATATTTAACAGTTTGAAATATCGATATAAATTATTTTATTTAACCTCTAGCTTGATAGCTGTCTCTTATACACATCTGACGCTGCCGACGAGCGATCTAGTGTAGA
>OJFU01000135.1_pt1 | contig 21483 bp, 20 predicted proteins | sample 1594331 | NCBI WGS metagenome assembly OJFU01 (sample SAMN05416801, study PRJEB24817) | seawater metagenome | isolation source: Sea water | place: Canada:Atlantic | collected 2013-11 | reverse complement strand
GTAGCGACACGTTTAGCCCCGCAAAATGATTAAGTATTATTGCGGATTGGTATAATGCCCCTTTACAATAAATCCTAATGCTAGAAGTATTACTTATTTAAAATAGCAGCAACGTGCTTATCTAGTTCCGGAAGTACATCTTGTTCAAACCATGGGTTCTTTTTAAGCCATATATTATTACGCGGACTCGGATGTGGAAGCACTAAATAATTTGGCCAATACTCACGCCACGATTTTACTAACTCCGTAAGTGGCATTTTTTTAGTCTCTGGTAAATGATACGCCTGCGCGTATTTACCAAGCACTATTGTCAGCTCAATATTTGGTAGTGCAGCCAATAATTGCTCGCGCCATGCAGGGGCACATTCTTTTCTCGGTGGTAAATCACCCGACTTACCCCTACCCGGGTAGCAAAAGCCCATAGGTAAAATGGCTATATTATTAGCGTCGTAAAATTCATCACGTGTTAGCCCAAGCCATTCTCGCAGGCGGTTTCCGCTTGCATCGTTAAACGGCACACCTGTTTCGTGAACTTTGATTCCAGGTGCTTGCCCTGCAATTAAAATACGTGCGTTTTGGTTAAATTGTATAACAGGGCGAGCCCCTAAAGGTAAATGAGGTTCACAGATCACGCATTTACTAACTTGCTCTATTAATTGGTGACTATTCATGTTTATTTGGCCTTAAATGCTTAATATTTATCCTAAATGGCCATTTAGGATAAATGAGTTGGTAAAAAATCGGTTTATTTTAATTAAAACGAGCGTTAGTTAGTAAAATCGTGATCTTTAAGCTCATTCGCGCTACAAGCCTTGTAAAACCTAGTGTTGCTCTGCCCATACAGCAAATTCATTGCCGCTCGGCTCTGCAAAATGAAACCGGCAACCACCCGGAAATTCAAAAATAGGTTTTAATATTGTGCCACCATGGAGTTGTACTTTTTTATACGTGGCGTGAATGTCGTTACTATAAAAAACCAATAGCGCAGCACCATTTTGAGTTAGCGATTTAAGCGGCGCATTAAAAAAGCCACCATCGAGCCCTTGGCCACTAAACGCCGTGTATTCTGGGCCGTAGTCAGTAAACTGCCAATTAAATACACGACTAAAAAAGGCCTTAGTTGCAGGTAAGTCGCATGCAGGGAACTCAACGTAATTTAGTTTTTCGTGATCGCTCATCGTTACTCACTCTTTATTTTTACTCAGTTTATTAACCTTAAGCTTTACATAGAGCCTGTGCAATATCATTAAATAATATCAGATCAGTATTTTACTAAGTAACTAAGTACGCATAACTTACTTAAAAATAAAATATCACAAATGAGAATAACTATCTTTTGTATTTGTAACATATATAATAGCGCCTTTATTTTATTCTCAGCTCTAAATAAAGGGATTAATTAACTATGCAGGCACCTTTGCACAGTGCGCCATTCGATAAGGTTAACGTGATTGCGCTTGTAGTAAAAAGCGTAAGCAGTTATCGAGTTTTGGTATTTTTACGTTTTTTTATTGCCATAATTGGTGGCTATGCTTTTACCTCTGCAAGTACTGCGTTATTAAGCTTTGTGTTACCAATAGCTAAACAAGACGCTGTGCTTTTTAGTGTTTCAATTAGCATTTTAATTTATGCCGTCGTATTTATTTATGCCTTTAGCATTAAGTCATTAAAAACAGTGTGGATCAGTATTTTACTAAGTACAGGTACGTTCGCCGGGTTGCTTGCATTGCTAAAGGATTGGGTATGAAAGACAGCTTTTTCAGATCGATGACTTGGTTGCACACTTGGGTAGGGTTACTCGTTTGCTGGTTATTATATTTAATATTTTTTGCAGGGACTCTTAGCTTTTTTAGAGACGAAATAACGTTATGGAATCAACCTGCCATTCATAATGTGCAAGCCCAAACACAGCGTATAGAAGCGCAAAAACAACAAATAATTACCGGATTTGATTACTTAGCTAACCATGGAGCTAACTCATCAAGCTGGCGTATTACATTACCTGAGCCACGCATTCCTTATTTAATTTATGGTTATGCAAAACAAAAAGAGCCAGGTCAGCGCCGCAGTAAGTTTGAAAACACACAGCTAAACCCTAATACCATGCAAGAGCTTGAGCCCTTTGTAGATACTAAAGGCGGTAACTTTTTTTATCGGCTGCACTATGATTTACATTACATGGATGCAATAACCGCACGCTGGATTGTGTGTTTTGCTAGCTTTTTTATGCTGATTGCCATTATATCGGGGGTGGTTATTCATAAGCGTATTTTTAAAGATATGTTTAGCTTTAGGCGTAACAAAGGTAGCCGTACATGGTTAGATGCCCATAACTTAAGCTCTGTGCTTGCCCTTCCTTTTCATTTAATGATTACTTATACGGGTATAATTACACTTATATTTATGTTGTTTCCCTACCCTGCGCAAATCTCTTATGATAACGGCATGCGTGGCTTTTTTAACGATGTAACCCCTCGCAACACCATGACCGATAAAGCCCAAGGCGAATCATCAATGGTGCCGATTCAACGCATTTTAGATCAGGTTTATACTAAGTGGCCTCATGCCGATATTACTCGCGTACAAGTTAACCAACCAAATATGGCAGCTTCAACAATTACCGTATTGGTAAGCGCAGGTAAAACACTGCGTGACCAAGCACCACGCTTAATATTTAGTGGTGCTACAGGGCAAATGGTTGCTAAAACTGATGACGAGCTAACTAGCAGCAAAGCGCTTTATGAATCACTTAATTCAATGCATACAGGGCGTTTAGCTACGTGGTTACTGCGTTGGTTATACGTATTAGGCGGTATTGCAGGCTGTGTAATGATTGGCTCTGGCTGTATTATGTGGGCTAAGCGAATTCGCGAGCGAACTAAAAATAACGTTAAACCTTCGTTTGGTTTAAAACTAGTTGAAGGGTTAAACCTAGCCACTATTATGGGACTTCCACTGGCAACGTGTGCATTTTTTATTGCTAACAGACTACTTAGCCCAACTACCGCAGAGCGCGCAGATAAAGAAATACTCGCGTTCTTTTTAACATGGCTAGCGGTTGCTCTTTTAGCACTTATAAAGCGCGATGCACTGCAATGGCGAGTTATGGCAGCTATAAATGCTGTTGCTTGTTTAAGCGTACCGGTTATTAATGCACTTACAACTAACGGTAATATAGTTAGCTATTTGATGCACAAACAGTGGGCTTTATTTACTTTTGATGCACTATTTTTGTTTTTTAGTATATTGTTTTTTATACAAACCGAAAAATTACGTACTGCTAAAAACAACTCAAAAATAATCAGCCCTGGTCAATCTAATAACCTTAAAAGGCAAAAACCATGATTGATTTACTTGGGTTTAGCCTATGCCTGCTCAGTTTTAACTGTTTTGCGCTGACTAAGTATAATCATTTTAAAGATGTATTTAAAAAACGCCCTACAGAACCCCAACGTAAAAAGCTGCTATTAGCTGCTTGGATCAGTATTTTACTAAGCTTGATGCTTTGTATAGTTACTCAAGGTGGATATGGAGCATTACTATTTTGTGGATTTATGAGCCTAAGTGTCTTAATTATAATGATTTTTTATAATTTTTTAGTAGACTACGTAAAGTGGTTTAGTGTTTTAAATAGCGTGTTAGTTGTACTAAGTGGGTTGTTTTTAGCATTAAACTAGCCTTAGTTAGTAAAAACATGATCCGTTACTTTCCCATATATTAGGCAAAAAAAATGGCAAGCTATATAGCTTGCCAACAATAGGGGATATTCAGTGTTTCCAATACTTGCTGTCTCACGGCAAGTACACACAATATAACCATAATATATTTAAGTTACTTTACAGTTAGGTGACTCTTTTATTACTACTTTAAAAACGTATATAACTAACTGTAAACCCCCTTTACATAGTCTCTTGGTTTACCCAAATTATTTCACCGGTAGCAAAGCCCAACTCTTTAGCTTTAGTTAAAAAGCGTTCTTTAAGCTCTTTGCTAACCGTTGGTGTACGCGACAAAAACCACAAGTAATCTTTGTTGTAACTGGTTATAAATGCATATTGATAATCGGGTTGGTCAAGTTCAAAAATCACATAAGCGCCATAAAATGGACCAAAAAACGAGACTTTAAAATGCCCTGTGTCGGTGCCCTCAACAAACTTGGCTAAGCCTTCGGCGTCATCCCATTTTTTATCATCCGTTAAATACCCTTTGTTAAGGACCTTTACTGTGCCGTCGTCGTTAATTGAATAAGTCGCGGTAACTTGCTCCATCCCTTCTTCGAATGAGTGATTAAGACGCGCTATTTCAAACCATTTGCCTTTATATTTTTGTATATCAAAGTTTTTAACGGGTGTTATTCCCTCAGGAGGGCTGGTGCAGGCACTAAGAAAAAATAACCCTGTAATAAGTAAACCGTATTTTATAGCCTTCATGTAAGCTCCTTTTTAAATTACATAAATAGTACGTATTATCTAAATATAGATGGATATAAAGTTTGCTAGCCGATTAAAAAAATTTGCTATAGGATCATATTAATTCTAAAGCAATAAAAATGACCATAGCATGAAAATTTGGGTAGATGCAGACGCGTGTCCTGTTGTTATAAAAGAAATACTTTTTAGAGCTGCAGAGCGTATGAAAATCGAGACTATTTTAGTGGCTAATCACGCAATGCGTATTCCGCCCTCAAAATACATAAGTCGCGTACAAGTATCGTCGGGGTTTGATGTAGCCGACGACGAAATAGTAAAACGTGTTGAAAAAGGCGATTTAGTTATTACAGGCGATATTCCGCTAGCAAGTGAAGTAATTGATAACGGCGGGCAAGCACTCAACCCACGTGGCGAGCTTTATACCACCGAGAATATCCGCTCAATACTTAACGTGCGCGACTTTATGGATACCATGCGCTCAAGTGGCGTAGAAATGAGTGGTGGGCCGCCGCCACTTAGCCAAACCGATCGCCAAAACTTTGCAAATAACCTTGACCGTATTTTAGCGCAAAACAAGGCTAACTAACTTGAATACACAATTAGTTGGCTTAGGTGATACGCAATTTAGCGTGGCGGTATACGTAGCAAAAGCGCCGCCAATGCCGTTTTTTGAAACACTTGAATGCCTAGAACCGGTTATAAATGAGCAAATAAATACCATAAACCAGCACTGTGGTAATGGTTGGCGCAAAGTGTTTAACGTGTATGCAAAAGTGCTATTTTCCCTGCCAAGTGAGCATTACTCATTTGCCAAACAAGCCCCCACTTGGCAACAATATCGCGATGAGTATTTACTGCAAAAAAACAGTAAAACCGCCCTGCTATTTAGCGCGCCCAACACTACTAGTACTTGTGCAAATAAAGCTTCTAGCAATCAAAACCAGCTACATATAATTGCTGGGCGTACGCACGCTAAAAACTTATTACAACAAGGTAAGTTGCATGCACAATTTGATTGGCTTGACGACGAGTTTGCAATAGACACAACTAACAACATTATTGTGTGCCCGTATTTTGATTATAGACAGTTAAGTAATATAAAAATTGCGAGATTAAGCGAGCTAGTCGCGCAGCTAAAAAAATAACACATTGTAAGGAACGACCATGGCCGGAATTTTAGAGTTAAACGAATTATTAAAATCAATGCAACCAGCGCTTAAGCAGGGCGAGTATATTTTTTGCTGTTTAGCAGGCTCTCTAGCCGATTATGTTCATTTAGAGCCACTTGCTACTTATGTTGAAGAAGAAGGGCTAACCCTTATTTTAAAAGCTGAAACCGCCGATAAAGCAGGTATTACTTACGAGGGTAAATATAATTTAATTACTCTTAATGTACATTCAAGCTTAGAGGCCGTTGGGCTAACAGCTGCGGTATCTGCAAAGCTAACTGAGCATGGCATTAGCGCTAACGTGGTAGCTGCGTTTTATCATGACCATATTTTTGTACAAACAGACAAAGCACAAGCCGCAATGAAAGCACTTGGAGAGATTGGTTAGGATTTGCTGGCACAGTAATGATTTGAGTGATGTGGATATTATAGCGTCGGTGGCGCTTCGCTTAACCGACCTATAAAAACTAATACTGCTATAGAGCAATATCAGTTTTTTTGTGCACATTTGAGCTGTTTTCGCAGTATTGCTTATCAACAGGTTCAAGTTTTACTTTATCGCCTGCAGTTACGGCTACACATTGCGTATTTTTATCGAGTTTTTGCTTTTGAATTACAGTAAATTCACCTTCGTTGGCAGCGTATAAATTATATTGATAGGCGTCATTACCGCCTTCAAATAATGCCGTAAATAACCCTCCTATTAAGCCGCCAATTATGGCTCCGCCTACCATTTCTTCAGTGTTACCATCTAAGCTGTCTACAAAGCCAAACCCAGCGCCTGCTGCTATGCCTGTGCCTACTTCTGATGAAAGTGTTACGTATTGCATAGATTCTACCGATGCATAGTAACGCTTAACTATTTTGTTTTGGTTGTTACGGTCAACCCCTTGTGACGCGCAACCTGAGAGTAGCAATACCGCTATAAGATACTTTTTCATGCTGATTTCCCTTTTAATCATTTAATAGGGAAATAATAAGCATCAGAGCATAAAAAATATGTGAGAGCTTTGTTTGTATCTGTCAGAAGTTGTAAGCGTGTGTAGTGAAATTAAACACATATTTTTTCACTCAACAACCAGCTTTGATACCACCCATTTATGCAGTGGATTTTTACTGTAACGCGGATGCCATGCTGCTATTACATCAAACGGGGCTGGTAACTGTTGTAAATCAATTTTTACTAGCTCTGAGCTTACTGCGCGTGAGGGTAAAAATGCAATGGAGTCTGTAGTTTCTAGATACATCGGTACAATAGAAAAACACGGTGCCGACACAACAACATTGCGTGTTAAATCAAAGCTTTTAAACCAATCGTCAATAGAGCCTTTAAAATTTGGACGCGAAGGCGAGGTAATAATGCTTGGGTAGCTGGCTATTTGCGCAAGCGTTGGTTGTGTCCCTGCTATTGATGAATTAGGTGAAGTAACGCAAATGTGTTGTTCTTCAAACAGTTTAATAATGGGGTAAGTACTTGGAATATAGTCGGGGAAAGCTATCGCTAAATCGACTTTACCGCTTTCCATTAAATCGTGCAGACTATCGAGTTCAAAGTCTCTTATTATTAGCTTTAAATTAGGCGCTTGTTCTCTTAGCTCTTTTACAAGTGCAGGCAAAACAACTTGTTGTGCGTAGTCGGTAGCGGCTATTACAAACGCACCACTAACCGTTTTTGGGTCAAATATTTTAGGGGCTAATAGTGCCTGAAAGTCGTTTAGTAGCTTGTCTATGTCTACCGACAATTCCTCTGCATAAGGCGTTGGTACAAAACCGGTAGTTTTTCTTAAAAACAACTGGTCGTTAAACACATCACGCAACTTTTTAAGTTGCTCACTCACTGCTTGCTGGGTTAAGCCCAATTTACTCGCCGCTTTTGATGCGTTTTTTTCGCGAATCAGCGCTTGGAAAATACGTAGCTGTTTTATATCTAGCCTGTCTAACTTACTCATGCAAATGCCCTTGTTGTTTAAGCATGATGAACGTACCACATTACCAATTATTTTGGTATCACTTACATAAAAGGGTTGTTTTTCATTGTTGAACCACTCCCTTACTATGCTCCTACACACTAAAGTGAACAAATGATTGGAGCAAACAATGAAAACAGTAATTTTAATAGGCGCACTAGGAAAAATGGGTCAAGCGGCATTAACTGGCTTAACTAAGCACAAAGTAATTACGGCGGGTCGCTCGGGCGATGTAGATCATATTGTTGATATTACTAGTGAACAGTCAATTACTGAGCTGTATGAAAAAGTAGGTCATTTTGATGCGGTAGTTAATACCGTAGGTTTATGTGAATACGAAACGTTTGCAGATATGAGCGAAGCCCAGTGGATGAGCACTATTATGAGCAAAATGATGGGGCAAATTAACCTTGTACGCATTGGTCAAAAGTACATTGCCGATGGCGGCTCATTTACGCTAATTAGCGGTATTTTAAACGTTAAGCCGATTCCTTTTGCAATTGCTGATGCAACAACCAGCGGCGCAATAGATACGTTTGCAAAATGCGTATCACTAGAAATGCCACGAGGCACACGTATTAATGTGGTAAACCCTACCGTACTTGAAGAAGCATGGGGCGTTTATGGCGAAATGATGCCAGGTTTTCAGCCAGTACCAGGCAAACTTGTAGGTAAAGCGTTTGAGCGTTCGGTTGATGGTTTTATTAATGGCGAAGTTATTTTTGTAGACGCTTAATTGGCTTAGTCTTTCAAACAGATAGGTGAGCTTTGCTTGCAGATTAATAAGCGCTTTGCATTAAAAGAAAGTGACAAAGCGCTTTAAAAACATATTCAAAACGGTGGTAAAATGAAAAAATTAATTCCAATATTTGCTATATTATTGGCTGCAGGTTGTGCCAATGTAACGCCAAGCTCGCAATATGTTAGCGAGCCAGGCGCAAATTCTAATAAAGAATGTAAAACAATACCGCGCCATAAGCACACGGTTCAGTGGTGTAAGCCACATTCTTCTAGATAAATTAAACTACATACCCACTAAAACCTAAGGCTTTAAAATACAGCTTCGGAATGCCAAATTTGCACTCATTTAGCAATTCGCTAAAGCGCATTCTATCAAGCGGGTAAAACTCATTTTCTAAGTCGTGCCCTGTTTGTGTTTTACCGGTTTCGGTTAAACCCAATTGCGCGCACGTTGTAAGCTGGGCTTCGCGCTCAAATGAAGTTTCGGGGCGCATTAAATCTGCAATATAAAGGTTGGCGTCTTTTTTAAGGCTTCCTTTAATCGCTTTTAATAACTCTTTTTTATCGCCGTTATCTTGTAAAAAATGCATTACTAGTAAACATAAAACGGCATCGGCTTTAACCGATAATTTATCAACTGGGCCATTATGTACATCTACGCGACTTATTATGCCTTGTTCATCAAATTGCTGCTGTGCGATAGCAAGCATATCGGCTGATGTATCTTGCGCAGTAAATTGCCATGTAGGGTTTAGTGCAGCCAGTGCAAGTACTTCTTTGCCTGTGCCTGCCCCTACTACCAAAATATGTGCATTATCGCTTAGCGTTGCTTGTAATTGCGCATTAGTGAGCTGATGTAATAATTCATAACCAGGAACTAAACGGGTTATGCGGCTATCGTATTGTGTTGCTTGCTCGCCTGTAAACGTTGGCATTGTATCTCCTTGTTTTCAGTAATGTTACTTATAAAACTTCAACTGTGGAATATCCACCTGGCTTTTTGGCTACATGCACTTGAGTGGCTACACGCTCGCTCATTTGTGTTACGTGCGATATAACGCCTACTTTTCTGCCTTGTGCTTGCAAAGAATCCAAAGCGTCCATTGCAATGCTTAGGGTTTCGCTGTCTAACGTACCAAACCCTTCGTCAATAAACAAAGAATTGATTTGTACTTTGTTAGACGAAAGCGATGCTAAACCAAGTGCAAGCGCTAGCGATACTAAAAATGACTCACCGCCTGAGAGTGTATTAACAGAGCGTTGCTCGTCGGCCATGTCGCGGTCGATAATTGCAATGTCGAGCGTTTGGGCTATGGCGGTTAATTCGTAGCGTTTGTTGAGTGTTTTTAAATGACTGTTGGCATAGTGCAGTAATATTTTTAACGTTTGTGTTTGTGCTAAGTTACGCATGGTTTTACCCGTTGCATCGCCCAATACTTTATTAAGCAAGTGCCACTGCTCTACCTGTGTTTTAAGCGTAGTTAACTCAGCTTGTTTGCCTTCAAGCGCCTTTGCGTTTTGGTTGTGTTGCTCAATAGCGGTATTAGTTGCTAGTAATGAATTTTGCAGCTGCGTTTGTTGCTCATTTAAGCTGCTTAATTGCGTACTTAAAGCCTCTGCACTTTGTGTTGGCTTATCGCTACTGTTGTGTTTTTCAAGCGTAAGTTGCTGCTGTTTTAATGCGGCATTTGCATCTGTTAACGCTTGAGTTAACTGCTCGTGTTGATTTAAATGCGCCTTAATAGTCTCGCTACTTAGCGTTAGTAAAATTTTGACCTGTTCGTGCGTTACATCGCTGTATTGCGCTTTAAAGTCAGCAAACCACTGGTTATAACGTGCCTCAAGTGTTGCTAGTTCTTGGCTGTTTTCAAGTAAGCGTTGCTCTACATTTTTAAGTGTTATAGCGTGCTCATCTCGTTGTTTTATCGCGTCGTCATAGGCTTTTTGACTCGCTTGAACCTGCGATTGTTTTTGCTCTTGCTCACTTGTGAGTTTTGCTTGGTAGTCGTCTGCGCTTATTTGCTCGTTATTAAATAAAGCTAAGCGCTCACTTTGCGTAGCGTTTAATAGCTCTTTAGCTTTTACAAACTCTTCATTAAGTACTTTTAGCGATTGCTCGCTTTTACTAACAAGCGGGCTAAGCTGCTTTATTTGCTCACTAGCTGTGTCTTGGCGCTTTTGGCTTTGCTCAAGTTGCGTTTGAGTTTGCTGATACTGCGTAACTTGCTCGTGCAGCTCGCTAAGTTCAAGCGTATTGGCTTGTAGTTGCTGCCAAAAATCACTGTTTTCAAATTGATTATTGAGCGTTGTACCGAGCTCGTTAATTTGCGCACTTAGCTCGCTTTGCTTACTCGTTAACTGGTTTTGCTGGTGTGTAAGCTCAAGGTGTTTATTACTCAGTTGCTGCTGTACTTGCTGCTCTGCTTTAAGTGCTGCTTGTAGCTCGTTTACTTTGGTTTGCAGTGTTCGTTGGCGTTTTTGTTGCTCAAAGTATTGCGCTTTTTGCTGCGTTAATTGCTTATAAGTTACTTCAAGCTGATCAGGCGTTAAGTCGTTAAGCTCACTACGTGCGCCTTGCATGGTATTTTTAATGTCGAGCTGTTTGGCTTTTGCTATTTGTATTATTTGCTCAAGTTGTCCGTGTTCAGCAGTTAATACAGCATGTTGAGTTTGATGCTTATGCAGCTCGCTTTGTGCATGGTCAAATTGCTTTTTAGCGGCATTAAAAGCATTTTCAAAATCAGTAATTAAGTTATTTAATTGCTGATTTTGATTTACCGCATACGGGTGCTCAGTTGCGCCGCACACTAAACAAGGCTCATTAGGGCGAAGCTCAGTGCGTAAATGCTCTACGTTTTCGCTGGCTCTTAAGCGCGCTTGGTTAAGTGCGTACTCGCTGCCTTTAAGTGCTTGCTCGCTGGTTATTAAATGCTGATTAAGTAAAGTATGGGCTTGCTGGCTTTCATTTAGCTGCAGATTGAGCACTTGCTGGCGTTGAGTGCTTTGTTTTAGCTCTGCGTTAAATTGCTTATAGCGCTCTCGCTGCTCTTTTAAGTAATCAATACTTTTTAGCTGCGCGTCGCAGTGCTCTGCATTAAATTCATTAAGCTGAGTATTTAAAACCTGCAAAGCTGACTGCTCGCTCGTAAGTAACGCCTCGCACTGCTGCACTTTGTTATTTTGTGTATTTAAACGCTCGCTCTGACCTGCAAGCTCGGTATTAAGAGTTCGGCTTTGTGCAAGGTTTGCAGTTAATTGCTGTTGTGCATTTAAGTAGGTATTAAAGCTTTGCTGATAGTAGCTCCAGTCTTTTGCTAAAACGTGCAGCTGTGCATGCTCACTAAGCCATTGCTGGCTTTTAGTTGAGTCGGTATTAGCGAGTTCTAGCTCGTTATTGCTTTGTTTAAGCTGCTGATTGAGCTCATCAAGTTGAGTTTGCTCTTTGATTATTTGCGACTCTGCGCCTTTTACAGCTTGAGTTTGCAAAGCAATGCTGCTGTCGAGCTCTCTCGCTTTTGCTATAACGGGCGCTGCATTTTGTTTTTTCTCATTGGCGTTATTAAGTAGCTCAGTATGCTTAGCAAGCGCGGTGTTACGCTCGTTAATTACCGCTAAATGATCAACACTTTTAAGTGATGTTATTTGCTGATCTAACGCCGTATTTTGATCGGTTAATTGAGTAAAACGGCTGCGGTTATCTTTTATTTCAAGCGCCTGCTTGGCTTGTTTTGCTTGCTCGCTTTGATCAACGATACTTTCAAGCGCTGAGCTTGCTTGTTGCTGGGTTTGCTGTGCCTGCAGTAAGCTTTGCTCAAGCACTGTAGCTTGCTGATACCAGTTAAGTGCTTTTTCGGTTTTGGTCAGCTCTTTTTTAGTGTGTTCGGTTTGCGCTTTTAAATCGGTTAACTTGGTTTGTTGTAACTCAAGTTCATCGCTCGTTAACAAAGTATAGCTTTCAAGACCAGCTTTGAGCGCTTCAAGCTTTGCCACTTGCTCTTTATGGCGCTCAAAAATACGCACACCAATACGGCTAAATTTATCGGTGCCTGTTAAGCACTCTAAAAGTTGCGCTCGCTCATCGCCAGTGGCTTTTAAAAATGCAGCAAACTCATGTTGCGCTAAAAGTACGGCACGGGAGAACTGTTCAAAGTTAAGCCCTATTTTGCTCTCCACTTCTTTTATTGTGTGGCTTTTGTCAGCTATAAGGGTTTCGTCTGGCAGGGTTACTAATGTGTGCTCTGCTACTTTAAGTTTGCCAGTTACTTTTTTATGGGTCCGTGCAATTGTATAACGCGCACGGTAAAGCTGTTTATCTTGCCCTAAAAAGTCAACCTCGGCGTGGCCTTCCCATGTACCTCTGCGTAGTAGATTTCGCGCATCATTAAGCTTAATGCTGTCGCCATTAAACTCAATTAAGTTACCTTTATCGCCGCGTAGCCTCGCTGTTTTTGTATAAAGGGCTAAACAAATCGCATCTAAAAAGGTACTTTTACCAGCGCCGGTATCGCCTGTTATTGCAAATAAGCCTGCATCTTTTAATGGGGCTTGAGTAAAATCTATTTCAGCATCAACTATTGAGGCTAAATTATGAATACGAACTGCGGTTATTTTCATAGTTGTTCTTGCTCCGTAAGTTCGTTTATCACATCACTTAAAAGTGCTTTTAGCTCATCGGGTACACTTTGCCCTGCCATATCTTTATCGTTTGCGAACGCTTGTTCTAATAAGTTAAGCGGGTTGAGCATTTCAACTTCGCTTAAATCTTCAAATACGGTGTTGTCATCATTTTGCGCTGATTGCTCACGTACACGTTCAATACCACAAAATTTAATATGTTTGCCTTCCAGTGCTTGTTCTATTTGTTCCCTGAAGGTGGTGTCGGTATCGCTTGATTTAAGCTTTACACGTAAATAAGGCGCTATTGTATTTTGTGCGATGTCGAGCGCTTTAATTTGCTCGCATAGTTCGTTTAATGGCACACACTCCCCTTTTGGTAAAATAACCACATCGGCAGAGCGCGGAATGTAAAGGGGGTTTACAGTTGTACTAATATGTTGTTTTTCATCAATAATAAACTCAACAACATTTACTTGGTGCGTGTAGTTACGTTCTGAAAACGACATAGGTATAGGTGTGCCGCTGTATCGAATAAAATCACTTTTAGCGACTTGTTGCGCTTTGTGTAAGTGCCCAAGAGCGACGTAGTTGGCTTGTTTACCAAATACATTAGCAGAAATAGACTCTTCACCACCTATTACTAAGTTACGCTCAGAATCACTTGAGATATCCCCGCCTTTTGCGTGTAAATGCCCCATAACTATTAATGGTGAGTTTTGCTCGTTTATATTATTAGCGTGTTCTAGTGCAAGTTCATAAGCTTTTGAAACGCCTTGTGCATAACTAGGGCCGCTTTCGGTTTGGCTAAGTAAACTTACATCACTTGCGCGTAAAAACGGCATAGCGACAATTACAGCGCGTTTACCATTAGTATTGATGGTAATAACAGTTTCATTGGGTGTCGCGACATCAAAGCGCCCTACTACGTGTGTATCAAATTGCGCTAGTAATGGCTGAGCTGCCAAAATACGATTTGCAGAGTCGTGATTACCCGCAATAATTACTACGTGTAATTGTGGGCATGCCTTTTTGGCGTCTTTAATAAATTGGTAAAGCTGATTTTCGGCGCTAGCGCTTGGAGTCGCGGTATGATAAATGTCGCCAGCAACTAAAAGTAAGTCTATTTGTTGTTCAACAAGAGTGGCTAATAACCATGTAAAAAAAGCTTGATGTTCAACACGGCGGTCGTGTTCGTAGAATTGTTGGCCAAGGTGCCAATCTGAGGTGTGGAGGACTTTCATGTCGCGCTCTTAATTAAACCGTAAGAGCGCCAATATACCCAAGGCAGTTAAAGATGCAAGCCTAAGCCGTGCATTACCTTAGGTTAAACTGTACCAAGCTGAAAAAACAACCGGTAATGCTAAAAGTGCCATTAATAATGGAATTTTTAACGTTTTAGTTTGCTTTGCGTGTAGCGCCTTTAATGCATTGGTTTCGTTGCACGCTGCTACTTTATCGATATAAAAATAACCCGAATCGAGATACTGCTTACAGTTATTCTCACTTGCTGGAACCGCAATTAGTTCTTGTTGTTTTTTTAGGATGTAAAAATCCATAAGCCCACCGCATTTCTTGCTAGTAATCGATATTAATTTGAGGATAAATGTGACGAATTTATTTGCCTCAAATAAAAAGGTTGGCGATTTTAAATATAAACTACACTAAAGATCAACCTAAAATTACACTATTTATCATTTATCGTAAAAATAGCGCATATTAAGGAAGTTCGGCAATATTTGAGCCAATAATTCAGCTGTTTTCACTGTGTTTTTGTTCAGTAGAGGGGGCTTTTAGCCCATTTTTCTTGTTGCAAATTAGAAATATTTATACGTAGTATTATTGGTTTACCTGATAATGCTAAAGCAATACTTTTTTAGCAAAGTAACTAAAGTTAATGTGTTTTTTTCAAGCTCTATAGCTTTGTATCTATTTGCTCAAAACCATTATTAAAACCCGCTTTTGTAAACCCCCTTTACAATATTTATTTAGTCGTATTTTGTTACAAAATAATTGTACTTTTTAATCTAAAAAACTAAGTGAATATCACCCTAAAAATACGGTACTTGGTCGCTAATTTATTGAAGCTAACTGGCATATTTGTCAAAGTATGCTCACAAAATTATATTAGGACTAACAATGAAAAAAATAGGTCTTACGCTAAGTGCTTTTGTATTGCCTTTGGCAATATCTAGTGCGGCTATGGCGTCTTCAGTTGAGCAAACAAAAGGTACTTTTGTTGATAAATTTCGTCAATTAGACGAAGCGCTTCCTACACCCAATGTTTATCGTAGTGCCGCTGGCGAACCAGGTGAAAAATACTGGCAGCAACGTGTAAACTACGATATTGATGTAAAGCTAGATGAAAAAAAGCACCGTATTACCGGTAGCCAAAGCATTGAATATAAAAATAACTCTCCGCATACACTTAAATATTTATGGTTACAGTTAGATCAAAATATTTTTAAAAGTGATTCTATTGCCGAAACAACTAAAACGTTTAAAAGCACTTTAGAAAGCCTACCAGCTCAAAAGCCTGCTAAATTAAGTTTAGGTGACTTACGCCGTCAGCAATTTATGAGCGACAACGAACTGGGTTATACAATCAGTGGCGTAAAGGATGACGATGGTAAAGAGCTACGCGTAACTGTAGTTGATACTTTAATGCGCATTGATTTAAACGAGCCATTAAAACCTGGTAAAGAAGTAGAATTTAGCATGAACTTTGCCTTCAACATTGTTGAAGAAGATGCTGTAGGTGCACGTTCTGGTTACGAGCACTTTGAAGAAGATGGCAACGACATATTCTTAATTGCTCAGTGGTTCCCTCGCTTAGCGGCTTATACCGATTACGAAGCATGGACAAACAAGCCATTTTTAGGCTCTGGTGAGTTTACGCTTGAGTTTGGTGATTACGATGTTGAGATTACTGTTCCGGCAGATCACATTGTATCGGCAACAGGTAAACTTGATAACGCGAGTAAAGTACTTACAAGTACTCAGCGCAAACGTTTAAAGCAAGCTGAAACATCTAAGCGTCCTGTGTTTATTGTTAACGCAGAAGAAGCGCTAGAAAACGAAAAAGAAGGCACCGACAAAACTAAAACGTGGCACTTTAAAGCAGAAAATGTTCGTGACTTTGCTTGGGCGTCGTCTCGTAAGTTTATGTGGGATGCAAAAGGTTATCAACAAGGTGGTGACGTTCAGCCTTTAGTTATGGCAATGTCGTTCTTCCCTAAAGAAGGTGGTGACTTATGGAAAAAGTACTCAACTGAAGCGGTAGTACACACAATGGAAGTGTACTCTAAGTATTCTTTTGATTACCCATACCCAACCGCACAGTCGGTTAATGGACCAGTTGGTGGTATGGAATACCCAATGATCACCTTTAACGGCCCGCGTACTAAGTTGCAAGATGATGGTACTCGTACTTATTCTCAGGCTGAAAAGCGCTTTTTACTTGGCGTAGTTATTCATGAAGTGGGTCATATTTACTTTCCGATGATTGTGAACTCAGATGAGCGCCAATGGACGTGGATGGATGAAGGCTTAAACAGCTTTTTAGATGGTGTTGCTGGTCGTGAATGGGATCCTACTATTCCTTGGGGTGTTGAGCCTCGCGATATAGTGAGCTATATGAAGTCAGAAGTCCAAGTACCAATTATGACTCAGTCAGACAGCGTATTACGTTTAGGCCCAAATGCTTATACTAAGCCTGCCGCAGCACTTAATATTTTACGTGAAGTAATTTTAGGCCGTGACTTATTCGACTTTGCATTTAAAGAGTATGCTCAGCGCTGGAAATACAAGCGCCCTACCCCAGCTGATTTTTTCCGTACAATGGAAGAAGCCTCTGGTGTTGATTTAGATTGGTTTTGGCGTGGCTGGTTTTACACCACAGATCATGTTGATATCTCTTTAGATAAAGTGTATCAACTTCGTTTAGACACTAAAAACCCTGATATTGATTACAGCCGTTTACGTGATATTGAGGCAGACAAGCCTACGTCCTTATTTGTTGAGCGTAACCGCGCCGAAGGTAAAAAAACATGGGTTGAGCAAAATCCTGATGTTACCGATTTTTATGACGAAAACGACCGCTTTACTGTAACCAATAAAGAACGTAACTCGTACAATAAGTTTTTAAAAGGCTTAGAGCCGTGGGAGCGTAAAACGCTTGAACGTGCTTTAGAAGAAGATAAAAACTACTACGTTATGGAATTTTCAAACCTTGGTGGTTTGGTAATGCCTATATTGCTTGAGCTAACATATGAAGATGGCACAACCGAAGAGCGTTATATCCCTGCTGAAATTTGGCGTCGTAATTATAAAAATGTTCAAAAGCTAATTGTGACCGATAAAAACAAACCGCTTGTATCAGTTACTGTAGATCCAGGCTGGGAAACAGCTGACGTAGATGTTGAAAACAATAACTACCCTCGTCGTATTATTCCTTCACGTATTGAAGTGTTTAAAAAGGAAAAGAGTAAAGCTAAAGTAAGTCGCGATATCATGCAAGATATTAAAACTGAGCTTAAAACTGATGAGAAGAAAGACGAAAAAGATGACGGTGGGGAGCCGCAATAATGCGCTTTTTGCTTATTATTGTTTGCCTTTTAGTTGCTGCGCCAAGTATGGCGCATCAACTAAAGTCGTCAGTTACAACTGTGCTTTTTAATAAACGAACGCATAATGTTGAGTTAATGCATCGCTTTTATTTACATGATACCGAACACGCCGTAGGAACATTATTTGAAGGCAAAATCGATATTATTAGTAATAAAGCCGACCAACAGCGTTTTGCTAAATATGTTGAATCGCACGTTGCTCTACAAACGCTAAGTGGTGAGCCTTTACCACTTAGCTTTGTAGGGGCGCAAGTAGATGGTAAGTTTTTTTGGGTTTACCAAGAAGCACCAATTCCTGAAAACATTGAAGGAATTAAAATGAGCAATGGCGCACTTCGTGATTTATGGCCATCTCAGGTAAATATGGTAAACGTTGAGGGCAAAGGTAAGATTAAAACCTTAAACTTTGCACAAGATGATACTTGGCTCGAAGCCCGCTTTGAGTCAAATTAATAGTTAAAACTTCCCCAACCAACGCGCACTGCAGTTAATGTGCGCGTTTTCTTCAAACGTTTAAACTGCGTTCATTTTTGATCTGGTATAAGTAAATTTACGTAAAAATTGGTAGTTCAATTTGTATATTTACCATTTTTTGCGCATGCTACAATTACCAATTATATTTACTGTATTATCAATAGATTGATAGCAGTGCAAATAAATAATTTAAATATAGTTAGTTTCATTTATCCCTTTAGCTGTAACTAGCTAGGGCATAAGCAGTAGAGAATTTTATGTTTAAATTTTATTTAGTAATAACTAAATTCAGGGAATGATATGACGACTCAGATTGAGGCTATTTTTGGAGTGATTTTTGATTTGGATGGAACATTGGTTTCATCAGAATTAGACTTTGCATTAATAAAGGCCCAAATAGGTTGCCCTTGCGAGCAAGACTTACTTGATTACATTGCTAAGTTGCCCTCACCGTATATGCGTGAAGAGGCAATGAATATAGTTCACCAACACGAATTAATAGACGCACAACATGCCAGTATATTACCTGGGGTGAGTGAAGCTATTAATGCTTTAAAGTCTAAAAATATACCGATGGCAATTGTCACTCGCAATTTTGATAAAGCGGCTGCAATTAAATTACAAAATAACCCACTTCCTATTAGTACAGTTTTAACAAGAAGCGATGCTCCTGCAAAACCAGATCCTAGTGCTTTGAATGCTATTGCTACACTTTGGAACATTAATGCTAGAAATTTACTTTATGTAGGCGATTACCTTTACGATATTCAAGCTGCGCATAATGCAAATATGCGCGCATGTTTATACGCTCCAGAGTTGACGCCAGCCTACGCCGATCAGGCAGATTACGTTTTGCATGACTTTGCGGAATTAGTAACATTAGTTGAGAGTTATTCTGAAAAAATAGAGTTATGTTAAATAGCGTGCCATTTGATTTATTCTGACATAAGTTTGTAGTTATAAAAGTTTTTATTAATCAAGTTTTGCCCATTGCGGAGCTAGCCCAATACGTTTTGAATTGGTAAAATACCGCAAAACGTAACGTATTCATTAGGGGCACAAAATGGGCAGAGCATTTGTAGTTCGTCAAAGTTCTATGATCAAAACAGCCAATGCAAAAACAAAAGTAAACTCAAAGTACGGCAAAGAGATTTACGTTGCAGCAAAAAGTGGTGATCCCGATCCCGAAGTAAACCAAACACTTCGCCGTCTAATCGAAAAAGCTAAAAAAGACCAAGTACCCGCACACGTTATCGAAAAAGCAATTGAAAAAGCAGCCGGTGGCACAGGAGAAGATTACTCTGTTGCCCGTTATGAAGGCTATGGCCCTGGTAACTGCATGGTTATTGTTGACTGTTTAACTGATAATCCAAACCGTACTATCAAAGATGTACGTTTACCATTTACTAAAACAGACTCAAAAATTGGTACTCCTGGCTGTGTAGCGCATATGTTTGATCATTATGCGGTACTTGGCTTTGCAGGCGATGACGATGAAGTCGTATTAGAAGCATTAATGATGGCTGATGTTGATGTAAGCGATGTTGAAGCCGAGGACGGTAAAATATCGGTATTTGCACCGCCAACAGAATACTTTAAAGCTAAAACTGCCCTTGAAGACGCATTTGAAGGCATTAACTTTGAAGTAGATGAAATTACGTTTATTCCTCAAGTTAATATTGAAATTGAAGACGAAGAAGTTATTGCTAACTTTGATAAGTTTATAAATATGCTTGAAGATTGTGACGATGTACAAAATATTTATCACAATGCCATTGTAAAAAATTAAATGTAAACGGTTAAAAGCTTTAAAAAGCGTGTTTTGTGTATGCAAAACACGCTTTTTTACGTTTGAATAAATGTTAGATATTCATGTGTATTATGCTTATTTGAATATATATTTTTAAAATGCCTTAAAAGTGCTGTTATTCTAATTTTAGGCGATAAAAAAACCAGCTTAAAAGCTGGTTTAGTACTTAATTTTAACTTTGATTAAGCAGGTTAAAGCGTATTCGACTTTTGTGCTTTATATTTTATACGGTAGCTATGTAGTAGTGGTTCAGTGTAACCACTAGGTTGCGTTACGCCCTCTAAAACCAGTGCAAGTGCAGCTTGATAGGCAATGCTGTTATTAAGGGTTTCTTCATTTGTTGCCATGGGTGTATACGCAGTGTCATGCTCGTTTTGTCCATCAACCACTTTGGCCATTTTAGCCATTGTTGATTTTATTTGCGCTTGTGAGCACACGCCATTTAGCAACCAATTAGCCATATGCTGGCTTGAAATACGCAGTGTGGCTCTGTCTTCCATTAAACCGATATGGTTAATGTCGGGTACTTTTGAGCAGCCTACGCCTTGATCAATCCAACGTACAACGTAACCTAAAATACCTTGTGCGTTATTTTCTAGCTCACTTTGAATATCTTCTTTTGAAAGCGTTTTAGGGTCTGTCATTAGCGGCGGTGTAAGCAGGTCATTAAGGCTAGCAATAGTACGTTTGGCAATACTTTGCTGCTCAGTAAATACGTATATATCGTGATAATGCATTGCATGCAGGGTAGCGGCTGTAGGGGAGGGCACCCATGCTGTATTAGCGCCTGATTTAGGGTGAGCTTGTTTTTGCTCCATCATTAATGCCATTTTATCTGGCATTGGCCACATGCCTTTACCTATTTGGGCCTTATGGCTTAAGCCACAAGCAAGGCCAATATCGACATTGCGATCCTCATAAGCTTGTATCCACGGTTGCTGTTTAATCTGTGCTTTTGGAAGCACAACACCCGCTTGCATAGAGGTATGAATTTCATCGCCTGTGCGGTCTAAAAACCCAGTATTTATAAATACAACACGCTCTTTAGCTGCATAAATACAGGCTTTTAGGTTTACAGAAGTACGGCGTTCCTCATCCATAATCCCCATTTTAAGGGTGTTTTTAGGTAAGCTTAACGCTTCCTCTACTAAGCTAAATAAAGTGTTAGTAAACGCCACCTCTTCAGGGCCATGCATTTTTGGTTTTACTATATTAATACTTTGCGCGCTTGAGTTTTTTATACCTGTTTTTTTATTTAGGTCGTGCAGGGCAGCGGTGGCTGTAAACATCGCATCCATAATGCCTTCAAATACCGGTTGATTAAACACATCGGTAATAGCAGGGTTCGTCATTAAATGGCCAACGTTTCTTACAAACATCATGCTTCGGCCTTTTAAAGTAACGGTGCCGCCGTCAAGAGCAGTGTATGTTTTATCACTTTGCAGGGTACGCTCAACAGTTTTATCGCCTTTTTTAAACGATTCAACTAAGTTACCTTGCATCAACCCAAGCCAATTTTTATAAACTTGTACTTTGTCTTCTGCATCTACCGCAGCTACTGAATCTTCACAATCCATAATGGTGGTAAGCGCGGCCTCTAGCACTACATCTTTTAAGCCTGCTTTATCTGCTTGGCCAATAATGTGGTGG
>OJFU01000129.1_pt1 | contig 21697 bp, 25 predicted proteins | sample 1594331 | NCBI WGS metagenome assembly OJFU01 (sample SAMN05416801, study PRJEB24817) | seawater metagenome | isolation source: Sea water | place: Canada:Atlantic | collected 2013-11 | reverse complement strand
ACCGAGATCTACACTAGATCGCTCGTCGGCAGCTCAGATGTGTATAAGAGACAGGTGTAAATGTTGTTAATGGTGATTACTCACGTGGCGCAGCAGGATTTTGGGTGGAAAATGGCGAAATAGCTTATCCAGTCAGCGAAATTACCATTGCTGGTAACCTTTCTCAGATGTTCAAAGGCATTGTTGCTGTGGGATCTGATGTGGATATGCGCGGCAGTATCCGTACTGGATCTATTTTGATCGATGAGATGCAAGTTGCTGGTCATTAGAAAATAATAGTAATTCAAGTAAATACATTACTAAAACTACTATAAAAAAAGCGTTATCAATTTAGTCATTGATAACGCTTTTTTAGTCGCTAAAATTAAGTAACTACCACTTGGTAAATAGCATTAAATAAATTGTATTAACAAAAGTGGTGTTCACTAAACCTTACTAGGTGAGTAGAAGGGTAGCAGTGCCTAAAAAGGCAAAAATACCGACAACGTCTGTTACTGTGGTAATAATAACGCTACCTGCCAAAGCAGGATCTATATTGAGGCGTTTTAATAATAACGGAATGCTTACACCTGCCAGTCCCGCCGCAGTCATGTTCATCAGCATAGCGAAGGCAATCACACCGCCAAGCATTAGATCTTGTTTCCAAATAGCGACTACGGTGGCAATTAACGTAGCCCAAATTATGCCATTTAAAAAGCCAATTGCTACTTCTTTACTGAGGAGTGCACGAGCGTTACTATCACCGACATGACCTAGTGCCATACCGCGGATAACAAGTGTTAATGTTTGATTACCTGCGACGCCACCCATGCTAGGAACTAATGAATTTAACACGGCTAAAATGGCTAATTGTTGAAAAACACCCTCAAACATACTGGTAACAGCAACAGCCATTAATGCGGTAATTAGGTTAACGCCAAGCCATAATGAACGTTGTTTAGTACTCTTAATAACGGGAGCAAAAGTATCGGCTTCGTCATCTAGACCTGCCATACTCATCATGGAATGTTCTGCATCTTCACGAATAATATCGATAACATCATCAATCGTTATCCGGCCGAGTAAGTGGCCCTCTTCATCAACAACCGGAGCAGAAAACCAATCATGACGTTCAAATAGTTGAGCAACATCTTGCTCACCCATGTCTGCTTGTACGGCTTCAACTTCAGCGTTAATTAAAGTTGAGACGATAACTTCTGCTTTAGCTGTCACTATGGAAGCTAGAGAGACGGCACCAATAAAATTATTATTACGATCAACAACATAGAATGAGTCAGTTGCATCAGGAAGATCGCCTTTTAGACGTAGGTATCGTAACACCACATCAACCGTTACATCAGGACGTAGGGTGATAGTATCTGTATTCATCATACCACCAGCAGTATCTTCCTCGTAAGATAAGGCTGTTTCGACTCGACTACGGTCTTGCGAGTCCATCGAGTTCAGTACTTCATTATAAATACTGTCAGGTAGTGTACGGAAAACCTCGGCTAGATCATCAATGTCCATGCCTTCAGCAACAGCAGCGAGCTTTTCAGGTCGCATGCTTTTAAGAATACCTTTACGGACTTCTTCATTCAGCTCTTCAAGTACTTCGCCATGAAAATCAGGATCGATAAGTTGCCATAGAACGGGACGACTTTTAGCAGTAGAAGATTCTAATATAAGGGCTAAATCATAAGCAGGCATATGCTGTAGTAGCTTTCGTACGTAGACGAACATACCACTGCCAAGCGCTTCGTTGACTTGTTGTAATCTTTGTTGGTTATACTCTTGTTCTGATACTTCTGGCATAGCGACTCTGCTTCTGTAATGGATAGTGCACAGAAAACCCTCTAAAGAGTGTATCGCTGAGAACGTCGCGAAACGGAGGGTTGCTTAAGATGAAAATAAAAACAGCTTTCTTTGGAAAACAGCTGAAAGTCGGCTTAAGTTTATCGTAACTTAGTGGTTTTATCAGCTTTTTTATCTTATGGCGGGCGTTTTATGAGGGGGGGTTATTCAGCTTCATCAAATTTATCAGAAATAAGTTGGCATATTTCAGCAAGCGCCAGTTGTGCGTCTTCACCTTGTGCAGTGATATTGACGATTTTACCTTGACCGCCGGCTAATAACATTAGCGCCATAATACTACTCGCATCAGCTTCCTTACCGGCCAATTCGAGGGTTATTTGTGCAGAAAACTTTTGGCTTAACTGCGCTAACTTAGTTGCGGCACGTGCATGTAATCCCAATTTATTGCAAATGGTTACTTGTTGAGAGATAACATTCACTGTTGTGCTCGCTTCTTAGGTTGATTTGACATCGATGTCTCTGTGGTGAGTTTGTATATCATCACGGTCTTTACGGAAATTTTTTGCTAACATTTCAGCGATATAAACAGATCTATGCTTACCACCTGTACAGCCAATGGCTATAGTGACGTAGCTTCGATTATTTCGCTCTAAATGTGGTAACCAAGTCATCATAAAGCTGTTAATTTGCCAAATAAATTTTGTAACAATCGCTTGGCTAGCCAGAAAATCTTTAACTTCTTGATCGACACCTGTTTGACCTTTCAGTGACTTTTCCCAAAAAGGGTTAGGTAAAAATCTCGCGTCAAATACATAATCAGCATCAACAGGGATACCATGTTTAAAGCCAAATGACTCAAAAACTAATACCATAGCACCAGTTTTTTTGCCTAAGATACGTTCTCTGACTAAATCAGCTAATTGATGAGGGCTGAGTTGACTAGTATTAATATATAGATCTGCTCGAGTCGAAATAGGCTCTAGTAATGACTTTTCTAACGCAATTGCCTGATCAAGTGGCATATTCTCTTTAATAAGAGGATGCAAACGGCGTGTTTCACTGAAGCGTCTGATTAAATCATTATCATCGGCATCTAAAAATAGCGTATTAACATCTACTGCTTTGGGTAAATAAGCAATAATTTCTGGAATATCTTGTGGGTCTTTAGGTAAGTTTCGAACATCAAGACTAACCGCAACATTTTCATAATCATTGATAACAGTATGGGTCAATGCAGGAAGGAGATTAATAGGAATGTTATCTACACAATAATAACCGAGATCTTCTAAAACTCTTAACGCGACTGACTTACCTGAGCCAGAGCGACCACTGACAATGATTAATTTCATTTCTAATATTCCGAATGCTTTGCGGCAACTTATACCCAAGCCACATGAAGATGCAGGTTTCAGCTGGAATTAGAAACGCCTCTAGGCAAGGCATTGATTGAAGAGAATAGTTATTCTATTGTCGAAATCAATAACATAGCATAAAGCGTTTCTGAACCAGCCCTATGGGGGCCCCTGAGCAGCTTATGCTCGTCGTTGCCTCCTTTTTTAAGGGAATAAGCCTTAATAAAATGAGGCGCCTTGATCATAAATCGCTCAGCGGTCCTGAAACACACAGCTTCAAGTGGCTTGGGTATATCTATTGCTAGCTTGCTTGTTGAATTAAGTTATAAAGTGCCTGATTATCTTTGCATTTTCGAACTTGCTTGATCATCTTTTTGTCGCTAAATAATTTAGCAATACTTTGCAACGTATCTAAATGTTCTTTACAGCTATTCTCGGGCACGAATAAGGCAACAAATATATCTACTTCTCTGTTATCTATGGCATCAAAATCAATAGCTTTTTCGGTTGTGACTAACACCGCAACCGCTTTACTTGTATTGGGCAGTCGACCGTGAGGGATAGCAATACCATTACCTATGCCAGTGCTACCCATCTTTTCTCTATTGAGTAAACTCTCTAATAGTTCATCTTGTTCTATATCAGTTATTTGAATCGCAGCGAGTTGGCAAATTCTTTCAAGGATGCGCTTTTTACTGGTAACTGCTACATCACAACTAGTACAGCTTGTTGTTAATATTTCGGATAATTGCATAATCGTGTAAGTGGTTGGTAGGCGCCACTTAGGCTAAGTCATTCAGCTTAGGACGCCTGGTTTAAAATGCTTTAATTACTTCAAAGCTGTCTATCAAATTAACTCAACTTAATGCTGAGATACCTTGGCTTTATACTTAAGGATCTGTCTATCGAGTTTATCAACTAAGGTATCAATAGAGGCATACATATCGGCGTTTACTGCAGAAGCAAATACTTCGCTGCCATTCATATGAACATTAGCTTCAGCTTTTTGGTTCAGTTTCTCTACGGTAAGTACTACATGAACATTATTAATATGATCAAAATGTCGCTCTAATTTTGAAAACTTTGTATCGACATATTCACGTAATGAACTGGTAACTTCAACATGGTGTCCTGAAAGATTAATTTGCATAAGCATGATCCTTTTATTGTAGTTTTCTAAAGTAAACTCTTACGTTGATTTGACGGTGGTATCGCTAATGATTCTCGGTATTTAGCAATTGTACGTCTTGCCACTTTTATTCCCTGCTCAGCCAATAAATCAGCCATTTTACTGTCACTTAATGGTTTAGCAGGTGTTTCCGCTAAGATAAGTTTCTTGATTAAAGATCTAATGGCTGTAGATGAACACTCGCCACCATTTTCTGTACTGACATGACTTGAGAAGAAATACTTCAATTCGAAGATGCCTCTTGGAGTATGCATATACTTTTGGGTGGTAACACGCGATATAGTCGACTCGTGCATATCAACCGCTTCAGCTATATCATTGAGTACCATAGGTCGCATAGCTTCAGCACCATGCTCTAAGAATCCTTGCTGACGTTGAACAATACAGTTAGATACTTTTAGTAAAGTATCATTACGAGATTCTAAGCTTTTTATAAACCACTTAGCTTCTTGTAAGTTAGATCTAATGAATTGTCCATCATTCGTGGATGATTTCGTGGTTTTAGACATCGCCGCATACTGCTGATTGATAGATAATTTTGGTGCGGTATCTGAATTTAATTCAACTACCCATCGGCCATTTTTTTTCTCAACAGTAACATCAGGAATAACATACTGATCATTGCCTTTGATGACTGTATCACCTGGACGAGGATTTAAGCTCTGAATTAAACGCATTACCTCACGAAGTTGATCTTCTTTCAATTTGGTTTTACGCATTAATTGACGGTAATCACGATTACCTAGTAAATCAATATGATCATTGATTATTAATTTACTTTCTTTTAAATAAGGGGTGTCAGCACTAAATTGATTTAATTGGATCAGTAAACAATCAGGAATTGAGCGTGCAGCAACACCAATAGGGTCGAACATATTGATACGCTTTAATACCGCTTCGATTTCATCAAGTTCGAGCCCCTCAGTACCAACACTCTCTAAGATGTCTTCTGGTGATACCGTTAAATAACCGGCATCATCAACCGCTTCAATAATAGCGATAGCGATGGTTCTATCGGTATCGGAGAAAGGGGTTAACTCCATTTGCCATAACAAATGATCTTGAATAGAGTCGGTGGTTTCACCTTGATAGGTATAATCATCAGCAGGGCTACTTACTGCGCCGGTGTTGGATACACCAGCACTGTAACTTTCTTCCCACGTAGTATCGATATTTAGCTCTTCTGGGATATCACTTTTTTCCATCGCTTCAGTTGTACTGATTTCATCAATACTTGCCTGCTGCTCCTCACTACCGTCATTTGTTGGTTGATCAGATTTTTCTTCATTATTACTGGATGAATAGGCTTCTTCGAGGTTATTTTGTTCACTCGCGCTGTCACTTTGGGCTTTTTCATCAAGCTCAAGTAATGGGTTGCTCTCCAAAACTTCTTGAATTTCTTGTTGTAACTCCAGCGTAGATAATTGCAATAGCTTAATCGCTTGTTGCAACTGTGGGGTCATAGTTAAGTGTTGTCCAATACGGAGCTGTAGTGTAGGGCGCATCTAGGTTATGTGATTTCCTATTTATTATTCTGGCAATTACATTTTTATCGTGTGTAACTACTTTTCAATTAAGTATTCCGGCTAGATTTACTAACCTATCGCTTTACTATAGCGTGAATTGTTCGCCAAGGTATACATCTCTGACTTTTTGATTAGCCAGAATTTGATCTGCATTACCTTGTGCAATAATTTCACCGTGGCTAACGATATAAGCATGCTCACAAACGTCTAGAGTTTCTCTGACGTTATGGTCTGTGATTAATATACCTATGCCGCGTTGTTTTAAGTGTAAGATGATTTTTTTAATGTCGCCAACCGAAATAGGGTCGACTCCCGCAAAAGGTTCATCCAATAGAATAAATTGCGGATCTGCAGCGAGTGCTCGAGCAATTTCAACTCTTCGCCTTTCACCGCCAGATAAACTCATACCCGTATTGTCTTTGATATGACAAATATGGAATTCTTCTAATAAATGTTCGAGTTTTTCAGCACGCTGAGCTTCAGTTAGTTCTTTGCGTGTTTGTAATATCGCCATGATATTGTCAGTAACAGTGAGCTTTCTGAAAATGGATGCTTCTTGAGGTAAATAGCCAATACCACTGCGTGCTCTCTCATGCATGGGAGCTAAGGTTAAGTCTTGACCGTTAAGTTTGATACTGCCATTGTCGTTGGGAACTAAGCCAACGATCATATAAAATGATGTGGTTTTCCCTGCGCCATTAGGTCCTAACAATCCCACTATTTGTCCTGCATCAACTTGCAAACTGACATTTTTAACAACTTGTCTGCTTTTATAAGATTTAGATAAACCATCGGCGATCAGTGTGTTGACGGGCGCTGTGCTCTTTGTATTAGTTGTCACTGCTGTCGCCTTCTTTTTCTACTGCTTTCTCAGTTGGCTTTTCTTCTTTAGTTTTTTCGTAAGTATCTTTTTGTTTCTTAAGTATCGTTGGTTGTAAGATGGTAGTAACGGATTGATTATTAGCACTCTGTGCTTCTAATTTCTCACTTAAGGTATTGTAAGTTATTTCATTACCACTGACTTCACTACCCGCTTGCTTGACCAGCGCATTACCTGAAATAGTGATTGTATTCGAGTTAGGGTTATAGGTTATTTCATCTGCTTGTAAAGTGATAAAACTACCATCTTCTAACTGTTGTTCAAATATCGCAGGCTTGCCTTTCGCTAAATAAGTATCATTTTTTTCACCACTCTTTTTATCAACCCTACTAAATACTTTAACGACATCTGCGGTGATAGAAATAGAACCTTGGCGAATACTAACATTGTCTAAGTAGCTTGCTATTTTATTTTTAAGATCAGCAGCTTGTCGCTGAGATTTAATAGTGATCTCTTGTTCTAAATCTGTTTTATCAGCATAAGCAGGGCTGCAAAGAATTAGACTACAAGTTAATGCTATCACTTTGAATGTATTACGTTTGAAGGTGATACGGCTTATATTAGCTTTCATCATTTTTTTTATAAATAGTACGTTCATGCTGGGTAAGGGTCATTTGTTTAGTGTTTAAATCTATAATTAATCCTGAGCCGTACATGGTGAAATCTTTTCCGACCACAACAACTGATTGCTCTGAACTAATAATATTGGTTTTTAAATCTAATGCTATTGTTTTACAGTGAATCTCTTTTATTAAGCTATCAATTTCTGTCGCTTTAATATGTACTTGATTCTTTAGCTCTACACGGTTGTCTTTATAAAGTGTCGCTTCTTGCGCACTGACCTTCCATGGCTGACCTTCTTTTTCGGGGTATAACGTGTAATTTGGCAATTCAAAATAACTGACTTCTAAATCAGAATAGTGTTCCATTCTTTCCGCTTTAATCGTATGGGAAAGTTGCCCTAAGTCACTAAAAATTTTACTTTGTAGCTGCTCAGCAATAAAATCAGGACGTTGTTCATCAACTATTAAAGTATCTTCTTCGATTGATGCGCTACGCCATTCAATAATGCCATAAATTAGCGCACTAAGCAGTAAGACAAATAGCGCTAGGCTATTTAATCGATTCATATACTTGCGCCTGATGCATTGTTTAAGTTATTTTGGCACTGCATAATCAAATCACACGTCTCTCTTACTGCGCCAAAGCCACCAGGGGTAAAAGTAGTATAATCCGCACCGCGCAGTACTAAAGGATGCCCATCAGAGACACTAATGCCTAAGCCAACGGCTTTAATACAAGATAAATCAGGTACGTCATCACCAATGTAGGCTACCTCATCAATAGTAATGTCTAATTGTTGTATTAAATCAATTAATGCCGGTAACTTATCTTCTTGGCCTTGAATAATATGTGCAACGTTTAATGCTTTCATACGATTTGCTACAATAGTTGAATTTCTTCCTGTAATAATTGCAACAGCCACGCCACTCGCACCTAAGGCTTTTATGCCAAAGCCATCTTTAGTATGAAAAGCTTTTAACTCTTCGCCATCATTTCCTAAATATATTCTGCCATCGGAAAAGACACCATCAACATCACATACTAGTAATTTTATCTGTTTTGCTTTAGTTAAAATATTATTTTCTACATTACCATAAAGAGTATTCATCAAAGCACTCCAGAACTTAGGAAGTCATGCATATTCATTGCACCGACGGGCTTATTATTAATATCAACAATAATTAAACCGTTTATTTTTTTATCTTCCATTATTTTTAACGCCTGTGCGGCCAGCATATCACTCTGCGCTACACTAGGATTATGAGTCATTACCGTGTTGATACTCTCACTGTGGATATCGATCCTATTGTCTAATACCCTACGCAGATCTCCATCAGTAAATAAACCGACTAGTTGTTGTTGCCCATTAACTATAGCTGTCATGCCCAAACCTTTTAAGGACATCTCAACTAAGGCGTCTTTAATAAGAGCATGCTCCGAAATCATAGGAACACGATCGCCTTGGTGCATAATATCGCTTAGGCGAAGTAATAAACGTTTGCCTAAACTGCCACCAGGGTGAGATAAAGCGAAATCTTCTGCGGTAAAATCACGCGCATTGAGCAAGGCAACAGCTAAAGCATCACCCATGACTAAGGTTGCTGTGGTACTTGATGTTGGTGCTAAACCAAGAGGACAAGCTTCAGCAGAGACTTTAATGCAAATATGGGTATCGGCTAGTTTAGCTAAGGTAGATTCAGTATTGCCAGTCATTGAAATTAATTTAGCACCGATGCGCTTTATTACAGGGATAATAGCAAGTACTTCACTCGTTTCACCCGAGTTTGAAATGGTTAAAACTACATCATTGCTGGTGACCATGCCGAGATCACCATGACTGGCTTCTCCAGGATGAACAAAAAAAGACGGAGTGCCAGTACTCGCGAGCGTGGCAGCAATTTTGCCACCAATATGACCAGACTTGCCCATGCCAATAACAATCACACGCCCTTTGCAATGAAACATGAGTTGGCAAGCCAGCTCAAAGTTATCATCAACAAACTCTATTAGTTCAGCAATTGCTTGCTGTTCAATTTTAATAACGTTTTTTGCTAATTGTTTGAAGTTTTTCATAATGGTTAATTAATATTCAGCTCTTATGATGACAATTGACTAAAGAGTAATACTTGATAAGCAATGAAGCTTAACAGTAATAACATGCCTTTGGCACGTGTGATTCTAAATGCACCTAAGCGGCGACTAAAGCATAAAACAAATAATAATAACGTCACGCCTAACATATAAGGCGCATCTCTACTCGCGGCTAAAGCATCGATATTACCAGGTGCTATTAGGCCTGCTAGCGGTAGAACGGCTAAAATATTAAAAATGTTAGAGCCTATAATATTCCCTAAGGCTAAATCGTCTTCTTTTTTTATAATACTCATAATGCTTGCAGCGAGCTCAGGTAAGCTGGTACCGATTGCAATAATAGTTAAGCCTATCACCAAATCACTAATGCCATAAGCTTTAGCAATATATACCGAAGAATCAACCAAAAAGCTCGCGCTTAATGGTAATAAAATGATACCAACACCAAGCCATATCAATGATAGCTTCATACTCACTGCAGGAGCAACATCCTGTTCAGCTTCAATTATTAAAGGATCATCGCTAGGTCTACCTTTTGTTTTCTTCAATGTAATGACGAGGAGAGTAATAATGTAAATGGCAAAGCCAGATATTAAGATAATGCCTTCAATAAAGCTAAAGTGATTATCAATAAGTAACCAATAGCCTAACGCGGTAACGGCCAGAATAAGGGGGATTTCACGTCTTATTGTTTGTGATGAAACGGTTAGTGGTTGTAGTAACGCGGTAATACCCAGTACTAGGGCGATATTGGTAATATTAGAGCCAATAGCATTACCTATAGCGGTATCAGGGTTACCTTGCATTGATGCTGTTGCAGCGACCATCATTTCTGGTGCTGAAGAACCCATAGCAACGATAGTTAGACCAATTATCATTGGTGAAATGCCTAAGTTTCTTGCTAACGATGATGCGCCAAAAACGAATTTATCGGCACTCCAAACTAAAGCAACAAGTGCAATGAGTAATATAAAAATTTGTTCTAGCATTAATGACTCCAAGGTTAAGAGTAAATTGTCGCTGGTTGTTGAGCAAAAAAGAAGTAAATAATGTCAACAGCACGAAAATAATATTCTTTTGTCTTACTTTTAAGCAAAAATGATCACTTTCTTACAATTTAACCTTCGAATTTTACATTTATTGCGCTGTTATTGGTTTATTTCTAATGAAGAATTGTTAACGCTCAGGTAAAATCACACTTATCAAAAGAATTCCTATTGTAGATTTAGACAATAAAAAACAGTGACGTTGAATAATGACAAATCCTGCACCTGAAGCAAATTTGGTTGAAATTGAAAACCTGACCTTTAAACGAGGTGAGCGTGTAATTTATGACGCTATCAGTTTGTCCATTCCTAAAGGAAAAGTTACCGCCATTATGGGGCCAAGTGGTATTGGTAAAACGACCTTGCTTCGCTTGATTGGCGGCCAAATAAAACCTGAAAGTGGCAATATACTCTTTGCAGGTAAAAATATCCCTTTGTTATCACGATCTGACTTATATGAAGTCCGTAAAGATATGAGTATGCTCTTCCAAAGTGGCGCATTATTCACTGAAATGAGTGTTTACGATAATATCGCCTTCCCTATAAGAGAACACACTCAATTAAGTGAAGAAATCATTGAAAAAATTGTTTTGATGAAACTTGAAGCCGTTGGGTTACGAGGTGCAAGGCACTTACAACCGAGTGAACTTTCTGGTGGAATGGCCCGCAGGGTTGCACTAGCAAGAGCAATTGCATTAGATCCTGAACTTATTTTGTACGATGAACCTTTTGCTGGCCAAGATCCTATCTCTATGGGAGTCATTGTTCGGTTGATACGTTCATTAAGTGATGCACTAGGGTTAACCTCTATAGTGGTTTCACATGATGTCCCTGAAGTGATGAGCATCGCAGATTATATTTATATTGTGGCTGAAAAGAAAATTATTGGTCACGGTACACCTGAACAAATACGCCAAGATAGTTCTCCTCTGGTTCAGCAGTTTATTCAAGGTGAAGCTGATGGCGCTGTGCCTTTTCATTATGAAGCACCAGCTTATAGTGATGAACTCATTAAAATATCGTCAAAAAGAGTTAACTAAATGAATCAGTTTCAAGGCGGAAAATAGTGCAGCAGATACAGTTTTTAGGTAGACAAACGCTCAATATGATAAGTGGTTTAGGCCGCGCAGTAATTTTGTTGTTCTCTGCGTTAATGCATATTCCTAACATTCGTAAAGGTACGCCTTTGTTGATGCAACAACTGTACAGCGTTGGGGTATTATCATTATTAATCATAGTAGTGTCAGGCACGTTTATTGGCATGGTTTTGGCCTTGCAAGGCTATACTATTCTTGTAGGTTACGGCGCCGAAGCTAGTTTAGGCCCTATGGTTGCCTTGTCATTATTACGAGAGCTTGGCCCTGTGGTTGCTGCTTTGTTATTTGCTGGCCGAGCAGGCTCAGCACTTACTGCCGAGATAGGCTTAATGAAAGCGACTGAGCAGCTATCAAGTTTGGAAATGATGGCAATCGACCCTCTAAGAAGAGTTATCGCACCGCGTTTTTGGGCTGGGTTTATTAGTTTACCCTTGTTAGCGGCTATTTTTTCAATGGTAGGTATACTTGGTGCTCATGTAGTTGGTGTGGATTGGTTAGGTGTTGATGGCGGAACTTTTTGGTCTGTAATGCAAGATCAGGTCGACTTCCAAAAAGATATCCTCAACGGTATTATTAAAAGTGTTGTTTTTGCTTTTGTTGTCATGTGGATAGCTGTATACAAAGGCTATGATTGTGAGCCGACCTCTGAAGGTATCAGTCGAGCGACTACCTCAACTGTGGTGCAATCATCATTACTGGTGTTATTTTTGGATTTCATTTTAACGGCATTAATGTTCGTCAAGTAATTAAGGCCCATAAAGTAATTACTGAACATTGTTATCTCGTTAGAATTTTATTAGTGAATTTTTTATTACAAGGCGTTGGTGAAAGACATGGTGTCTAAGAAAGTAGAATTATTGGTAGGTTTTTTTGTTGCATTAGGTCTAGCTGCCTTATTAATGTTATCACTTAAGGTCGCAGATTCAGGTATTGGCGGTGGCGGTGAAAGTTATCAGCTTTTTGCTAAGTTTGATAATATTGGCGGCCTAAAAGTTCGTTCGCCTATCAAAGTTGGTGGCGTTGTTGTCGGACGAGTCAGTAGTATTTCATTAGATGAAGAAGACTATACTCCAGTGGTTACTCTTGAAATTTATACGCAGTATAATAAATTTTCTGAAGCTACTTCTGTTGCAATATTAACGGCTGGTTTGCTAGGCGAGCAGTATTTAGGTGTACAGCCTGGTTTTGTAGATGAATCCGTTGATACTTTACAACCAGGTGATTTTATTGAAGATACTAAACCCGCTTTAGTATTAGAAGAGTTGATAGGACAGTTTTTATTTAGCCAAGGAAGTGGTGAGGAGTAAATAGGTGAGCATAAGTAAGTTTCGTACACATAATGTTATTTTGAGTTTAGCCATAAGCCTGACGCTTAGCCTGAGCATTAGTAAGAGTGCTCTTGCTAAAGATGGAATAGAAACAACTCAGCTACCTTCTCAGGAAAGTGAGTTATCTAACGAACCAACACAACAGGTTGTTGATCAAACTAACCCATACTTAATGGTTCAAGGTGCAGCTGAGCAGACTTTTAAACGTTTTGCACGCGAGCAGAAAGCTATTCAAGAGAACCCCAATATATTGAAAAACATCGTTCGAGAAGAACTGATGCCTTATGTCAATTATAAATACTCGGCCTTTAAAGTCATTGGCAAGCATTTAAGAAAAACGACAGACGCCGAACGTCGCGCTTTTGTACCTGTATTTCGTGAGTATCTAGTGAGCTCTTATGCTCAGGTATTTACTTTATATGATAATCAGGCAGTGGAATTTTCTCCAGAAAGATCCTTTGCGGGTAAAAAAATAGTGGCTGTGAATACACGTATTATTATGGTGGGCAGAGATAATATTGATGTTGCATTCAAAGTTAGGCTAAATAAAAAGACTAAGCAGTGGCAAGCATTTGATATGGTTGCAGAAGGAATAAGTTTACTTGACTCAAAGCAAGCAGAACTAGGTAGTATCATCAGACAAAAAGGCTTGCCTTACGTTACTGAATTATTAAAAAGCAAAAGTACTCGAGATATTGTTTTTAAAAATCGTTCGGTAAAGGATGAAAATAAAACTGTTAAACAAGAGCAACAAGGATAAATAGTGAGTAAAGCGAATATAGTGCTTAATCATGGGACTCTTGCTGTCTCTGGTCAATTAACTCGACATAGTGTTGCGCATATCAAAAATAGTGAATATGTAAATTGGTTTGCCCATGGTGCTATTAACGTTGATTTGAATAAAGTTAGTAAAGCAGATACCGCAGGACTTGCTTGGTTATTTTACCTTTTAGAACAAGCCGCACATCACTCTTGTCAGCTAACTTTTAGCAATATACCTGATAAATTAACTAAACTTATCACCTTAAGTGGCGTTGATGGTTTATTACCTATACCATGTGATTAATATCATACATACCCAAACCATTTTAAGATGAAAGTCTCAGCTGGAATTAGAAGCGCCTTGATCATGAATCGCTCAAGCGTCTTGAAACACGCATCTTCAAGTGGCTTGGGTATCAATAACAAATGAAGGAGACTCCCTTGGAAGTTGGCGAGATTGAAGAATTAGTAAAAAAATTAATAAATGATGCCCTTGAGCTTGATGAAATTTTTGTGGTTTTTGACGGCTCTCAATGCCGAATCAACGCAGTAAGTGACATGTTTGATGACTTAAGTCGTGTAAAACGCCAGCAAGCGGTTTTAAAACCACTAGCTGACATTATAAAAGATGGCACAATCCACGCAGTGACAGTGAAAACATTCAATAAAGCGCAGTGGCAGCGTGATAAATTATTTAATAGTTAGCATTAATTAGAAATAGTGTTACTAAATTGTACTTTTAATGCCTAGTTTTTTAATGCTGGGCATTTTTGTGTATACTGGCTCGATATTTTTTAATCATTTTAAGTAAGTAGTAGTTATTTTGGACGCATTTAAAGTTATTGGTGGAAAACCACTTCGCGGCGATGTCGTGATTTCTGGAGCAAAAAACGCTGCTCTTCCTATTTTGATGTCGGCGCTGTTATCTAAAACGCCTATTGTTTTTAGTAACGTACCGCAACTAAATGATATTCTGACAACAGTTAAGTTATTAGGACAGTTAGGCGCTAAAACAAAGTGGCTTAATGAAGATAAACTTATGATTGATGCTAGCAGCATTGATGTTTGTCGTGCCCCTTATGATTTAGTGAAAACAATGCGTGCGTCGATATTAGTGTTGGGCCCTTTGTTAGCTCGTATGGGACATGCTGAAGTATCTTTACCTGGTGGTTGTGCAATTGGCGCAAGACCTGTAAATCTGCACATTCAAGGTTTAAAACTTATGGGTGCAGATATTACAGTTGAAGACGGATATATTGTCGCTACAAAGGAAGGCAGGTTATCGGGTGCGACTATTTTCATGGACACGGTTAGTGTTACCGGTACTGAAAACTTAATGATGGCTGCAGCGTTAGCAGATGGTATTACTGTTATTGAAAATGCTGCACGTGAGCCTGAGATTGTTGATTTAGCTAATTGTTTAATTAGTATGGGTGCTAAAATTACGGGTGCCGGTACCGATACCTTAACCATCGAAGGTGTTAGTGAGCTTTGTGGTAAAGAATACTCAGTTATGCCTGACCGTATTGAAACGGGCACTTTCTTAGTGGCAGCTGCGGTAACCCAAGGCCATATCAAATGTTTAAATACTGATCCATCTTCGTTAGAAGCGGTAATCAGTAAACTTCAAGAAGCGGGTGCTACCATCACTACAGGTGATGATTGGATTGAACTTGAAATGTCTGCACCAGCAAAAGCAGTCAATGTTAGAACGGCTCCACATCCTGCGTTTCCTACTGATATGCAAGCACAGTTCATGACTATGAATGTATTAGCAGAAGGTACAGCTACTGTTATCGAAACTATTTTTGAAAATCGCTTTATGCATGTTCCAGAGTTACAACGTATGGGAGCAGATATTGCTTTAGAAGGCAATACAGCGATAGTTAAAGGCGTAACTAGCTTAAATGGCGCTCAAGTAATGGCTACTGATTTACGTGCTTCAGCAAGTCTTGTTATCGCTGGTTTAGTGGCAAAATCACCAACTCAAGTAGATAGAATCTATCATATTGACCGTGGTTACTTGTGCATAGAAGGTAAGTTGCAAGGTTTAGGTGCAGATATTACTAGAATCAAAGTTGATTAATTGTTTGCGATGATTTTAACTCATTGTCATATTAGTGACAGTGGTGAAAAAGCTAGTTCTTTATAGGAACTGGCTTTTTTTGTATTCAGAGCTTGGGGAATGTATAGATATATCCGTCGCCAGTTAGGATTGATGTTTTATAACCACTAAGAAAAGTTATCGTTTTTATTGTAATTGTAACTTTAAATAACTATGGGGGAGTTATCTCATAGTCGACTTAGAGATAGCGTGGTGTGCTTTAATGGAGAAGGAAATCGGAACTGATGCTTCTTAGTGTCTGTTTATATAGGTTTAAAGTGAGGAACTAAAGGTGAGAATAACAGCAAGGGTATTTTTAAACGGACAATAAAAAAGGACATCCAATTAAGGTATGTCCTTTCTTTAACATCTTTAGGTTTGTTATCGAATAACTAACCTAAATATTGCAAATTAAAGTGCAACGATGTTTTCAGCTTGAGGTCCTTTCTGACCGTCAGTAACTGTAAATTCAACTTTCTGACCTTCAGCAAGAGTTTTAAAACCTTCACCAACGATAGCGTTGAAATGAGCAAAAACGTCTGGACCATTTTCTTGCTCGATAAAACCAAAACCTTTAGCTTCGTTAAACCATTTTACTGTACCAGTAGTAGTAGACATATGTGTATCCTATTTATATTTAAGAGTAATTGTACTAACAATCTTTGCCATAAGCTAAGTTGTTAGGGGTTTGCTAAAAAGAGTTGCTATTACTTATAAATCAGGACGTGTTACAGATATCTTATCTAAGGTAAGCATGAGATAACATCGAAATGGTGTACAAAAAAATAAAACTAACTTCAAGCTGGGAGCATTATATAGCTAGAATAATTCTTGTCAACTATAACAGCAATCTAAACGGCAAGTTAAAGGTAAATATGACTTACCGTTTAGGTTAATTTTTATAGTTTAAACATTTGCACTGATTGTTGTAATTCTTCAGCTAAACGAGCAACTTCACTGCTTGATGTTGCTGTTTGTTGTGAGCCAGCGGTAGTTTGTTCGGCAATAGTAACAATAGATTCGAGGTTCTCACTGATTTCATGAGCAACAACGCTTTGCTCTCCTGCTGCGGTCGCAATTTGTGAACTACGATCGAAAGCTTCGTGTACCGCATGAGTAATAATTTCAAGTGCTTGATCTGCTTCTTCACTTTGGTTTACACAATCACTCGCTTTAGATTTACCTGCATCCATAACCGTTACCGCTTTACCGGCACCCATTTGTAATGCTTCTATCATAGTTTGAATTTCAGATGTTGATTCTTGTGTTCTACTTGCTAGAGTACGAACTTCATCGGCAACGACGGCAAACCCACGCCCTTGTTCCCCAGCTCGTGCAGCTTCAATAGCAGCATTTAAAGCTAATAAATTAGTTTGCTCCGCAATACCTCGAATTACATCTAATATGCCACCAATTGAGGCACTATCCTGTTGCAATTGGTTAATAACTTGAGAGGCTGATTCAACTTCATTAGCAAGCATTTCGATTGTTTGACGATTTCGTGCTGAAATACCTTTAACACGTTCAGCTTCTTCATCAGCATGTTTAATTTCGCCTAAGGCATCGTTGGCACTCGCCAGTACACTTTGTGAAGTACTGCTCATTTCAGTTGTTGCTGAAGCCGCCTGTTCTACTTGATTACGTTGTTCTTCAATCGCGGTAGTACTTTGTGCTGTAACGGCTGAAGTTTGCTCAGCAGCAGCAGCTAATTGTGCTGAACGATTAACAATACTTTCAATTAAGTTACGTAAACTATCAATGAGTAAATTACAGTTTTTTGATAATTGAGCGAATTCATCTTTACCACTTTCATCTAGTTTCAATGAAAGATCACCAGAAGCCACAATACTGAGCATTTCATTAACTCGCGCTAGTGGACGTGTAATACCGATAAGGGTAATACGAGCAATTATTAGCGCAACAGCAATAGATATCAGCATTATGATAGTGGTATGAGTCGTACCATTACTTACTGAGTCTTCAATTCGTTGACTAGAGTTGATAGTCGTCTGGTTAGCCAGTTCAATTTGCTTATCTAATATTTTGTTAACTTGTTTAGCAACCTTTTCTTCTTCTAAAAGATTAAGTGAAGCTTGTCGATTAGACATTAACTCTTTGCTTTTGTGCGCTATGATGCCATTTTCTTGCGACAGTAGGCTTTCTATTTCATTGAAGGCTAAGGTCACTTGCTCAGAGATATTTTTGATATTATTGCTATCTAATTCAAAGATAATATTATCGACAGAATGTCTTGCATCACTCACACTACGTGTAAGTTCGCTACCGATAAATTCTGCGGTATTATCATTTAAAACATCACGATATTCTAAAGCAGAAGAGACAATCGAGTTCAATTGGTTTTCGAAGTAGTCACTTAAGTTGATTGCACGTTGGAGTTCGGTATCTGCAAGTTCATGGTCGGCCAGATCAAGCAATAACATAATAGTGTTATCAGCTTTTTCTTCTAAAATATCAATCTTCTCAGTCAATAACTGCTTTTGTTCTATACTCACTTTGTGATGGTTAAATAACTCAACACTAGCATTATGAAAGTTTGAATATAGCTGATCTACTTGAGTTAAGTTAGTCAGCAAATCTTGTTCCGACGCAACAATTTGTTTTAATTCTGACAATTGTTGTGTGAACACTGCTTCTAATTTTTTATAATTTTTAAGATCACCTGATAAAAGAGTTAAATCTGTTTGATAATAACCTTTTAACGTTAAATTACTCATTTGACTGATCTCAAGAGCAAGTTTATTACTCGCTTTGAGTGTTGGAATAGCTAAAGTGTTCTGCTGCTGAGTCGACTCGCTGATGGTACTTAAATTCGATAAGGATATGGTGCTAATGACTATCAGTAAAGTTGAGATGATGGCAAAACCACCAATAATTTTTACAGCTACAGTTAAATTCATTGAATCCACCCAATTGAAAGGCTACTTGCCTAGTTAATACGTTAGTTAGTTTTGATACTTCAAGCTATGTTTGTATCGGCCAGTATTAGAAAATACTTAGCAGCCAATAATTTTTTATTATACCTAATGAAAAATAGTTATTATTGATCACTCAGTTCAGAGCTTTGTATAAAGTATTTTTTATCATGCCAGCGAAGCATGGTCAATTGATTACCCCAAACACAGCCAGTATCTAAGGGATATATATTTGAATGTGAACTTTTACCCATGAGCGAAGCCCAATGACCAAAAACCCAGCGGGTATTATTGATAGTTTGAGACAACTCAAACCAAGGAACAATATTAGGCACTTTAATATCATTCGGGGCGTCTTTTTGTTCAAACTCTAGTGTCCCATCCATAAAGCAAAATCGCATACGAGTTAGCGCATTAATGCTATAACGAAACTTTTCTACGTCAGTTATCGCTTGATGCCAATCGTTTGGTTCTTCACCATACATAAGTGCTAACCAAGTATTACGATCAGGGCTTGCTAACTTAGTGTGAATAAAGTTTGCTTGCTCTAACGCATCACTGAGCTGCCACTGAGGCGAGATACCTGCATGAGTCATGTAGGCACTTTCATTTTTAACCTGATTTTTAGGGGAAATATCGCCTGAGTCTAAGCTGGTTTTCGGTATTTTCGGTATTTTCTGGATTAACGGTTGGGCGGCTAACCAATTCATAAGCTCTTTAATATCAGGGGCAGCCAATAGTGCTGATAGATAATCTGATTTTTTAGCTTTCTTAATACCGGCGTGAACAGCAAGTAAATGTAAGTCGTGATTACCTAAAACAACTTTTGCGCTTTTACCAAGAGATTTAACAAAACGCAAAGTTTCAAGAGAGTTTGGACCGCGAGCGACTAAGTCACCCGCAAGGTAAAGCATATCATTATTACGGTCGAAGTTGACTTGTGATAACAAGGAGGTCAACTCGTTAAAGCAACCCTGAATATCGCCTACCAGATAAAGGGCCATAAATTATTCAGCTTTTTGGGAAAAATTCTCGTTCAAATTATTATCTGAATTATCATTTTTTTTACTTTTCGCCATACGTCTTTTTTCCTTCACCGGAGCAACTTCTGGCGGGTTATCAACAATAAAGTCGGCAAGTTTTTTATATTCATCAAGCGATAGGTTTTCTGGACGTAAATTAGCATCGATATTTAATTCTGCTAATTGTGCTTCAGAAATTAATTTCTTAAAGGTATTTCGGATAGTTTTTCTGCGTTGGTTAAAGGCAGCTAGACAAACAGTATTCAGTGCATTGATATCCTTAACAGGGTTTTCAATATGTGTATGAGGAATTAAACGCACTATCGCTGAATCAACTTTAGGGGCAGGTTTAAAGGCCTCAGGCCCTATTTCCATGACAGGAAACACTTGGCATTGATATTGAGTCATTATTGATAAACGACCATAAGCTTTACAATGTGGTCCTGCAGCCATTCGTTCTACAACTTCTTTTTGAAGCATAAAATGCATATCTTTTACTTTATCTTTGAATGTCAAAAGATGAAAAATAAGCGGTGTAGAAATGTTATAAGGTAAGTTACCAAAAATACGCAGTGGTTTTTCTTCGTTCGCTAATTGAGAAAAATCAAATTTCAGCGCATCGGTCTCATAGATAGTTAAATCTTTAGCTAAAAATGGATGATGACGAAGTCTATGGGCAAGATCTCTGTCTAATTCAACGACTGATAATTTACCTGCGCGCTCGATCACAGGTTCCGTCAAGGCACCTAAACCGGGACCAATTTCTATTAAATTTTCACCAGGTTCAGGATTAATGACATCGACAATGTCGCTGATCACTGCATCATTATGGAGAAAGTTTTGTCCAAAGCGCTTTTTGGCTTGATGACCTAAATGTTTTTTGTCGTTCATAACTACTTCTTTATTAAACTATTTATTACTAGCTAAGTTGATGGCGTTGCTCATTGCTTCAATAAAGCTGCCAGAATCTGCGGTACCTTTACCGGCAAGCTCAAGTGCTGTCCCGTGATCGACAGAAGTACGAATAAAAGGTAACCCTAGTGTTATATTTACTGAGGAACCAAACCCTTTATATTTGAGTACAGGAAGACCTTGATCGTGGTACATAGCTAAAATCGCATCAGCTTCAGCCAAGTACTTTTCTTGAAAAATGGTATCGGCAGGTAAGGGACCAATTATATCTATGCCTTCAGCGCGGAGCTCAGTAAAAGCAGGTTCCATTATTTCTATTTCTTCACGGCCTAGATGACCATCTTCACCAGCATGAGGATTAATACCACAAGCATAAATTTTAGGCGATTTAATACCAAATTTCTCTTGCAAGTCTTTATGTAAAATCCGAGTGACTTTCTGCAAACGTTCATAGGTTATTGCTTTAGATACATAGGCCAATGGTATGTGCGTGGTCACTAACGCGACACGTAGACCTTTCGTAGCTAGCATCATCACAACGTCAGTACAGTTAGCTTGAGTTGCAAAATACTCAGTGTGTCCACTAAAAGCAATTCCCGCTTTATTTATTAATCCTTTGTGTACAGGGCCAGTAACAATGGCATCAAATTCGCCTGATATGTTTTTTTCACTCGCAATTCTGAGTGTTTCTACTACATATGAGCCATTAGCACTGTTTAGTGTTCCGGGTACACAAGCTTCAGTTAATTCAACATCAAGCACAGTTAAACTGCCCGCTTGTTGTGGTTTCGCGGGTGTTTCTTGATCATAATCGATTAAGGTTAACGGTAAAGAAAGCTCTTTTGCTCTCTCTTGTAATAATGCCTTTGAAGCAATGACTACCATTTCAACAGGCCAAGCTTGCTGAGCAATAGTAATTATTAAGTCGGGACCAACACCTGCAGGTTCACCGGGGGTAATGGCAATACGTTGTGTCATTACTTGTTATCCTGTTCAAATATTTCAATATAAGCTTCATCGCGTGTCTCTTTTAACCAATGGGTACTTTCCATACCATATTTACTGTCTCTTATACACATCTGACGCTGCCGACGAGC